>Ga0116231_10000678_pt1 | contig 62653 bp, 48 predicted proteins | sample S1TSphgellanicum_2_FD_89695 | JGI IMG/M metagenome (GOLD analysis project Ga0116231, IMG submission 89695) | Host-associated microbial communities from peat moss isolated from Minnesota, USA - S1T2_Fd - Sphagnum magellanicum MG | ecosystem: Host-associated > Plants > Peat moss > Unclassified... | reverse complement strand
TTCCAACTAAGGATTTTACAAATGGCTGTTATATACAGATTCATTTATTTTTTTTTGTTTGGGGGTATGGTTTTTGGGGTTTTAAATACTTTTATAAAAAAAAAAAAAAAAAAAAAAAAAAAAAAAACTTTGATTTGAGGTCACCATGTGATGAAATGATAATGTTTTGCTTCACTAAACGATCCAACAAATAAATATTTTCAGTATTTTGCTTTCAATTCAATAGAAAATTTTACTCTAACCATCAAATTAGAAAAATCAATAATTAATAATTCAATCTGTAATTAACTAGATACATAAAAATGAGTTTTAAGACTTTTTAAATTTTTTTCTTTTTTGTCATAAGCAAGTTTTGAGTTTTAAGATTCATAATATACTTGGTTGAAAGTCCAATCATTTAGGCAAGTGATTAAAATTTCAAAATTCAATACCCAACCCATAAAGGTTTTACTCATTATCTGAATACTTACCAAATGGATAAGTTCTTTACCCATTTTAAAAATCAATAATCATTATGTACATTATTAATAACCTTATTAATAACCAAATGTTTTCCCAATAATTGGCCAACATTGATTTTAACTCCTTTAATTTTATAATTTTAAGATCATTTTTTTCAATTTAACCAAAAAATGGAAAGGGAAATATATATTGGTTTTGCATACATTATGTTTTTTGGGGCAAATCTTGAATATGTTGAGGCAAAAATGTTGAACTTTTTTTTTCAAGTTTATTTTTTGCAAAAATTTTAATTCCACAAGTCGTTATAACAATCAAAGTAAAATGTCATGTAATAATGTCTTAGCTAGTTTAAATTGAAATTTTTTTAGGACTTCGAACCTCGATTAAACTATGTTTTAACACCTCTTGTCACCATACAATATAGTTTTACTAATCAATCCCTTTTACACATTTTTGTCCATATAAAAACAATCCTCTTAAATAATGTCGAACCTAACCCATGGCTATAGTACTCGAGGTTTTCTAATGACACCATAATGGAATGCATGAAATGACTTGTGCATGCTATTGCAATGTCTAGTCACCATTTTGATGGAGCAAATATACATAAGTTTTGAAGAGGCCTAATGTTTGAAATATACATGAAAGGCAAAGAGGAATTGGAAAATTTGTAAACTCATTATAATTTTAAAATGGATTTGGTAGAATGTATGTAAGTTAAGAAAAGCCTTAACTTTGACCCCCAAAAAAAAAAGTTCCATGCATTATACTACTTGTTATTGCTTGCAATCTCTTCAATTGGTCGTGATTCCCAAGCTCCTAGTTATTGAAGTTTTAGTTAAATGGGTTTTTTAGAAAATCAAATTTGCACAAGTTTTTTTAAGCAACAAAGCTAGGGGAGTTTGAGTATGCAATCATGAGAATTGGGATGCATGGGTTTGTAGTCAGGGCGCATGATTTTGTAATAGTTGTAATTACAAGAAAAAAATCATGTTTTTGCAATTGTCACATGGAACAAAAATTTATTGCAGTTACCTTGGACAAGTTGCAACTAACATGTAGTTGCATGCAACAATATTTGAATTATATATATGGTATGGCTATCACATCACAAATGATAATAAATAAATAATATATATATATAAATATATGTTCTGAGTTTCATGAGAAAGGCACAAAGAAAGAAAGAAAGAGAGAGACAAACCATTGACCTAAATTAGGGAAGAAAAAGGAAAGAAGGAAATTCATACTGAGGTCCCAGCAAGTACCAAGTTTTAACTGTGACTGGGTCCCAAGTTAACCCCATCCCACTGGGTTGGGCCCCGCCCTCCCCCACCCAAAACAGAAAACTGTAACAAAATTTTGTCTTTTTTTTGGGCAGTCAATGTGTCTTTATTGGCCTTATTGGCCTTGCCTACCAAGGCAAGGATATTGTGTTTTTAGATTCATTATAGAGTATATAATAGTAGCTTAAGGGGATTTTTATAGGCCCCTACTAGGTAATAATATAAATAAATAAATAAATAAATAAATAAATAAATAATAATAATAATAGGTATATTTTTTTGTATCAGGATTTTTGAAAGATGGTATTTTTGGCTTGTGTTGAGACTTGAGATTAATAGTTATAATAGAGTTATATAATATCTTGAAGGATTTTTGGGTTTCTTTTAGAGGATTTTTTTTTTGGAAGATTAGGTATATTTTTTGCATGGTGAAAATATTTGAGTTTCCATTTTGAAATCCTCTGTGGCCTTAAGATCATCCTTTTTTCATGTAACATGGCACAGATTGCCACACCAACTTGTTATTGCTTCAAAAGAGCTCTCTGTACTCTCTCTCTCTTTCTTCTCTCTTTCTTCTCTCTCACCACTCACCACCAGGCACAAATCCAATTTTGTCTTGTGCAATCCATGATATTGTTTTTCACTTTTTAGATCATCGGAGCAATTTCATTGGATGTTGAAACCTGCATCTGGTAGCTACAAAGTGCACAAACACACCCACACACAACATATTCTTGTGTCTTGTTGCTATCCAATCCTGTTGCATGCTCTAGAGTTCAAACCCAATTGGTGCACCATTTTGATTTGTTTATTTGTTTTGTTTTATACTTTACATTCGACCCACTCACCCATCCACCCACCCACTCACCCCACCCCATCTCCTCTCCTTCTTCCTTTGCACTTTTTTTGGTTGGACCACAATGAGAAAACACACAATCAAAGCTGGCTGGCTGGCTTTTTCAGGGGGGTGGTGGTCGTGTACACATGTTCTTTGCTTTTCAAAAAAGCTGGAAGCAAAAAAGTTAGGTATTGTAGTAGTACTTCTTCCTTGTCAGTCAAAAATGCAGAAGATGTAGTAACAACATCACCCACTAGGAAAAAAGCTTTTTGGGGGAGAGGGAGAGCTCTCATGGAGTAGGTGTAACTTAGCTCCTCCTTTTTTTGGAGATCCAAGTAAAGGATACAAGGTGGCCTGCAGCAAATACACTGAAAATTTTCTCTAAGTGCTTTCAGTTTAGTAAAGTTTATCTGAAGAGAAAAATTAGTGGAGTTTCCAAATGAAGAACAAATTGCAGCTACAGCCGGGTTGGATTCATAGCATCTGATGATGAAGTCCAAGTCAAGTTTGCATTATCACCCATACTTTGGACATTCATCATTAGAATTCTTGAATTTAGTAGTTATAAGTCTGCTCTTCTTGGTGCGGTGGGGCAATTAAGAATCCATTTGCTGATGTCACCATTGTCTCTTGCACTCAACTGACATAAATGGTGCTCATATTGCTGATGTCATGTGCCACTTGCACTCAGTTGACTTGATCCAGTTTTTGCTTCAATGGGCACTCCAGAATCTGCACCCATCCATCCAGACACAAAATGAAATCCAGAAAAAACAATTTAGGCAAAAGGTTTGGTATATTCCATGGGCACCCATCCATCCAGGGACAAAAGGAAATCAAAGAAAAAAAACAATTCATGCCAAGGTTTGAGACAGGTATCACATGGGCATCCATCCATCCATCCATCCAGGAACAAATGAAATCAAAGAAAAAAACAATTTATGCAAAAGTTTGATACATTCCAGCTGCATGCATGCATCCATCCATCCACGGACAAAAGGAAATCAAGAAAGAACAATCTATGCCAAGGTTTGATATATTCCATCTGCACCCATCCATCCCGCCTGACAAAGGAAAGCAAGAAAGAACAATTTTATGCAAAGGTGATATAACATACAGTGAGCACTCCACAATGACTATGTAGCCTGATTTTTGTTCGTAACTGGAATTGTGGTGCCACCATCATTCCCAAAACATCACATCTCCTCTTGCAGTGTGCTGCAACCTGGAACCCCAACTGTAGAAATTCTGCACCATGACATGAGTTCCTTTTGAGTCCTTGCTTTCCCTTGCTTCAAGAAGAGGCTCTCCTTTCATCAGGGGATTGAATATCATTGGCCTTTCCTACAAATGTCAGCTGCCATCACCATATCCAAGCCAGGTTTTTGTTCCTTTGTTGTTCCTTGGAAACTGTCGTAGTAGGTACTCAACAGATTTTACACACTTTTCACATATATATCTCAACACCATGAAAGCACGACACACAGACAGTATCCTTTCAAGTGTCCTGCAGCATGCAATATCAAACATAGCAAGTTAAGTGGACATGGCTATGACAGATTTCTATTCAAATATGTATCTCCTCCAAAGAGGAGGGGATGACTGCTGTTATCTGGGGTGTGCTAGCACTCAATTTCCCTCTAAATCATGTTTTGCATACCGTCCAGTTTGTGACAGCATATAAAGATTTCAAATTTTCAGAAATCACCATACTTACATGGGGGCAATTAACTCTTAGAGTTTTCTCTTTCTGAGTCCGTTGGAGTTGTGTACAGCTGACTATTGCACACAGCTTGTGAGCCATTTCTCCTTCTCCTACAGAGACCACTTAATTGCTAAGACAACATGAACCAAGTCAAATTGCTGCAACATCCATGTAGCTTTGACTTTTTCTCTTACAAACTCGTATTCATTAGAAACATTTTCTGCATTCATTGAGGCAACTCTATCTGGGTGTTACCACCAACCCACCTCCAAAAAGAAACAGAGCTTCAAGTCACGGAACCTAATCACATGAAGCTTCCTACCAGTATACAGAGGAGCTCATAAGGCACAAGATATTGTAAGAAAACATGAACCCAAAAATTTATGTTGATGGAACCTGAAAATCAAGCATTCAAAAGGGAATTGTACAGGGTCAAAATGCCTTTCTACTCATGATTGGACAACTTTATTGGAAACTGTTACCCTAGTTGCACTTTACATTCAGAGGACTTAGGCAGACAGTCCATGACAGTATGGACTATGGACCCTCACATCAATCAACTGCAATAGACTCCAAAAACTCATGTCCCTCACCCACCTCTAACTACACCTTATCCCCTACTCTTCCCCTACCCCACACAAATCCTGCTCCTAAACATCTTTGTTCCCCTACAAGGTTTTCGAACTTCAAGAATGCTGAATGTGGTCTCCAGCCCTGATTCTACCCTATGGAACCATTGGAGGAGAGTACTCCACATGGTTAAATCAGACTGATGAGGTCAGAACAGTAGCTGGACATTCTATCTACCTTCTAAAAGGCAAAACATCAATTAAACTCACTGGTTACAACTGAATATTCCAAATTCTCCTAAATCCTATGGGTGACCTGAAGACACATGGTACTGCTTCAGGTTGGAGCATGTGCGATTTCAGTCATCAGATCAGTTGGACTTCACATCAAGCAGAAGCTTTTGAGATGCAACCATACACCTCCATGTATACCTTACAAATCAAGAGTGTTGGGTCTGCCTGTACCAGTCAAACTTTATCTCCAAGCATAGATAAAGTTTCAGTATCCATGTAATGTGGCTAAACAGAAGGTGACAAAATTTTCACCACATGAATCTTTGGATACCCCCTGGGTCATTTGCCCAATGAAATGGGCGAAACAAAAACAAGTACATTGTAAAGGCATTTAGTACTGAATATAAAATGGTCATGCAGAATGATGTTCCTAATTCAATCTCTTCTGGGATTTTTGTGTGCAATGCAATGAGGAAGAATGGAATGGTGAAGTAACGGAACTCCAGTAGGGGAGCTGGAACTAACACCCCCATAATGCCAAGACAAAACACTAGAATCCATAGCCTTCCTTGTGTTCTTCCTGCAACCCAAACCCATTTTCAAAATCAGAACCATCACATATTCTGAACAAAGTACTTAATCTTTGCGTAAGTCACACTATTTCTTCAAAACTGAAAATATCTTATGTATCAGATTGCCCAGGATGCTCAAAAAACACTTTGTAAGTAACCATTGTGTCAGTTCCAGAAAAACCAGAACAGGCACAACAAGAACTCAGAATGAGTTCGGTCATGACCTTACCAGTGTCACCCACAAAGTATCACACCATTACTATCACCATAAATGGCATTAACTGGCTGCCATTACTCCCCACTGACTTCATTACCTCCTGACTACAAACTTCGCTGGTGTAGCAGTTCACTTGAGAAATATCTTCATAAGTATTGAACTTCTCCATATGTACGATTCAAGCTACCCTGAATATAAATGAGAGATGACTTGATAATAAGGTTATAGAGTTTTCACATCCTACAACAGATCAATGAACAGGGGAAAAAGGGGGAGACCCAACCCTAACAAACAGAGAAAAGACTGAAGCAGTTTGAGCAAAAGTGACAGTTGATTTGGAGAAACCAAAATCCTGCAACATGGAGGAATCTCACCTAGTGAGTGTAATATAGACCACCATGAGTAGACATACAATGGAATGAGGCAATATTTAGCACTCTGATTACGCTGTATGACATCTTTCCACAAGTAGAAAGTATAATGTCGATTGTCTGCCAGTAAGTATGGGTGAGCCAAACTGCACAAGAAGCAAAATGAATAGTTTTAGTGAGCTCAACAGACATTTCACGAGCTATCAGAGGGGGAAAACATTGTCTCCGATTGACATATGGAAAGCTATGGCTTCTAGTTCATAGCAAGCACAGATCACAGCTGAAAAAATGTGCCAGGGATTTCACTTGTCCTGTATAAAATGACTATCGAGTGGTGTATTTGGAGAGTTCCAACAATACAAATACATCACATACAACAGTTATATCTCTCACAAGAATTGAGAAATCTCTACATGGTCAAGAAAGCAGCTTCATCTAACATTAATAGCAACAGTTATAGGGATGTGACCTGAAATAATGGACAAACACAAATGCTGCTCCAGATCCAATGCCTCCAAGTACCCAAAACTGTGGTCTAAGAAACTCATGTATCAGAATACCAAAATTGGAAGGCTGAAAATGAACAGGGGCCATAGCTGCAGCTGAGATGAGCCCAAAGTAGAGAAGCTGAGCAAAATGGGGGGAAACCTTGTGTGCATCTTTTGCCCCTGCACAGAAGAAGGAACTGTTGAAGACTGAGCACTTGAGCACATTGTTCACTGCAGATGTGGAATATCAACTCAAGATATTGCAGACACATGATGCACCTGTGTGACCACAAAGGGGTAAATACACAAACATCCTCAAGTTTTCTTGTGATTAGGGTGAGTGAAGAATACAAAACAATGGCAAAAACCTTTTACTTACCAACAACAATACTTCCATTGTAGCAGACAAACAGAAAAAACAAAATTATTATACATATTAGAGGACCAAATGATTTAAAAATTTCCCATCTTCTCAGCCATGCTTGCTTTGCCAAACTCCATATCTCTGACCTTATACCTGCAGGCAGACTGCTTGGTCAAAAAATCTCACTGACATGCTGCACATCAAATCCAGCTGAAATGCAAAAGTTTACCCCTGCTGATGGGAGTTCACATAAAAGGAATTATGTCTTTATAGTCTAAAGAAAGACAGTACTATACATCACCAGTAAGTTATTGAGAAAAGATATGAATAGGAAAACTCTGAAAATACTCATATGGTCAAATGTGATAACAACTACCTGGAGCATTATCAACTACAGGGGAGTTACAAGGGAACATCTCCAAATTCTCATCAGCCAGCACAGAACTTCGCACGCGTCTTCGCAACTTCATATCCTGAGAGCCCCCTTTATTTTCCATGGAAAATCCAAACAGTGATTTGTCACTTGATGCATCGGCTTTCAGCTCTTCAGTTTCTCTAGGTTTAACACGAATGGGACCTTGGAGAAATTCTAGCAAGCCCGTACAAGTGACAAAAATAACCCAAATGACATTTGTTTGCCGGAATAGGATGGCAACTGCACCTAACTGTGACATCATTGGAACAAACAAGTTTCAGGGTCTTCAAATTAGTGATATTAGAACATTCTGTAACAGTAAACCTCAAAGAACAATCAGTTAGAGCTGACCATCATCACACAGTGAGTAAGATCAAGAATGACACCTCTCCCTCTCCCTCTTTTTTTATTTCTTGATGATTCTAAGGTGCAGTACTCCTGATGACCGCAATGAACAACCTCACATGAGTTTTTCTTGGTGACTATAAAAACAGAAGATTTCAAATCCTTAAGTTCCAAATGACAGTCTTCCAGATAACCACAACAAATAACGATTCCAATTATCAAATTAGTGTCCTACAGTATTGTCCTGCAGATGACCATTGTTATCCCAGAAATCTATCTCAGCTCTGCCTCTCCACTCCAGAGTGAACTGACCTCAACGCACCAGTGCACTTATCCAGTGGGCTTGTTGGAGACAGGCAAGATGCATTGCCATTACAGCTGTTGTTGACCCCACATCTGTGTAGTACAAGAATGCAAAGAACCAGTGGAGGGGATAGAATGCAAGCAAGGCTGCTTTTGTAAAAACTCGTTTCAAACTTTTGTCCGGCTCCAAGTAGCGCATGATCCCGACAAAGAGAAGATAGCAGAGCAAAGAAAGCACCACATTGATGGATCGCAGAAATGCTGGGGTGCAGAGATCCAAAAGTGATGAAGATAAACCAAGAATTTTAGCTCCCAGAAGAAAAACTCCCGTGTAAGCCAGTGACACAAAATATCTGAACAGAAATAGAAAAGTGGAGGATATTTCAGGCATTAGACCACTTCAGGTTGGATATGTGTTTCAGGGCTGCAGATGGGTTTATGACAACACAAAGGGACATAGCAACTGTGAATTTTGAACTAATGTTTTAGGGTTTAGAGTTCAGGTGGTTCAGGTTGACAGCTGATACTTTGGCAATGTAACTTTAAGCCTCTTACAGTTCAAAGGCAGATACAAAATTCAATCTAAATGTCTCCTTTGCTCACAAAAACCGACACCTGGAAAATCCATGCTCTATCTTTCATGCTGATGATGTATGTTGTTTCTCCCATCCTTAGTTCACACATTAATTGGTATCCAATTATTGTGAATTTTGCTAATTCTTCCCCAATGACACACCTTCATTGGTTCAACATAATCCATAATGAACAAAGCAATGTGTAAACAAAAAAAAAACCAGGAAGAAAGATAGTGAGACAGAGGGGGGTGTCCATCATACAGGCCAGGGAACGTGGTGATCATGGGATCCCATTTCCTGAAGTTGCCTTGACAATACTCTTGTGCTTGTGGAATATGGAATATCTCATCCTGTATTTTTCCCTCCACACACACCAAAACACATTATTCAGAATGATGACGACTGAAAAATAAAGAAAGCTTCAGAATCGGGCGTAGCTCGTAAGAAAGAAGAAGAAGAAGAAGACTGGTACTGTATATAGCAACAACAATCACATGGCATCCGTCCAAAAACTTAGGGTTCCTGGCCCTTCTTTGCAAAGTGGTCACGGAGCATCTGCCAAGGTCATCCAATGCCACATTTGGCGGCCTTGGAAACCTGGACCGATTTACAATGTGCCAAGATGATGATGATGCCTGAGATCCTCCTTTGTCACTTCAACTTGCATTTCCAATGCGCTTATCCATTGACAGCAAACGTACATTAGATTCTTGATACAATCAGAAAAGATAGCGAGACACAGACGGAGACGGAGTGGGAGTGACAGACCATGTAAGGATGCGGCACAATGGAGTTGACGAGCAAGGACACCGGAACCATACTTGCAGCCATAACGATGGCAATAGCCATCGTCCACACAAGCACTCCTCTCGCCATCGCCCCCCTGCGCTCGTCGTTCGTCCTAGCAACAGCAGCTTACCAAACCCTTAGGGTTTTCCTTAGGGTTTGGGCTGAGGAGTTTTGGGGGTATAGAGACGCCCTTTGTGTACCTGCCTACCTACCTACCTACCTCCCTCCCTCTGGTGCATTCATGTGGCATGTTCCCATTGTTGGGAACGTGAGTCCAGTGCTCACGCACCATGTTCCCAAATTGGGAACTCTCGATGATTCAACATGGTAATGTGAGGATCATGGGGTGGATTTGTGTTGGTTCACTATGGTGCACAAATTTAACATGAAATATGATTTTATTTTTCAATGTGATTTGGACTTTGTTTCAAAACCCTTGTTTTCAATGACCAATTTATTTATTTTATTTTTTTAAATCCATTAAGAATAATACATAGGTACACAATTGACAATGGTGTGAAATTCTTAAATCTTGTTTTCATTGATATATTATTATTATTATTATTATTAAAATTAAGTTTGAATCCTGAACAACTCTAGTTTCAAAATATTGGACCATTGTGAAATCGATATGTAAATTGCAATCGATTTGACAATTTGACGACTTTGAACTTTTAATTAAGAGTTCATAGGTTTTTTTCAATTTAACAAATTATGAAAAATATATGCACAAGAGAAATTTGATAACTTAATATGAGATAGAACAATAATGACTTTCTCATAAAATAAACTATTCAACCCTTCTAAACTTAAGGAATGTGCAATTGGTGCTACTTATATATATATATATATATATACATATATTTTTTATTTTTTTATTTTTTTGACTTGTTATTTTAACCTTTGTCGAATACAAAACTAGTTTGAAAATGGGAGTTGAATTGAGTTTTTGAAAATTAATTATTTTAACAATAGGTTGTTGAATTGGCCCAAGTATTGTATTAACTTCAAACCAAATACAATCTATTGATATTTATACCAACATTTTAAAAATATGAATTAGACATTATGATCGCACTTATAATACAAAAGTTTCATCATAATTTTTTTAAGTTTTAATTTAAAGGATTGCCAATTGATTTACAATATCACTTATATCATTTACCATGCCCAAATTAATGATATGACTTTATGCAAATTTACATGAGGGATTTGATTTGGGGGTTTGATATGGTGAAGGTTTAATTTTAAGCTCATATATTTACTTTCAATCCACATTTTCCAACAACATTATTACATATAGTTGAAAGCAATTAAAGAAATTGTGAAGGGCATTTGGAAAACACCTTATATCCATGAACATTACAAATATATGTAAGATGGTGCCCAATTTTAAGGTCCCTTTGATCCTCACTTGGCCATCTCACCCCAATGTATAAGTATGTTTAAAAGTCCCCCAATCTTGCACCCAAAGGGACTTTTAATAAGGACAACCTCTCCAAAGTCCTAAGCATGGTTTATAACCTTGTGCTTGCCTAAAGGGCTTACCTTCCAACTTACCAATATACTTACTTGTCTAAGCTACCTATCCACACATTTAGTAATGTACATACCTACCTATCCACCTACTTAGGTTATTTACCAACCTTAACCTACCTACCTACCCACCTATATTGTAATGTACTTATTTACTCAATTATTTAAATTATCAACCAACCTTGACCTACCTACCTACCCACTTAGGCTACCTACCTACCTACCTACATATCCACCTAGTTTATTTATCTACCTACACATGCCACCTTCATACACACGTACCTAAGTTACATATATTGATCTTTGCACAAGGTGGTAAACTTGGATTGGGTTGGCCAAACTTGTTTGGCTATGAATTTAAAAGGTCAAAATAATTTGATCCCCTACCCTTTTATGGTTCAAAAGTGGTAGTCGCAATTTTAAATCCTACCACCAATTTCATTCAAACTAGTCGTGGAAGTTTCTAGGTTGTGCCACTTTAAAAATATTTTTGTTAGGGTTTAGGGTTTAAAATTAAGATTGATCTTGCATTTTCAAGTGGACATAAGTAAGTGTAAGATCCCTTCCATACTTAAGGAGCAAGTGTAAAAGTCCATCCCTCTTACACTTCATAATCTATCTATGTTTTGGTTCATAATAACATTTGCTTGTGGGAAACAACCCCAATGTGCACTTATGCTTTGTGATTGATAAAGCCCGTTGGTGAGATAATCTCAAAATGCATGGCCAAACTTTGCTATCACCTAATTTGAAGCCCTTTGTCTTTGGAATGCCCCCAACCCTAACTTTTTATCCAACACTTCAATCCTTTAAAACCCTACCATTGATTATTTTGAACCTTGTTACTAACTTATTACAATTTTGTGGCTACCATTGCATCTTCAATTTGCAACCAATTTCAATGTCATTTATTTTCATCTCACTATTATCAATTGTAAAACAAGTGTCACTTTGTTTATTTTACTTGAGAGAAACTTGTTTATTATAAGCCCCTTATTTTCGGAATGCCCCCCATCTTAGGGCTTTGCCCTGTGCAAAAATCCTTTCAAACCATACCACTAATTATTTTGAATCTTCAATTCAATATATTATATTACTAACTTACAAGAACTTTATGGCTACCATTGCTTCTTTGATCTACAACCAATTGAAATGTGTTCTTTATTGTCATCTCAATGTTATCATTTGTAAACAAGTGTCAATTTTTTGTTTATTTTATGTAAGATAAAAATTGGAAGATGAACAACATGCTATAAGTGACTAGATTGAAAAAGCCAACCTATCCTATGCTTTCAACAAAGAGTTCACTACAAGCTTGACCCACAAGAGTTCATATAATAACAAATTCTTTTGTAGTTCAAGTTACTTGACTTTTTTTGTTGTATGGGCATTCTAGTTACTTTTGAATTAAGTAATGACACTTTGGTTATGGTGTTGCCCACCAAACAAGTGGTTGAAGATGAAAGGGGCCACATGTCACCTAACTATGTTAGATTATTTAAGTATTTTACGAATGCCTTTGGTGTCATGATTCCATAATTTCTTGTTTGCTATAAGCTTTGCCCATAAGAGGTTTATATGCATAGCAAACTCTTTGCTATAGTAGTTCAAGCCTACTTGACTTTTTGCTTTATGGGCATTTTAGCTATTTTTGGATTGTGTAATGACACTTTGGTTATGGTGTTGCCCACCAAACAAGTGGTTGGAGATGAAGGGGCCACATGTCACCTAACTATGTTAGGTTATTTAGGGTTTCTATGAATACCTTTGGTGTCATGATTCAATGAATTTCCTCATTGTCATCACTTTCAAGACCCCTTTCTCCCTTTACTAGGGCTTGGGATCCCAATTTTTATTTTTTATTTTTTGGCCTACTTTGACAAATTGCCTTAAAGATGAAAGTTGAGGTAAATGTTAATATAATTTTTAACTAATGCAACTTGGGCCATTGAACATAAGTTGTAATATTAGATGAGTTTTGAAATGGAAAACAATACACCTTATGTAGCCTAAGTGTGGAATCTATTTTTTAATCAAAATTTGATTTTTGGGGATTTTATTGAATCTATAATTTTTAAAATATTCAAATTTCAATATCTCCCACATCTTAAATCTAAAAATTATGAAACCCTCCATAAAACCCTAATCATTGAGGGTTTTCCAAAAGCAGATTCTTTGTGTCCCGATTGTTTTTGAAAATATTATTTTTTATTTTATTTATTTTTCAATTACAAAATTATTCAATATTAATGAACTCTTACAATGTAAGTTTAAGCACTAAAAATACGAAGTACATGGCAAGCACAATTGTGTTTTGGGAGGTCTCAATGTGACAAATTGTTTATCTTATTTAATAATAAATTTCTCGTGGTGTTTGGCAAAATTTTGTGTTAATCAAAATAATTAGAAGAAGTAATTATTCTACCTTGTCCAAGGATTAATTTCATCATTAAATAATCCTTTGAATATTGAAAAGGATTTTGGCAAAATATGATAGAGAATCACAATAATTTTTTTAAATAATTATTGCAATTTACGCAATCTACAATGTGGATATATTCATATGACAATATTACACTTGGGCTCCATGCAACTATGCATTAATAATGATAATCAATTGATAAAAATGAATTAATGTTGTGAAAACAAAGTTACTTGAATGAAAATATTAAATGTTATTATATGCACCTTGAATTGAATTGAATTGAATTCAAATGCATTGATTAGAATTTGAATTTGAATTGTATTCTAATTAATGTCAATTCAATTCAACAATTGGATTAAGATTCATTTGAAATGAAAGAAAATCAAATGCAAATTGGTGGAGAGGGTATTGAAATATACTCATTAATATGACATTAAAAAAATAAATTATAAAGACATATCTCAAAATACACCTTTCCATACTTCTTTATGTTAAAATGGGCTAAATCAATTCTAAGTTGGATTTTGGTAGGACGAAATATCATGGAACCCTATGGTTGTCCTATCTAAACTAGCTCCATTGAATCATCGTCATTAGAATTAAATTATTATAGATTACAAAAATAATAATAATTTCAATTTTGAAAAATTAATTGATCTTTGAAGCAAATTAAATATTTATTTTTACAACATGGAAATTGACCCTAGGCTATGGTATACACTTTTGGAGTTTAAAGAAAACAGAAGGAGATTATTTAAGGTTTCATTTTACTATAATCATTATTTGCTTGGAATTTTGCATTCTCATGGTTGTTATTGGACCAAGATTTTTATGATTATAAAAAATTATTTCATTGATCATGTCAGAATTTATCACTTGCCCAAGCATATAAAAACTTTGTAAGGTCACTTTGGTAGGTTAGGTAGCCTAGCCTACCTAACCTACCCTAGTTTATCTAACCTTTCTTAACTTAATTTAATCTATCATAACCTACCTACCCAAAACCTTTAATCATGTATATAGGTTACAAGTATTAGGAATTGGACCCCTCACTTCCCCAATGATAAACCAAGTCCTTACCAATGGACTACACCTTCCAAATTTGACAAAACTTGTCAATTTTTTTCATTTCACTTGTTTATTTCACATCATTAATTATGTAAGTAAGTAAGAAAGTTACGTAATTAATTGGTAGGTTGCATGATGTTATGTAGGTAAAAAGGTAAATAAATAAGTAGCTTGTAGTCCATAGGAGGTAGATAGGGATTTTGAATGGTAGGTGGGAAGTAGGAGGTAGGTGGGTATGTAAAGATGTAGGATGATAGGTGGGTACGTAAAGATGTAGGATGGTAAGTGGGTAGTAGGAAGTAAGTAGTTATGTACAATGGTAGGTGAGAAGTACGAGGTAGGTAGGTAGGGTTTTAGGATGGTAGGTGGAAAGTAATAAAAGGTAGGTCAGTAGGGTTGTATGATGGTAGGTGGAAAGTAATAAAAGGTAGGTCAGTAGGGTTGTATGATGGTAGGTGGAAAGTAATAAAAGGTAGGTCAGTAGGGTTGTATGATGGTAGGTGGAAAGTAATAAAAGGTAGGTAGGTGGGAAGTATGAACTAGGTAAGTAGGTAATAGGTAAGGATGAAGGATGGTAGGTTTGAAATAAGAGGTAGGCAAATATTAGATAAATAGCTTGGTGGGTAAGGATGTAAGATGGTAGGTGGGAAATACGAGGTAGGTAGGTAGGTTTGTAAAATGGTAGGTGAGTAGGTATGTAATTAAATAAGTTAGTATGTAAATAGGCCCAGGCTATTGAGAACACCATTGTCTGTCTTGATTAAATATGTCATTTTTTTTTGTCCAACTTGACTAAATGTTTTAATTGACTATAAGTCATTGGTCATTTTGACCAAGGTAGTCATTCTTTTGTCTAACTTAATTAGATGTTTGATTTGACATATGGTCAAATAGGTCAATTTAGTCAAGTTTATTAATAAACAATACACATGTCATTCAAGCCCCAGGTCTTTAGTCAAATTGTACATGTCCACTAATGAAAAAGGATTTGTTAGTAAACTTGGACCTTTTGAAAAACCATGAATTTTAATAATGCTTTAATTGAATTATAAATCTATATTATTTCAATTCATGTTGACCACATATGAGTTGACCTCTCAACTTTAGTGGTAGACATGTAGACATTTGTAACATTTGCATGCATACATCATGGCCACATTGCATCATCCAATTAAACGAGCTTAAAATATTTTTAAAATTATAAATAATTTCAAGTTTTTATGATGTGATGATGTGGCAAGTTGTGGTCAATTGGATCATCTTAATTTGGAAAGTTTAATGTTATAACACATGGATGAATGATTCGTATGCATATGAACTTCATCCACCCATGCCACATTAATAATTTCGAATTGAACATGTTCAACTATAATGGTAGGTTCGATTTAAACCTATTGCAAGATGGATGTAAACATTTTTTTAAAAAAACACATATTTTCATTTATAACTTTTCTATGAATGACAAATGGATGGCAATGGATAAATAAAAATGATGATGGTGGAATTTCAAACAAGTTTTGAATTGTGATATTTGGTGCATGGTTTGGAAGCAATGTATATGAACAATTTATGTTGATGGATTACTTGATCTATGAGTTACAAACCAAATAATATAATTTTAAAGTGCAATTTGTTTTAAGACTTCTTAACTATAATGACTATTTTTTAATAATAGATATGGCATGGTCACATAAACAACAACAACAACAAATGAACATGTATTTTAAATTATATAATTTATGGATGACAATGGATAAAATTTATGTAGAATTACAAAAAGGTGCATTGTCCTTTCAGTAGGGGTAGTGCCGATCTCAAGGGCAAGTCAATACCCCTTGTAAAACATTTGACATATTTGCACAAATTGATCATTGTTCAAAACACATTAGTGCAATACCATTATTGAATTGGTACAACCATCTCTCAATAGTTGATGTTGACTAGACTAATATTTGGGTGACAAAACTTTGAAAATCAACAACGTTCTTCATCATAATCCAAATTGAACATTAATTTTTTTTATCTTATAACTTTTGAAAAACAATTTCAATTTTCTATCATTTGTTTTAATCAAAAGTGATTTAGCTTCTAAAATCGTAAAAAATGAAGTATGCTAATCAATTCAACAAAGTTTGGAAGATAGTTCAACATTTAATTCGGTCAAAAACATTGTTGACTCATAACTTTTTTTTTAAACTTTGAAATAAAGTGTTTAAAATGTCCATTTTGTAGCCCTTGGAATAATGACATATTAATGACCTTAATCAAAGTTTGTTTGCCTTTTGAAATTGTCCAAAAAACATTAGTAAGTAATTTTGACAACTATTTATGCTAAGTGTTTTATTAGTTTTCTAACTCTTTTCAAAACATATTTTTGATAGTTTGTAACTAACTTTTGTAAATATTATATATATTTTTCTAACTATTTTCACTACCTGGTTTTTTCATGTGTTTTTTATAACTAAATAATATTAAAATAATGCTTAAAATTTGAAAATGAGGTGGTGGTTGTGCTTTAAAAAATTAAGCTTGAAAAATAATGCACATTGTACATACTATGTTGATCGATAGGTTGTTAATTCATGTTTCTTGCATAACAAACCAAACAAAAAAAATTAAAAATATAGTACGAAAACAATTAAGATGAAGTAAGTAATTAAAAATATACATAAATATAACCTTAATATTCCAATAGTTTAATGAATTTCATATTGAAATCCACCATTAAATGCAAGTGTATGCTGAAGTTTAGTCATATGCTTATGATGTGTCATTTGTGTCACATTTTAATAGTTTGTTAGTTATGGTATTATGTGTATGTTCCTTGCAAATAAAATGTAATTATAAATTAGAATCTCCTTAGTTTGCAAGTTTTGATTCTCAAATGTTCATTGCATTGTGAAATCATTAAATGTTATTAATATTAGTTCACATATGACACCATAACACAATATGGTTGTTTTCAAAAGTAAATAAGGTGGACCTTTATCATTTAATGTATATATCAACAAACAAGTCATATCAAAGGTGAAGAGGGGGAAAAAAAAAAAGTTTTCTTCCATTAAAAAGAAAACAAAAGAAGGCATCTCACAAAATGACAAATTGTAAAAAATGATTAATGCAAATATTTAATTATGGGCCCCATATCATAATGACAACCTTTTATATAGGAAAAGGAAAACCTTTTTCATTAATGTCTCATGCATTATACATATAAAGAAATTATATTCTAAAGGGAAAAAAACCATGTTTGAAAATGCTCAAATAAAGTATTTTTCCAACCTTTGAATGTCAATGCATACCATATCTATGTGAATATCATGTGTTTGTCATTATTCATGGGATGGACTTATGTAATGCATATCACAATGAAAAATTACAAACATGCTTACAAGGTCTATTGGACATGATTTTCAATAATGGTCATATTGCATCCATAATACCTAATTCAAATTGTTACTTGTAATGTTATGGTAATTTCACATTAATTGCATTTTGCAAGCATTATATCATGTTTTAATTTCAAGCAATTAGAAAAATAATACCATTATAGATTATATATTTGATTAGGCACAAAATAATACCATAACCAATTATAAATTGATACCTTTTAATCACAAGGTAGTTGTGCATAGTTAAATTAATTGTGCAATAGTCTATTTTCAATCACATGTTAGTTACAACTTAATTTTTTTATAGTCCCATTGTCTTTATGATGAAAGAACAATGATCCACATAAGGGCCAGGATGGCATGGGTTTCATTTTTCCCTACCAATCTAATGTGGCATTGAATTTTTTAGCTTGGACATCTAATTGCAAAACAATAAATTTTTGGCAATGTCAAAACCTATGTGGCAACAATTGGGGTGCCATGTCATGTGTCTATTACAACTTTAATAATGCATCTTCCATTACATGAATATTTGCAAGCATTTATTGTAACTAAAAAATCAAATTATAAGGCCAATCATGAAATGCATGGAAATATGACCAAATGGGCAAATATTATTGGTTTTATCACATCCATAATTATGTCTAAACATTATGCAATGGCTCTTGTTGAATTAGACCATTATGGAATATGTCAAACCTATAATTTATGACCTAAAATCAAGGTACACATGAAGACATGTTTTCCCAAGTTGAATGTTGTAACTTTAACCTAAAACTTGCAACCAAAGTAAGGGCAACACAAATGGAAAATACGATAGGGACAAGATTGAGGCATGATATGAACTAAAAGAAATGAACACACACACAACTTAAACAATTGAAGAGTGCAATGATAAAGACTTTCAATATATTTCCAACTTGCACTTCCACTTTGGGAATTGGGATTCCTGAGAAAATTTTGATGTCTATAATGATGTTTAAAGGTTCAAAGTGCGTAAATTGATTAATATCGGTGTCATTGAAAAGATGCCCTAAACAAAAAGGTTTTTGTTTATAATATGAATGCTTAAAAAGTTAATACCACAAATTGCTTAAAAAAAAAATTGACCACTTGATTTAAATGAACATATAATGTTTAAATCATAAGTTAGCAACACAATGTTGGAAAAAAAAGGTTATTGCATGTTTGAATTGACAATGTTCCTTAAGGGCAATGAAATTCCAAAATCACAAGAGACCAAATTTTGTCCCAAATAAAAAAGTGTAACTTTGGTAACATAAATTATTTACCATTTCAATGAAAGGGCCAAAGGGAGTTGCATAACTAATATATCGTGTAAATGAACAAATCTTCTTTTAGCAATACAACTCATGGTGAACATATTTGAATTTGTGGTGAGTTTTGAACCTATTTTTTATTTTCAAATTGCTTAGAAAGCTTTATAAATTTGTTTTGTGTAATTGAAGCAATTAATGAGTGTTTGTGAAATTCGTCATCGTTTGTTTTATTGGTTTGAAAATTTCAGCCTTGTATCGCAATTATGAAAAAGCAAAAACACATCCCAAAGTTTCGAAAAGTTCATTATCAAACTCATGGATTAGAGAATTATCATCCATATCATTTCACATGCCCTATAGGAATATCATTTAATAATTTATTATTTGATGCATGTTGTGTGCATCATGTTTCCACCCATGAGTATCATTTGAAACATGGATTTTGCTAGTCCATTGAATTGAAATTTTGCTATGATTGATATGTGATGATTATGGTTATGCATTGTTCCAAATAATAGTGAAATGATAGTTTTGCATTCTTGAACATGATGTTAAAATAAATTTGGCATTCCAACAAAAATGTTCATAAGCAAAGCTTGAAAATTTGGAAAGAATTTAAAAATTTATGTGAACACTTTTCCATTGTTAATAGGACCACATCTTATGATTATCTTGAAATTATTGGTTTGATTACAAGATTGGTACAACAATTCATGAAGAAAGGTTTGTGCAAATATGGGTTACAAAAGGGGCATGTACATGTGATTCAAACCTACATGCCATTGTTGGCAGTGGTACATCCATTCAACAAATGATATTTGTAGAAGTGTTTTCTTTTTGGGCGAGGACTTGAATCACTTGTGTTCATTTGTAGGGATGCAATCTTAATTATTAATCTTCATACGATTTCAATATGTGAGTTCACATTTGTGATTAAGTACAACCTCACTAATGTCATACGCATGGAAATGAATAATTAGACCATGACATAACATGTATACACAATGTGTTATTCCATTATTTGTTAGTTTAAACCTAATGACAATGTTAATAATAATGAACCAAACCACATATTCTAAATATAATTGTTATCATTTTATATTTTTGAAAGCTTGAATTTTATGGATATCGATTTATGGTGCAAGTTTGGAAAGACCAAGTGGAAAATTATGAATAATGTCACCTTCCACATGTGTGGATGATTAAGTGTCTTTCATGTTATTAATAACTTGATAACTTGTTTGTAATGGATGTTATGTAGATTTAATGATGATGTGTAATCATCATGTTGGTTTTGGACCAACAATGTGATCTAATAGCGCATGACAAAAAGGTTTTTTCTGGGGTAAAAATTGGTCCACACATATTTAAAAACAACATAATGACATGTGAAATTTCATGCATGAGGATGAGGTTCCAAAATAAAGATATATAAAAGTAGAAAGATGGAATGACCATAAAATCACATTAATTGGTAAATAGAAACTCAAAGCAACTCATAAATTTTTTATATTATTTAGTGGGAAATTTAGTGGAAATTTATTTCATGTTATTATTTTCTCAAGAAAATCAAATACATATTAAATGTGATCCTTCAAAATGTTTAGTTTTCAAATTCCAAAGTCCTATTTATAAATTCAACATGGGATTGAAATTTTCATTGTTTGAAAATATATTTCCAATTTCTAGTCCATAAACAATTCTTTGCAAAATTCAAAAAATTGTTTAAAACATATATGTTGGATTGTTGCAATTGATGACTTCTATTATAACTATAGGGTTGATTATTTGAATTTGACATCTAGCACAACATAGAGGTAAATTCACCTGAAGAGGCCTCCCATGCAAAAACCCAACAAATTGGGTATAACTTATTTTCTTTATGTTTTTAAGCTTCAAAATGGTTTGGTGATAGTTTTGAACAAATAAAAAGCCAAACATGTTCCTTTCTCAATAGCTTCATGCAATAGAAAAGCCAATCCCAAAAGTTAATAGACTTTGGGGTAGTATCATCATAATACCTGAACAATTTTTGCAACAAATTGTTGAATAATTAATTAAATTTAAAATCTTAACTTTGGCATTTAATTTTTTAATTCAGAATATATTTTGACAAGTAATGGATATATAAAATAATAAACAATCTCTCTTCAAAGTTGTGGAATAGTCTAATGTGTTTAGATTGTTTTAGTTTAAAGTTTCCAAAACTTAAAAATTTACAATTCACACTTGACAATTGAACTTTTGATTTTATTAAAATTTAAGCACAAATGTTAAATAATTTTTCAAATTTTTGACAAAACAAAAAATAATTTAATTTATGCGGAATCCATTCACGTACTAAAACAATACATTCCTATTCTAAAACAATACACTCTTCTTAACCACACATCACAAAAAGGAAAAAAGAAAAAAAAGGAAAAAAAAAAGAAAAAAAAAGAAAAAAAAAAAGTGTATGGTGGATGTGTGGAGTGTAGACCTCTCTTTCGACTCTCCCAAAAAAAATAAATTTTAATTTTTTAAATTAAAAAAAATAAAAAATTCCTGGTCCTCATTTCATCTGTCACTTTTTACTTTTTTTTTACACTTTTTAACTTTTCCACCATTCCAGAGATGACATGTGGCAGATGATGCACGATGCGTAACTAATTGCCAGCCGCCATGCAACTAGAACACGTGGCATGTGTTGACAAGAAGGGAATTTGGTAATCCAATTGCATGTCGCCACGCGACAACACGTGCCGTGCACACTCCCCGCGTCTTTCTATTGGTCCGCTTTTTGTGCACCATTTACACCGACGGCCTAATCTGGCCCGATGGGTGGCGTGCTTTAGTGACTAATTAAACTAGTTTATTGCTAATTAATCATTTAATTATCTGGTAATCGTGTCGCTAATCTAGGCAGTTTGGCTTTTTGCTAATCAACACCTTTTTGTGGGCAAGTGTTTTGGATGTTTCGTTTTGTTCGTCGTTTTTGGCACGCGTCGGTAGTGAGGGAGTGTGGGGTTTGATCTGATCGCTTTTGGCTTCTGATCTTGAAGCAGTAAGTGCTTGTTTTCTTCTGTAGTTGTGGTGGTGGTGGTGGCAGAAGCGGCGGTAGCAGGAGCTGTGTGACGCCATGGAGCACGAAAGATTGACGACGGAGCGCGACGACGGTGCTGTAGCTGAAGAATATGTTGACGATCGAGATTTGGATCCGCTTGTAAACTTTGGAGCTGCTGCAAGCGGAGGAGAAGGTGGCGCTCAAGGAACGGAAGAGAGGAAGAGGGAGCAGCAGCAGCAGCAGCAGGAAGAGCCTCGAAAGGAGGCAGATGGAGATGGAAGTGAAGAAATAGAGGCGATGCTAATGCCCACAGCAGAAAAAGAAGAAGAAGAAGAAAGAGGAGGGGAACAACTCGATGAAGGAACAGAGGAGGAGTTGGGTACGGGATCTGGGATCTCATTGTGGCGTGAGAAGTTGCCGGCAGCTGTAAGGCAGCATGCGGAGAGTGTGCATAGCAAGCTGCAGCCCATCATGAGGCATCCTTATGTGACTCAAGGGGCGGAGACCGTAAGACAGGGACTGGAGCAAACCACACAGACATTGAGGCAGAGTGCGGAGAGCATGCAAAACCAATTGCAGCCAATTGTGAACCACCCTTATGTGCAGAAGAGCTCGGAGACAGTCTCCAGTACCTTGCTGCAGCCGTTGGTGAACAAGAGTGCGCAGACGATGCAGATCATAGGGAATGAGACGATGAGGAAGATGTTGTTGAACAACGAGGACGGCAGCTTCGAGCCCAAGAGCGTGGTACCTTTCTTCGTTGGCAGCATTGTCATTCTCTTGATCTGCATTCTACTCGCAGGTCCATTTTCTTTTCCTTCTTGTTCTCCCCTTCCCCCTCTCATTAGAATCTTTGCCTATCAAAATTTTCTCCTCAACAATGCAGTCAGCAGCAGCAGCAAGAAAAGAGAGAAGCTACCGGCCGGTTGGACTAAAAGATATATACAGAGTCTCAGGATTCCCTGGTACTACATTGCAATACACAGCTTTGGAATGAGGAAGAAATGCATGCAGGGGTTGCACTCTGAGAGAGAGAGAGAGAGAGAGAGAGAGAGAGTGTGTGTGTGTGTGTGTGTGTGTGCGCTCTTTTCTTAGGGTTTTGATTACATTCCTCCTGTGTCGCAGGAAGGGTGTCAAAACTTGCTTGACCAAAAAAAAAGTTTTGCTGGTTCTATGCCATGTGGGGGTTTGGTTGTTATCAAACCAACTAAGATTTGATAGCAAAGCCGTACTGGTTATAATTTTACGTACTTACATGATCGAAGAATTGGTCCAGGTCAGGTCCTGTTATCTTGCTTTCATTGGCGGGATACGGGGTCTTCTTGGGTGGTTGGCGGTTTTACATGGGGGCGAGAGAGCATCACAGCGATTATTACATATCAGTCTGACTGACTGATCATTATTACGCAATTGCTAAATACTGTATGCCGCCACCACACAGCTGATGCATAGAAATCCATCCCCTGGGTGTGACTAAAGATTGATGGGTTCCTCCTCCTGTTCTGAATATCATCTCTAGTGACATTTCATAAACTGATGATGATGGGTTTCTCTAACTGGCGGACACTCAAATCAATGTTTTCGCAAATGTGGGTTTACTTCCACACCATCATGTCAGCATTGCCCTCCCCCCCATTGTGATCTTGCAAACTAAGGAGTTAGGGCTGGGTGCTTCACTTCACACTTGAGACTTTTCTCTTCACAAGTTTGAAGGTTTGGAATTTTTTCTTCCCTATTGGAAGTATTGTTTTGCATCTTCAGGGAATATTGATAATTTTTCTTTAAAAAGAAATCTTCTTGTGATACTACCTGCAGGACTTACTACTACTCCAGGCTGTGATTACTGAGGTAACCCATGTTGGAATGTATTCCCCCAAATCATGAATGTTGATGAAGGATGTGTGGACTATGAGGGATGGCAGGTTGGGGATTGACGGATACACGCTCCAGGTTCCATGTGGATATTTCAAAGATTGTTGCTGAACGGATCCAGCTTCCAGATGGAAGATATATTGCATATCAAGAGCGTGGTGCCAGTAAAGAGACTGCACAGCACTCAATTCTTGTAGTACATGGATTTCTGTCCTCACGACATGCAGGTAGGCATCCTACTCAAACCTTCTGCTTTGCATCTATATGTGGAATATGGTGGTGATCATCCTCATGAGCTGATAATTGTTCTATGTACTTCACAGCAAGTTGTTTTGAGAGTAGAACTGTCATGCTACTTCTCAGTGATTGTAAGACCAATTACTGTCATAAGAGGTGGGATTCCACTTTAGTATGGTTTGTGTCATATATTAGAAACCAAAGATGGAGATGGGGGTTGGGTTAGCAGGTATCCCAGGCATCAGGGATGAACTGCTAGAGAGGTATGGTGTGCGGCTGGTTTCTTATGACAGGCCTGGATATGGACAAAGTGATCCACACCCGCAACGAAGCCTCAATACATCAGCCCAAGACATGGTTCACATTGCAGATGCATTGGGGTTGGGTGACAAATTCTGGGTGTTGGGATACTCATCTGGTGGTCCGCATGCTTGGGCTGCTCTCTACTACATTCCACAGCGACTGGCTGGTAAATTTATCCTACTTCCTCAAAATCTATTTGCTTGCAACATCACCTGAAGTTCATCAAAACATGTGGGAGCTACATTGGAATAAAGTTTGTGAATTCCATGCTAGTGGTGCATGTTGTATACCAAAGTCCTCACTGGCAGAACTAGGGTGTTGTTTATGCAGGTGTTGTAATGTTTGCACCAATGGGAAATGCATATGCAAAACACATGACAAAGGAGGAAACCAAGCAAGTATGGGGAGGACTGTCCCTGAGGCGCAAATCCATGTTTACTATAGCTCGCTACCTTCCTTCTTTCCTGCCCTCCATTCTGCAGAGGAACACTGTGGACAAAATCAACCGGTTCATGAAACTCACAAGGAAAGGTGTCGGAGAAAAGGTTGGACAAATGGGCCCCTTGTGTGGTCCTTATTGATCTTTGTGTTTGTCAGATGTTTTGTGTAAATCATAGTTACCATGAAACAGTTTTTTCCTGTTAGTTGAGGTGCTGGCTTTTTGAAAATGCATGCATCAATTTATGATACCTTTCTTGAGGGGAGTCATGTTGACATGGATTATGCCAAAAGCAGAGTCATATGTTTTTGGTTATTTGGATGTAGCTCTGAATCTGTTTTATGACAGATAAGGAGGAGCTCAGAGGGGGCATGCTGTTAGCAATCCACAAACAGCAAAGATCCCATTCTTGTTGAAGACAGAATTGTGTCACTATATTCATTGAGAATCTTTCTTGTTTGGTGGACACAGGACCGAGCTCTACTGGATCAAGATTCATTTGGTGCTGCATGGGAGAAGGACATGAGAGAATCAGTGCGCCAGGGCACTGCAAAACCTCATTCAGAGGAGGTGATTCTGCATACGAATGATTGGGGTTTCAATTTAGCTGATTTGCTACCCAAGTCTCCCACACCAAGCTTGTATCAGCGGATGCATTCCCTTTTTCGAGGGTCCAATTTACCAGCCTTTGCTGGGCCCATCCACATTTTCCAGGTATTCACTTCGGTGTGACTCTGATTCCACATATTCTTGGAATACTAATTGACCTGAGATCCAAATGGCCTGAATCTTGAACTCCCTCTGTTGTAATGGTGGGGCTTTATCTCTATCTGCCTCAATCATGACAATTGGGTTGTGGTTTTGTGGGTGGCAGGGCACAGATGACAAGTTGGTGCCTGCAGCCATGAATGATTATGCGAAGCGGGTGCTCCCACATATACATTATCACAAGCTTGAAGGCGAAGGACACTTTTCATGGTTCTGTTACTGTGATTCTTGTCACAAGAATCTATTTGAAATCCTGTTTGGAGAAGTTGATCATGTGATTACCTCATCAGAACCGAAGAGTTATATCGCTCCTGAGACTGCAACAACTTCTCCCGTGGAGGCTGAGAAGATCACCACAAAGGGATAAGAGAATGGTATCCCGTTTGGAGGAGGCTGGTAGCTCTTCTGCAGGGGCCAGCTGTTTTCACTTATGATTTGTGTTAAACTGAGTGTTATGCATGTAGCTTAGCAAGTAACAGTTTGAGGGTTAAACTGCACAGTGATGGGTCATATAAGCTGCGAGGGTGAAGTTTTAGTGTAGTTAGCAGGTGATGTTTTGATATGGTGTTGTGTACAACAACGCTCAGATGCGCCATCCCAAGATAGTAATTTGCACAATTATGCAAAGCTTATACCACTGGCAAATACCTGCCAAACTGGGTATGGAAAGTTCACTTCTGATGAAGATCAGAGTAACTTAGATGGACTGGTGTTTGAGCTTTTTCTGCCATAGAACTCATCTGGATCATTTCTCCTGTTTTTGAGCTTCAAAATCAGTGTACCCTGGCCTTTGAACATATTTGAAGTGCAGTTTTTTTCTGAATAAAGGTCTTGATTGTTTGCTTCCTGAACTGTAGATAATTGATTTGATTGATAATCTGCAGCCAGACTGTTACTCGTACCACCAATTCTTTTCAGGGTGAATCTTCGTCTTGTGGCGGGAAGGTTATATGATTTGATCCTATGTAATTTATTATTGCAAGTATGTAAATTTGGAAGCCTCTGATGCATGAAGACTATTGGTAGTAGAAATTCAGCCAGTTTTGCCCTGTGATTGTTTAGTATTATCTCATGTGCCTTTCTGTGGTCTATTGCCTAGCCTCGGTTATGGAGTATTAGAGTCGCATTCTTCATGATCAGCTCCATTCAGGCTTTTGTGTTGCATCCTGGAAGTTGGTTTGCTAGCCAGGCCAGGATTGAAGAGAACTACATCCTGGAGATCTGTTCTACTGCATTTAGTAGGTGGCAATATAGTGGAGAAATTTACATACATACATTTGGGGATTTCATCATACATGTGATGAGGAATCAGGAGATTGGTTACCTAAGGGTGTTGACCCATGTCTGGTGGGAAACATCAAATATGAGTTTGTCTCTCTACAGAGCAGACTCATGTCTTGCGGAAAACATCAGTTATGAATGTGAAAATATTGAAATCCGATAAGTGATGGAATAATAAGGAGGCTACAAAGGTCAAGAACACCATTGGCTCTAGATTCATTGTGATGCGGTGCTTGCTCTTGATTTTGTTTACCTTCTTGGCAAGCTACACATAGTTTATTCTCCAGTTGAAGGGACAACAATCTTTTGACCATGTTATTTTTGGACAAATAAGCAAGACTGTGATTGTGCAAATGAGCAAAACGACAATGCCAAGTTGGCTCTAATTCTCAACTTTTGTTATGAATGTCAACCCTAAAACATGGTCAAGGAAAAGACAGAAAGTTCATTCTTAGTGTTCCACTTACTGCAAATAAATCACTAGGTTTCAATTCTTGATAATGAGACATTGTGACTCATCAAAAATAAAAATGTGCGTAGAAGCAAAGAGTGAACCTATTGAAATAGGATTTTTACACAAAAGGACAAGATATAGATAACATATGAAACCTGCTCTATTTCACCAAATGGAGTCACAAACTCAATATAGCCTTTCCCCTCTAATTGAATGGACACCCCCCTCTTACTAATGTAATGGAAGAGTTTTGATCAATAGGATTTACACGCTTGGAGAGCTCTCTATTGCCCAATTGTATGCCAAGTTGCACTAGAATCCACATACCAATCCTTCTCCTTGTCTAGATCAAGAGAGTTAATTAATAATGGTAGCGTAGAAGAGGTCTATTTGGAGTTTGTCAGTGATTGAGTCACCCTCGTGCCAACATTTTGTGACAAATTCTCAATTTCAGTCAATAGAGTGTGAGCTATAGAGTTTCCATGAGCTTGATGCTCATGTGCTTGTTTAGTAATGTCTTTCAAAAGATCATGACAATTGCAATTCAAATGCCTATGCATCCACAAAAGTTACAATGGTCTTAGTTGTCATCTTCTTTGTGTTGGTTATTTTGTTGAAGAGGTAAGTTTGGCCTTCATGAATAGCATGGAACTTGTTGTGTGACTCAAAATTTGGCTTGTGGTTGAAGCTCTTAAACTTGAGTAGAAATGCGAGTTTTAATCACATTGTTTGAGGTTGAATTCAGCATTTATCCACCCTCCAACAAAAGTCAACTCAACAAATCATTGAATGTACAAAGCACATTCTCTCCTCCAAAAGCTTGCATGACACTATCATAGTTTGGCAAGAGAGATGCCAACATTTGTTCAACAATAATTTTATTTAGAACAAATTTTCCCATGTTGGCAAAAACAGAAGTCGTGTTGGAGATCTCCTTGAAGAATTCTTAGACACTTGTATATCCTCAATCATGCTTACATTGTTAAGTTCATCCTTTAGATAAATTGCTTAAATATTGTTTAATTTCCAAAAATAAATAAATTGATGGAATCAAATCTTTGTAAGATCATAGATTTTAATGATGAAGGTTATGATATTATTATTCACTAAGAGGTTTCACAATTCTTTAGCTTCACAATAATTGTAGAATCAATTGTTTAACGACTTGACATGCACAAATAATTATTCTTATATTAAGAGTTTAAAAAGTTGTGTTTGTGCTTGAGTTGTTTTGAGGTAAAGTTGGATCAAATGTGTTAACATGTTTCTATGGATCATGTCAAATGAAAACATTTCAAACTTAAAGCATTAGACATTGTAATTGCTAGCAATCATAAACTTGTTATAATCAAAGATTTTATTATCTAATGACATTTTGTAATATTGTTGGAGGCTAAGTAACAATTTTTTTAAAAAATTCTTGATAATTTAATTGGGAGTTGAACTGTGAACTAATGACAAGAAAATACACAAATAACCTTTTGACACTTTTTGAATTTTTCAAATTTCCAAGAGCCATTAGCTTTGTTCAATAGTTGCTTTTATTTCTTTTAATAAAAATAAATTGAAATTTTTTTATTGTATTTTTTAAAAACCTTTTGCAAATTTTAATTATTCATAAGGGTGGTTAGCTCTAATCGCTTTGTCAAAATGCATGTGGTTTTCAAGTTTGAAACTCCTTCGTTTGTTAAATATGGAAATAAAACTATGACATGTCATAAGTGGTAAAGCCATGAGATGGGGTGTTAATTATAATTTAGCTTTTGCCTTCAATTCTTGGCTTAGGCAAACAACTTGTTCTCTTAACACTATCATCAAAGAGCTTTCCCTACCCACATGAATTGATTGAAGAACAATGAATGCATGAGTAAGATTAACATGAGAAAATCAAGAATTGTGCATAGCATAGTCACCATTCACATTTAGCAAATTTTGTTGATATATATATATATATTCAAGAAATGGGGTAGCCCTAATTTTAATATTTCAGAAATTTGATAATTAAGTCAAAATATAAAAGTTGCAATCATATTTTCCAAAGTGCTAAGGTAATCTTGTGATTGAAATAACATGTAGTGAAGTTCAATTCCCAACTTTTTTGTGAGTGCTATTTCTGATTTTTTTTGGTGGACTTTTCATTATATGAATTAATAACTGCTAAATTATGGTGGCATTTACAATATCACTATAAACTTTAACTATATTTTTTCTGTTAAAGGAATGCACCTTATATCCATGAAAAATGCCTCTTCAAGGTGTGAAGATGCTTACTAGTCAATGTAGGTGCCTTCACATTTAAAAGGTTGTTCCCTTCATGCCTATTACACTTAATAAGTGTAAGGTGTTTTCACACATAAAAAGGTGATCGCTTCATGGCCTAGAGACTTTTGCTTCAATATCTATGGATGTTTAATTCTTAATTCATTCAAATTTGCTTTGAATTAACAACCATACATGCATGCGGTCCCAAAATGCAAGCCTAGGCTCATCTATGCATAACCTAGGCCCCTTGTTTTGGAAGGCATTGGAGTAGGTCCCCTAGTGGTAAAATGACTTGTACATACTTTGAATGATGCAAAACCTTCAAATAATGTGAAAATTGGTTTAGACCCATAAATTTCCACAATATATAATGATCTTCACAAGTCTCCACAAGGTGTAATAAAATAAATGACAACTTATGATTGGCCCGAGTGTTAAGTCTTTAAGTAATATCACCTTATAATAGGTATTCAATTTTCATATTTGAATGTGTAAATTGGTTACCCAACTACTTTTTTCGTTCCAAAACCATTTTTTGAAATATAATTGAATTTCCAATGACAAAATGATTCAAAATTCAATATTTCTCACACCTTAAATTTATTTTTATTCCAAATCATCTTCATTAATTCTTATCATTTTTAGTTTTCCAACAATATCAAGAGTGAGCCAAAAATCTCTTATAATTTTTAGTTTTGATTTAAATGAATTTTCAATGAAACCATTATTCAATATTCAAAAGTTTTCAAGTTTTTCATGATAAGTTGAAACATTATGAAAGTTATTCAATGCACCCCCTACTCATAGAAGGCTTTCTAACAACACCAAAAAGTCTCCCAAGAGGCACCATGGTTTGAGAGGTCTCAACATGGCAAATAAACAAACTCATAGATAGATGGATGGGAATGGGGGAACCAATTAACATACCTATGTCATGCAATGTTTTTTTTTTCCCCATTTTAAAAATTGTAGCACAAATTCAATACTAATTAATGACACTTTGTAAAAAAATGTACGCCAACCAATGAAAATGTAATATGTTAAATATCCCTTAATGAATTTTGTTTAGACATTAATGCAACACCTTGCATGATTCTACCATAGGGTGTGACTAATGTCTTGCCAATTTTTTTTAAAAATTAGTTAATTAATTAATTTCAATAGTAGACCCTCTTATTACAAATGCTTGAAAGTAGGTTATAAATGGGGTATTGGATACTCCTTCCTTGATGTCATGTGTTGAAGCTCAACAAGGAACAACAAAACATATAATTTTATTTTGTTTTTAACAAAACAAGTGTTGATTGTGAAGAACACAACCTACATAGTGTGCAAAGTCACGCATGACATCACACTAATGCCCAAATAGAACTTATTAAAGGTATTAGGTATTATTTAAAGTGTGAAGACCGCCCAATAATATCCTAGGTTCAGAGACAAAAAAAATATTGAAATAAAAAATGAAAACACACTTGTGTAACTTTGTGGTGACAAATAATTATTAAAGACAATTATACAAATAGTAGTACAAATAAATTACCAAATTTTAATGAAGAGTTAAATTGGAGTTGGTAATAAACTAGAACAATTGAACATTAACACTTTCAAGCTTGCAAAACAAATGTAACTTCAAAAGAATCAGGTAAAATATTATGAACAACCAGCTCTATCAAACATGCTCAAGTTGACTCAAATACAACCAAGTAGTGTGATGAAAGCCTAAGTCCAAAATAATGATTACATTGAGAATAACAAATTTTTTATAAATATTTTAACTGGCAAAAACAAAATCTTATCTATGAATTAGAAATCCTAACTAATAGTTTTCATATTATCACTAAAATTTAGATACTGAAAATAAATAAAAGATTTCTGTGGTCACTTTTGATAATCAATTTTCAGTACTAAATTTGAGTAATAAAAAAATTGATAAAAATACTTGTATACAAAATAAAATAAAAATCCTAACAGTGTTTTCTTGACCCTTTAACACAGTGTCATTGAAAATGGATGACAAATTGCCTCAAGACTAAAAGCCATGTTGCAATATTAAATGAAGTTTTTTCAAAATAGTTTGAAAAAATGGTGGATTTTCCCTTTTAATAATTGGAAATTTTGTAAGATAAATATTCTCTTGTTATTTTCTAGGGTAAGCAAGTCGTGAAAATTCGCCACAAAAAATAAAATCACTATAATAAAGTTATCCCGTAAAGTCACCCTCCTATCCCCTCTGCTTTCACCCCTTATCTCCTCCTTCAGAGATATCAGAAAAGTAAGGAAATTTTATTAAATCTCAATATGAAAGGCTGAAATTCAGCAATTAATGCACAAGGTTCGAGAGTAATTATAGTAGTTGTCCAGGTAGGAGCAGTGAAAATATATGTAGCAGCAGTGGCGGCGCTCAGGAAAAAAGGAAAGAGGGGATGAAACTCAATTTACCACCAAAATTGGTGAAGAGACTATATTGAGTCCCAGTTACTTTGTTTTGTAGAATTTCATTCCCAGTTACGCATTTGATGCCCCAAACTGGCCGTTCTCGCCCATAGTGTTTGTTCATAGTGGATTTAAGTCTTATGTATTCGTGGTTAGTAGTCTCATTGACATGTATGCCAAATGTGGGAGCATAGAGGATGCATGGAAAGTGTTCAATGAGACCCCTGTACACAATGTGGTCTGTTGGAGTGCCATGATTGTGGGGTATGTGAGATGTGGGCAAGGGCAGAAGGCATTGGAACTGTCTCAACAGATGCACCAGGATGGAGTGGAGCCAGATTCTATGACTTTTGTGGGGATTCTCAATGGCTGTGCCAGTGTAGCAGCACTTGAAGAGGGCAGGTGTGTTCACAAGCAGATTGTTCAGAATGGCTGCAAGCTTGATCTCTGTGTGGGTAATAGCATCATTGACATGTATGCCAAATGTGGGAGCATAGAGGATGCTCAGAGAGTGTTCAACAGGATGTCTACACATGATGTCATATCCTGGAATGCTATGATTTCAAGCTATGTCACATGTGGAAAAGGGCAGGAGGCATTAGAACTGTATCAAGAAATGCAACAAAAGGGAGTGGAGCCAGACCATGTCACCTTCTTGGCAGTTCTCAATGCCTGTGCCAGTATAGCTGCACTTGAAGAAGGCAGACATATTCATGGTCAGATTGTGCAAAGCAATTGTGAGTCTGATCTCTTTGTAGGTAGTAGCCCTCGTTGACATGTATGCCGAATGTGGGAGTATAGAGGATGCAAGGATAGTGTTCAACAAGATGACCGCACACAATACTATGCTTGCAGGGTATGCCATACATGGCCATGCAAAGGAAACTCTTGAGCATTTTGGACAGAAGTGTCAAGAAGCTGTAGGGCTGGACATGGTCACTTTTGTTTCACTTCTGTCAGCTTACAGCCATGTTGGCCTAGTTGATGGAGGACTTCACTACTTTGAATCCATGGGTTTAGTTTGTGGTACATCTGCAACTGTGGAGCACTACGCCTGCATGGTTGATCTTCTTGGCTGTGCTGGCTATCTGCAAAAGGCAGAGGATTTGATTGAGACATGTCTTGTAAGCCAAACTCTTCTGTGTGGATGGCCTTGCTCAGTGCTTGCAGAGTTCATGGTAACACAGAGATGGGAGAAGGTATTTGCAAAACAGGTTCTTGAATCGGAAGCTAGAAATTCTTCGGGCTATGTCCTGCTGTCAAACATTTATGCTGCTGCTAGCAAGCAGCATAGTAGTGCAAAAATCAAACAACTGAGGCTGGAAAGACATGTTAAGAAACAGCCCGGGCGCACCTGGATTGAAGTGAATAAACAAGTGTATTCATTTACAGTAGGTGACCAAGAACATCCTCAGATAAATGGTATTCATGCGGAACTAGAATGATTGTTCTATCTAATGGAGGAGTCAAGATATGTACCAGATACTGAATTTGTATTACATGATGTAGAGGACGAAGAAAAGGTTGCTCATTTGTGTCACCACAGTGAGACTCATTAGCCATTGCATTTGGACTCATTAGCACGCCTCCCAGTACTCCACTCTGGATTTTCAAGAATCTGTGGGTATGTGGTGATTGCCACACTCCCACCAAGTTCATTGGAAAGTTAGTTGGGAGAACAATCGTTACAAGGGATGCCACTCACATTCATTACTTTGAAAATGGTCTTTGTTCATGCAGGGGTTATTGGTGATGCCCAGCATCTCAAGTGCTTTTCTCTGTCAAGGGTTGTGTCTTAAAGTACTATGCTGAAGCAATTTACAGAGAAAAGATGAATGATAATCATGGGGTGAGGAGAAAGAGGGGCTGCATTTTGGAGAGAAGGAGAGTGCAGGGATGTCATGTAGAGGCATGACATGACCTGTTTCCAGTGTTGAATGCAGTACCAATTTGTGAGGTTCCAGCACATCTGCAGATTCTTCATTCACAACAGCATTGAAATGATGCCTATGATGTGAAATGACTTGCTGGTGTGGAGTGTTTTCTGCTTTGGGTTGGAAGATGTTGCAACTATATGCCACCTGCAGCACCTTCAGCATGTAGAATCATTCTTTTGCCCACCTTTGTGTTGTGCACTTGAATGCACATTCTTCAGGGGCCTTCGTCACAACCATTCTCCACATGTCATGCTGCTTCCAAGAATGAAGTGGAGTCCATCCATCAGCATCAGTTGTACCGCAACAAGGGTTATGACTTACTCTGTCTTCGAAATCATCGTTTTGCAATTCCACTTCATGTGTGGAGTGTCTACTATGCACATGCATTACCATTGGGTCTTCCACTTTGCTTTTGATTTTGCTGGTCTTGTGGTGTGTGGAGGGAGTGCAAGTTAGCATCCATCCCTAAGCCATTATTTGTTGCTGAGATGTTCTGTTCCTTGCCTACCATGTTCAAGTTTGCAGGGCTATGACTCTGAGATTATGGAGGCCAATTGGGTGTGGGTGAAGAGTCATCCTTCACATATTATGAGCTGAATGCATGTATCACCATTCAAGAATGGGCATTTCATGGATGATCAGTGAGCATGTTCTTTTAAGGATATGTTCAGGGTGCAGTAGACTCCAACCACTATTCTCTATGTAGGCCTCTCTGTGCCTTAGGCTTAGATGATTGCTTGTACAGGGGTAAGCTGAAATGAATTGCAGTGTAACCTCACCAGCTCATTGCAAGTTTAGTGGGGAACTATGCAGGTTGTACCATGACTCTGTATGTTATGGCGGTAATGGGTATTGGCTGGTCTCAGGTATATTATGCAAACTCAACTTGCAACCATGAGTTGCACAACTACATTTGTATAAATGCCTTGGGATTTCATGTTGAGCTTGTAGCATACAAATGGTGAATGAATTGTCGGATAAGATTACTACCAGCTCTGCATGTGGTCTCTTTGGCCAAGGTTTGTTCATTTCTCTTTCTGTTATTGTGGCACAGGACCATCAGAAAAACAGTCATTCTGTTCCCAGGTCTGTGATCTTTGTCTTGGAACTTGTGATATTGCCCCCTATCTGTAATGAAAGGATGTATTGAAATGGCTTGTCCCATTATCTGTAATCACAGGGGGTTATTAATACGGAACCTGAGATTCATCCCCATCTGATTTGGAGAGTTCTTATTGCCCATATGATTTGCATGAAACAAATTTGAGTCAGCATGTAATGTAATCCCAAATGTGTTGCCTCGCCTACTCATTTGTTGTTGAGATGAGTGCTATTTCTCATTCCTTATTCAGAAGAACATAACAATCAACTGTCAATTTGATGTCCTGATTGAATCATTATTGTCACAAGTCTAGAAGGTGGTTCTCTTGAATACAAGCCCTTCAAGCCCTTCATGGTTCACTTCACATAACAAAACCTGCTTTCCTCCTGACCAGAGTGAACCAGCACCCACCAGAACTCGGTGAAGGATGGATGGAAAGTAGTCAGGAAACAGAACTCTGTTGGGTTCCAGTTCCCTAGCTAACCATGGTGGTTAAGCTCAGTTGCTTTTTCTTTTATTTTAAAGCCTACCTACTAGCAACTTGCAAGGTGGGTTGCTAGTAGGTAGATAGTAAAACCAGCCCTTACTACCTATGCGAACACCATCTACTTACCTGTTAGTTACCTATTTTCCTACCTATCTACCTATATATATATATATAGAGAGAGAGAGAGAGAGGTAGATAGGTGTATATATATAGGACCTACCTCTTACAGAATGGGTTACCAAGATGAAACCAGATATTAACTCAGTTGAGGTTCATCCACAACTGAGTCATAAGGATCATCCAGTGGATGCTTTGCTGGTGGGTGCTGGTTCACTCTGACCCTCTCCTTTACCTTAAAAAGCCAAAACAGTAACAACAGAAAGTTCAAATCAGATCACATGATGACCAGTTCAAATCCTGGATCAGCAACAACAACATCCACAAGCTTAAGAAACCCCTTTTGGCAGACACTTGGGAGGCACCCCACACACTACCCTACATCTGATAGGTAGTTAGTATGGAGCCATTTAAAAAATTTCAAACCATGACCTAATCAAATAATCCAACTTTGTTTGTGTAACCAGTTTTTTAGATAACTTAACTTACATGATATATATTTTTTTAAAAATTATTTGAGAGAAAAATGAATTTTTTGAAAATTTCAGCATGTCTAAATTATATATAGATATGTATAATTATTTCTTATTTTTTAATTCTTAAAAAAAAAATCTTGTGGAACCTGCTATTTAACTAGGGTGAACTTATTACCTACAGTATACCTAACAAGCTGAGAGCTCTGTTGGAATTGTCATAACCTTGAGCTCTTGAGCGCTTGAGCTCTAAAGCTCTTGTCTGATTGTCAGTCAGGTCCAGGGTACACATTGTCGTGTGTAAGGCTGAACTTTCTGGCATGTTTCTTTTGGGGTGAAGGGCCTTACCATCTTTTTCTTTTTCTTTTTCTTTTTTTATTTTTAATTAAATTTTAATTAATTAATTAATTAGTCCCAGCATGAGTGGAGATGTTGTTTTGGCAGGAGAAAAAATATTCAAAGCTGAACTGGATCTCATTGGCAATCCCTTTTCAGTAGCTTATCATGCAAACTTCTGAGAACTACTGACTAGTTTGTGTGTGTGTGTGTGTGTGTGTGTGTGTTTGTTTTTTTTTAATTATTTAATTATTTATAAATTTGTGAAGTAGGTGGGTTGGCCATCATGTACAAGAGGACTTAGCCAAATTGCCAAATTTTAATAAATTTTAGGTTAGAGGGGGAAGTAGAAAATTTTAATAATTTCACAACTTGTTAGAACCTAGTCTCAAAATATGGCAATTGAGATTTATGTTTTTTCCCCTCATAATGTGGCAACTTGGACCCTTTTTTTCCAAGAATTATCATTTCTACTTTTTTGCACATTCCTTCTCGCCAGGTTTTCGCCCCAAAAAATAAAATGCCCAGTTTCTGATATATAACCACATTATCCAAATATCGAATACCCTGTTCTGAGTTATAACCGTGGTTCTCGTTTTGAACAAAGACTAGAAAAAAAACTGCCCAAAAAACCACTAGTTCTTTGTTGGTTCTTTCGTGAAACCCACCGGTTCCTTTGAGTCCTTTGAAATAACTGGGACCGCCAGTTCTTGGATTTCGAAGGTTTCAAATACCCAGAACCGATGGTTCTTTGATTCCCAAGGTGTCAAATACCTGGAACCGATGGTTCTTGAATTCCCAAGGTTTCAAATACTCCAAGCTGATGGTTCTTTGATTCCCGAGGTTTCAAATACCCGAGGGTGATGGTTGTTTGATTCCTGAGGTTTCAAATACCCGGGGATGATGGTTGTTTGATTCCTGAGGTTTTAAATACCCGGGGATGATGGTTGTTTGATTCCCAAGGTTTCAAATACCCAGAATTGATGGTTTTTTTATTTGGTTTTTTTTTCAAAAACCTGAAACCAGCACGGTTATTACAAATCAAATACCCTCCTAACACAAGAAATTTCCAGGAGAGATAAAATGGACTTGATTGATTAAAGTTATCCGTAAAGTCAGGCGATTAGGGGGCGACAACGGCCAGTTTCGGCATAATAAGGCATCAAATGTGTAACTGGGAATGAAATTTTGCAAAACAAAATAACTGGGACCCAAACTAGTTTTTCCACCAATTTTGGTGGTAAATTGAATTTCATCCCCTCTTTCCTTTTTCCTGAGCGCCTCCACTGCCGCTACATATATTTTCACTGATCCTACCTGTACAATTACTACAATTACTCTCGAACCTTGTGCATTAAATGCTGAGTTTCAGCATTTCATACTGAGATTTAAGGCCACTTTAGACGAGGGTCCAAGGTCCAAAATTCCAGGGATCAATTTGAAGCAAATTGGAACAAATTGGACCCTTCTTCACATTAATTTTTTTTTAAAGGTACAACGAGTGTGTAAAGGCATAGGGTCCAATTTGAAGGTCCAATTTGTATTAAAAAAAGTGAGATTCATATGTGAGGGGTTTAGATTATTCTTTGTTTTTTTCTCTTTCTCTTTTTTTTTTTCATGTTTTTTCTCTTTTTGTTTCTTGCTTTCTCTATAAAAAAATTGTTTTCTACTACAATAACACAATGGATGAGCATAGGCACAAGATATTGGTGGTCCTAGTTTTTACTATGGCCATTGCACAAGTGGTCTTGTTACAATTAGTAACTATTACACAACATTGGAGTATGATGAATGCGTTGTTTTGTTCAAAGTCTCTGAACATGCCACCAAAAGTTCGGAGCATATGGAGATATGCGAAGGTAATTGGATATATATGGAGAGCTTTTCAAAGAAGATGTTATGACAATGCACAAGGTTAAGCTTTGACACATTTCGTGTTTTGATTAATGTTGTAGGTCCAAGTTTCGAACGAAAAATACAAACATGAGAAAAAGCATTCCTATGGAAGTTATGATAACAATGGCTCTTGCAAGATTAGGTAGTGAAAACTCATTACAAATGTGTGGAGAGGTTTATGGCATTGCAAAAAGTACGGCATCAATTACAATGAGAAATTTTTCTATAGCAATTAAAAAGCACTTGAAACTATTGGTGATACCTAAATTGACTAGAAACAAAATCAAAGAAATTACCATTGGTTTTGAATGTTTACATGAAATTCCTTACATCCTAGGTGCCATAGATGGTAATCATGTTCCAATTATTGCACCTAAGGGAGATCCCAAATCATATTATTATCAAAAAGGTTTATATTCCACATTGATTCAAGGAGTTGTAAATGCAAAATGTAATTTATAGGATTATGACTATGGGTGGGCGAGTAGTATTCATGATTGGGCTCTTTCCCAAAATACAAAGTTAGGAAGTTGAGTGATGAAAGACAAGATTTTACCTTACAAGTTCATAGGAGATGTTGTTTATCCAATGCCAACCATAGTTCTACTTTCTATTCAAAAGTGAGAAAAATGGGTTATCAAAAAACACAAAAAATATTGGAATTTTATCCAATCAAATACAAGGATGTTAGTTAACAAAGCTTTTGGAATGTTGAAAGGAAGGTTAGAATTTTACTCAAGAGAATACACATTCCATTGCACCACATGCTAGACTTGGTGACGGCTTGCGTATGTTTGCATAACATGTGCATTGTCAATTTGAATGACTTTAATATGGACTTGGCTTTGTAGGCTCAAAAATAAACACAAGTAGAAGCAAATTCAACTTTTGGCAACATCAAAGGAGTTGATTTGTTCAAAGTGGTTGAAAAAGCAATCAAACAAATGAAGAGGCTACAAAATCCAAGGATAATGGATGGTAATAGGATTGACATGGAAGACATAGAACATCAAGATGAAGATGAAGATGTGACAACCATTGAAAACAATCCTAGTAAGAAAGCAAAAGAAGAAAGGATCATGAAGATGTTGACAGAGGTTATGGCAACTCATGAATTTTTAGCAAAAAACTTCTTTGAAATTTATTTGAAAAAAAATGACAATCTTGCCTTCTTAGATACATCAGATTCTAGGTTAGATTATGGTGAATGACTCAAAGTTCATATGGTATGAAACTTATAAACTATGAGATGTCCAATTTGGACATCCATATTTTTTAATAAAACATTGGTTTCTACAAATTGTTGTAACATTGTTGTGTTATTTTCAGCCATGGTTGAAAAGTGTTCAAGGACATTGATCTTATGCCTCTTGTTTTGTTTTGTAACTTCATCTAGAGTGATTAGTCTATCTAAGGGTTTTTTATTAGCATCATCCTTAGAACCACTATCAAGATTTGTTTGAAATTATGGATTGCCCATAATTTCATCAATTTCATTTGCACAAGCATTATATGCTTCATCACATTTCCATTTTGGTGCCACCAACTATCCAATGCATCATAGAAAGGACATTCATAACGATCGTTACCTGAAATCCCATTTGTAATTTTGTCATCTTTGTATTGCTTGTAAATTGCATTGAACTTCCACTTATAAACAATTGGAATCTTTGAAAAACTAAGGAATGTACCAACATTCGGGTGTACAATTTGACCCATGTATCCACCCCTGAAAGAGAAAAAAATTGAGATAAAAAACCTTGATTTATGGGCTGAAAGTAATCCTTGAAACAAAAAAATCAAAATTGATTACATGAATAAAGCAATTGTAAAGCACTTCAAAAGACTTAAAATAAAATTGGCTTTGTGGTTAGTTCCTCTCCTTCCCTCCAAAGAGATGTGGGTTTAAATCTCATTGTGGCCAAAGTGGTGACCTCTGATGGGGGAAAACGGGGACAAAGGTAAGAGGCCCCAAAGGCTAAAACCTTAAAAAAACCCAATTGGCCCAATTTGAATATGATTTTTTTGTTATTTTTTTGCATGTTTTGCTTTCAAAAATTCTATCATTACATCCAAGTTTCAATTATGAAAATAAAGCAAAAATAAAATTTTAAAAAATAATTATAAGGTTTCAATAAGTTGGAATTTACCTTGTTTCTTTGCATTTTTGGTAAATTCAAGCTCCATTTCTTTGCGTAATGCAATTAGATGTAGAACTTCACCATCTACCCAATTTTTTCTAACCTTCTCAGCCTTTTCACCTTCTTCATCTTCCTCTTTCATTATAATTATAATTTTTTTCTTCTTTGTTATTCTCTTTTTGGGAAGGGGAGTCAGTTTACGGATTTCTTGTAAATCCAAATCTCCTTCCACTTGTGAAAATGAGTGTTTCAACAACCTTCCATGACCAAAACTTTTTATCCTCATTTTTGAAACACTTTTATTTTGAGCATTTCAAGCAACAACTTTGTGTGGATCTATAAAACCAATCATGCCAACACTAAATGTGTTAAAAAATGGAATGGTGAGTGTGCACTCAACAATGTCTTCTTCCATCCATGAAATGTCTTCCATTCTTGCACAATTGCAACTTCAAGAACAAGTGAATTATTTTTTAAACAAAGAATTTTTTTTAAAAAAATAATGAAAAACAATGGAAGAAACAACATTGGACTTTAGCTTACATCTTGGTTTTTCGAACCATGAGCTTTCCTTTGAGCTCCATTATTTGGTTTGGACCAATTGAATTTCCTTCCAAAATGGTGCCATGTAAATGCCACTTCAGTTTGGTCTTAGATCCTAATCTAAAGGCCTTGGGTCCAATTTATGGCAAGTTCAACCAATAGGAATGCTCCATTTTCATTGGACCTTTGACCTTTGTCCAAAGTGGCCCTTAATAAAAATTTATTTACTTTGTGGAAAACATTGAAAGAGGGGATAAGGGGTGAAAGAGAAAGTGATTTTATAGATAACTTTATTTTTTTTGTGCATATAAAGTAAATTGGCCCACCATCGATCACTTGCCTATGACTAAACACTTTGGTAGATCTTTTTCAATTCTTCTCCATTTTGAATGATTTAAAATGTTATAGGAACACCTATTCAAGCTTTCCAAATCATGTTTGAAATGCAAAGCCAAGGGACCGGCCAAAAAAGAGTTGTAAAGAAAATATGTTTTTGCAAATTGCAAAACATGTTTTTTTTTCATTTTTATTCATTTTGACCCCTCCTACTTTCAAACCTCATAACTTTATTAATTCTTATTCATTTAAAACAATTTAAAATGTTATAAGAATGCCACCTAAAGTTCTACAAATCATCTTTAAACCTTAATAGCAATAGAGCAACATACAAGGCATTTTTTGGGTTTTCAGGAATTGGCCTTTATAAGATTTGGTGGTTTTTTTTTTGAATTATTGAGCGTAACTATGGGGGGTCATAACTTTTTTCAATTCTATTTTGTTTTTTAGGATGTTTAATGCCTGAGATGCACCAATAAGAGGGGTTCAAGTTTTTTTTTGGACACCAAAAACAATGGAACCCTCCCCTTGGATCCAGCCTACCTTAAATGCTTAAATGTTTGATCACCGACACATGCCAAACACCACATTGGAAGTTTGTGAGTTTGTGTTATACATTAGAAATACATAGAGGTTTATACATACACACTAGAGATCTATTTTTTGTCATTAAGAAATAAAGCCCTAAAAACACCATTAAAGTGTAGCACCTAAACCCATGGTGTGATGGGGGGCAACAATAACCATATATATTTATTTATACACTTGTGGGCTTTCTAGTAGTAGCATGTAGTGCCAAACATAAGATGAAACTTTCAATTGTTATTCATAACATTTTTGGGTCAACTTTTTAAACCACAATCACTCCTTCTTTCTTTCTCTTTCTCTCTTTAGAATGAGTCCTCTTATTTAAACTAGAGACATTGCAACAACCCAATATAAGGACAATCATCAAAGATTCCCAAAAAAATTGCTAAAGTTTTTAAAAATTAAATCTTTGATGAAACATATTTGGGAACATAATTGGGAGACTACTTATAAAGATGATGAAATACAATTTTTTTTACAACATGCATTTTACATGCCTCCTTTTTCTACATAGGCCAAAAAAACATTACATGTCATGAGAAGCATGAAGTTCCTAGTCTAACTATAATTAGGTGCAAACTTCAAATCATGGTATTTTTAAATTGCACTTAAAACATGAAAAATGAAGTTTTAAATTAACATAGTTTTTCAAGGGATATTCAATGAAAAAGGGATAGTTGGGTGTCAGTTGGTGAAGCAAATTGTGGCAACCTCAAATATGGACATCCAACCAATTTGTGTATGGATAATATTGATATATCAACATTGTTATAAAAATATTTCCTTACTTTACTTGTTGGTATACACATGTTGTCAAAATCAATTATGATTGTCAATTTGTTGATCTATTTAAACAATATCATAGCTAGATGTTTGTTGTTCCTCCAATTATCGAATATCACTCATGAATGAATCTTGGTCTTGACATCTTGTTTAATAAGAATGGAAACTTGTGAACACAAATTTCATAGGTACCAAGTTTTTTTGTACAAGACAATCAAATTAGCAAGTATTTATAAGTTGTTAGGACAACAAGGGTTCTAAGATTATGAATGACCTCTAACCCATAATGATCAACAAACAAATATGAATTAAAACACCATCTTTATACTTGGTGGACAAACTTTGTGTATAACGCTCAATGTAAACATGCCAACCTTTTTACATACCTTCAACATTGGACAAATGTTCCTAACTTAATTTCAAAACATAATCCATATTTCCCAACATATGTATAGTTACAATAAGATTTATCCATTAAATTATTCATTCATTCACATACAATTATTAATTATTTTTATTCAAAAAATCTTAGGGATTAAAGCAAATGGCACCAACCATTCATAATGCATCTCCTTACAAAAATAACTTTGCATCTTAGTTAACAAAATTATCATATTTAAATGGACATGCTTCTTCTAAACCTAAATTTTATCCCCCATTTTAAAAACACATGTTAAAAATAATATGTCATTGGTTGCCTTTGATCCACTTTAATATTTTACCATCTTAATGAATTCAATAATGTTGTTCAATTATTTCCAACCACTTAGTAGCTTAACTTTTGAAAATGTACAATTTTAATCATCATATTAAGGGTAATGATGTTCTTCAATTCTTTCCCAGGGACTTGAATGCTCCCCAAGTTCCCATCTTACTTTATGAAGTTCCATTATTAACAATTTGGTTAAAGTGGTCAACATTTAGCATTGTTTAATGGATTGAACATGCATGATGCAATTATAAATAAGGCATTTTAAAAACCAAATATTGAGGTGAACATGCAGTAACTATAAATACCACCGAAATTTATAACATATATGAATGCTAGGGTGATTTATGGCGAGATATATACATGATCAAGTACATGTATTTCCAATGAAGGTGATGACTAAAAACCTTAACTTACCAAGGAAGGTTGGTAATTATTTATTGAAATTATTTATTTAATCTTATGCATTTGATCAAGGAACAAAAAGAATGTAGGCATATCCACATTGCAAAGTAAAAACCTTGTGATAGTTGGAGGAGAAGTGGAACTTGTGAAGACTCTCAAAATTTAGAGAAAACATTGTTAATGGTGTCCATAACACCTAAATTAAAAAAATATGGTTCCACTTATCATTCCCAAACATATTGCAAATGATGTTTAAATTAATGCACCTCAAGAAAAAAAAATCTATTGAAATTGTATAATGAACCAAATCCAAAATTAAAACTCACAAAACAATGCGTGGGAATCTTCAAAGAAGAAGAATATTTAGTGATCTCCATATTTAACATTGGCTTATGGGGTGCATATCATGTGGGATGGGGTTTGTTTGCAATTTCAATGTTAATGGTAGAATTTGTGTTGTTTACTAAACCTACTATTTAGGCAAAATAATTTTTTATTATGAATTGAATGAGAAATTAAAACAATTGTGCATGAACTATGAGGGAATATTTGTTGTGAAAACCCAAAGTTTTAAGGTGAATAATGTAGTGCTTCAAAGAATTGCAAAAGAATTCAAATTTGAATGCAACTTTCCATGTCATGTGGTTGAAAAGTTCATCTATTGATTTTAAGGCCATCATCAAATGACATAAAGGAGATGAAATAGAAAAGAAAAATCAAACATCAAAAACAAAAAAACCAAAAAAAGGAAGAAGGCTATTAATATTATAATATCTCATAAAACCAAATTTATTTCTTAATATGTGAGACAAATATTGAAGACATCATTTAATGTACCTTATTTTTAAAAATAATTGAAATATAGGTTTTAATGGATTTCTTTCTACAATACTAAAAATCAATCAAACCCTATGTAATTGAGGGTAATTCATATGATAATATCATTTTCAAATACAATGGGTTAATTCTATAAGCTTTCATAATGGTAACCATCCAACATGAGCTTCTAATTTATTTTTAAAAATCTATAATGAATGAAAATGGACAATGAGGGATGAATTTCATTAATTATTGATGAAAGTTGTTTATGGTTTATTCAAACCCAATTATGAATGAAAGGTAATATTTAAGGATGAATTCCATCATGAATGATGAATTAGATTACACATATGATGATATGAAATTATAACCTACCACAAATGATCAAAATCAAATTGAATTACACAAAATTATGATATAAAACGTTAATAAAAAATCTTTTGATCCAATAATATTAATGTAGTTTGTGATGTTGATCCAAATGTGAACTAATTACCCAACTAATTTTCATTTCCAAAACCATTTTTGTAATTTAATTGAATTTTCCATGACAAAAATTATTCAAATTTTAATATCTCTCGCACTTTAAGTCTAATATTTTCCAAATCACCTTCATTAAATCCTAATTATGAAGGGCTTTCCAATGATACCCAAAGCATGCCAAAATTCTCATATAATGTTTTTTTTAATTTAAATGAATTTCAATGAAAAATTTGTTCATTATTCAATAACTTCTCCACCATAAGTTGAAAGATTATGAAACAAAGCTCATGGCTATCATGGGAAGGTCATGATTAATGATAGGCAAGGTGAATATAACATGATAATATGTGTGCTTATTATGAAAATAAATTTTGGATATCATTTAAATTGGGAAAAAATGATTCAAACATAAAAAGGGGTGTATGAAATGTTCAAAATCAAATGAAATTACAAATTTAAGTCAAGTAAAGAAAATGTGTGGTTACATGTAGTAGATATTGTTTATAAGGTTGAAACTAATAATGATCTTAGATCCCCAATAATTATAGTCTAAAACATTTCAAAGTTTGGGCACGAAATTGTTCAACTGGAAACCTTCTTAAACCTTCAACCAATGGTAAAATTACCAATTTGTAAAGTCAACCCCTATTTGGGGTTACATTTGGACCTCCTTTTGTGCTCTCACCCCTTCCTTTGAACCTAAGGGGGACATTACTTGTGTTAAAATTTTAGATTATTAATGTCACAATGGTTTTGGGGTTGGGGGGGGTATTAGGTGAAGGAACTTTGTTTTTCCCCACCATATTATTATCTAATTTTCTAATATGCACATATTTTAGCTACCTTATATATTGTTTCCAATTTCAATATCTTGTATTCATTTGAAATTTTTTATTTTACTATGTTTGTAGATGGAAAAGAAGTCAAAATTATTCTTTCAAAGATGGATCATTTGCATATTGAGTTGGGGCATGCAAGAGTAGTTATTTCAATGCCTTCAACAATCCACTTCACTATAGGCAAGATTAACAAATTATGTGGCCAATGTAGTTTCCATTATAATTTAGACATACGAATTTATAAATTTAGACATATGAATTTATAAAATTAGACAACAATTTCCAATACAATTTGAAATTTGAGATACCAATATTAGCCAATGTAAGTTTAATCCTTAAATTTTTGATACACAAATGGATCAATAAAAACAAAACATAAACCTAACCTAAGAACAATTTTTATGATTTTGCAATATAACATGTTTAACACCTCACATGATAAAATATAAACTTAAATTACTCCCAACCCATTGCAAATAATGGGTGTCAACAAATTTATTATCTCATTCTTAACTTTGCACATCATGTTGATGTTGATGATTCCTTGTGACCCAACATCATTATTCTACAAACTTTGTGAAACAATTCACAAATATATTTGAAATTGTTAATTGATTATGCAATAAATTAAATATTATATCATAACTATGTTATGAATGATAGATGAAAGTGAAACAAATGCATATGAATCAAAGTAAAATTATCATCTTAAAAAAATGTTGAAGAAACCTATTTTTCAAAGGAATAATCAATATTCAAACACATCTTCCATTGATAATAGATAGATAAGGAAATATTTAACCCAAAAATGGAAAACAATACAAGATTGTTTAAGTTAAGAATTTTTAACCTATTAATTGAACCCATTAACAACTAATACTTTAAAATGATTTATACATATGTTATATATATAATTATGGATTAATGTATACCTTATATTAATTATTTTCAAAATAAACATAACCTTATTATAAAACTAATTAAATCATAACTTTCGTCCAACGACCAATATATGGGACTTTATATTATTATTCACATTTTAAAAAAATTCAAAGAAGAATGTCCCCTTTAAGCTTTTGAACTATCTTTAAAATCATCCCTTGATGGGATTAACACTCCAAAGTGGGCATGAAAGATTGCCATTGCTTCAATTACACACTTTACAAACCTCATCATTATTGTTCTAGCCACACACTTGTGAACTTCATCATTATAGACATACCCACAAATTTTAAAAACAACAAAAAAAATAGACACTTAAAGACAGCAATTTTTTTAACACACACACAAAAGCGAACATAAGGACGTAGATTAGAAGGCACAAAGATTTTGAATGCCCAAAACCCGAAAATTGAGAAAACAAAACCAAAATCCATCTTGGAAAGCTTGTTGAAAACCTTTTCACATTTGCCCCACACACGAATTCCTCCTTCAAAGCTTGTTAGTTTAAAGTGTTGAAAACTCAAAAATAGGAAACAATTGAAATTCTTCACCCACAATTCCTTCTTGAAAGCTTGTCAAAAAAATGTTTAAAATCCAAAAAAATAGAAAGAAAAACCTTAAATCCCAAAAAATAAATTTAAAAACCAATTCCTCCTTCAACTTTCTTCTTCCAACTTCTTATGCTCATTTTTTCATCAAGTTTTCTTCTTTGAGCCTCTTTGTTTTCTAGAGAAATAAAACATAAGAACCAAGGCATAAGGAAAACACAAGAGCTTAGGCATGCACAAAAACTTTCTTCTTCATCTATTGGAGAAACAAGACATAGGAGCTTGGTGATGGTGATTAGACATTTAGACCTCCAACCATGCATCTTCACAAAGCCACCACTTTTAAAAGCTTCAACTCCCTCTTGATTCACAAAGACACCAACTTTGAATTTCACCATTGTTCCCAAAGGAAACACAAGACACATGATCAATATCTAGCACCCATTAGTCTTAGTGGGTTTCAAAGTTTGACCTGGTGGCATTTTCCTTCATTGTGCCTCATATTGTGTTCTTGCTAGTTGCACCATGTTTCAATTAAATCCAACATGAAAACCCCCTAATTTTTTTTAATTTCATAGATAATTTCATTATATATCAAGTTTCACATATGTTATTTTACTTTTAAGTACAAATATTTTTGAAGAAAAATTATACCCCCTAATGATGATAAACCTTAATTATAAAACTTTAATTATTTTTACCACACAAACATAAATGGAGCCATATATATTTGATTTCACATTGTTGTATAATACACCCCTATTATTTTCCCTTGACATATAATTCATCCTTTGCAAAATCAATGAATGACCATAAACAAAATTTATAAAAAATGATGCCTCTTTGATGGTGGAAGATGAAAAATTCAATGTAGGCATTTTGAACATTTAAAATGTTGCAATGTATGAACAATTGAGAAAAACCTATTGACACAAAATTTCAACAAATTGGGAAGATATGAAAACATGTTCTCAATGTTCATGTGATATTTGATCAAAAATGGTGTTTGAATGCCCATCCCTACAAGGAGATATTTTGAGTTAATTAAAAGTGTGTGCATTGTGATGCACTTTGTTTCATGTGGTATATTACATAAATTATTGTGGGTAGAAATAATATGTTTTGATTTTGGGAGTAAGTTTTCATCCTACGTACAGTAAATCGATTAATACCAATTTTGGGTGGTTCTCAAAAGGTTCCTTGGTTTTCAATCTAGTTTTCATTGTGAAAACCAATGGGTATCACATTATGTGTCATAGTGGGACTAAAACCCTATTCATTGGTTTTCACATTAACGAAAACCAAGTTTTAAAATTTCGTTTTAATTTTAAAATATTTTAATATTGAGGCTTGGGTGCCATCAAAAGCACAATCCAAGTTCAAATATTGGGGGGGGGGGGTAAATTTTATTATTATTATTATTATTAAAGTTAAGGTTATTATAACCTAAAAAAAAGGTGCAGATGTAAACACATATGGTTATCAACTCATGGCCATAATACACACATGTATATAAGGTAGGAATAAATCACACTAGTTTGTCATCTTTAATCAACAATATTTTCTTAAACCTAATTTATTCCTATGATTTTTTATCTAGCTGTTAATTATCCATGACTTGAGACTAAATTCAAAACTTATAGGCATGAGATTGATCATATCATTATGGATCTCCTTTCACATGATATCTTGATTTTTTATATGGCATTGAAATTACATTCAAAATTATATACCCTTCACATAATATTCATAATTCCACACAAGATTTCCCAAAAACTATGATTTGAGTATTTGACCTTGTCTCCCCAACAATTGATGACATATAGTCCCAATTGCCCTTTAGAGATCCCATACATTTGACATATAAAAGTATTACAAGTGTAACCCCAACCTCCCAAAAATTATCCCCCTTGCACAATAAGCAAAAAATTAAACCCCAAGATAGTAGATGGTTTCCAAGGAGCATTAATGTTAGACCTGGAACTCCCACATCAACATGTACTTACTTTCCGTATATTTGTATCTCATTTTTAGAGCTCTTAAACTATTTCAAATAGATAGAATTTGAAATTTTGATGCCATGAATAAATCAACCATTCATTATACCCTAAAGCCTATCATTAGCTCCATTCATTCCATTAACATTATACATGACCTACTTAAATGTTAGTCATCTAACTACAAAATCTCCTATGCAATGGACATTTTTGAAGATCCATAGTTAGACTACCCAAGAATTTCACACCATGGGCATTCTTCCCATTGATACAACATTTACCCCTTCCAAACAACAACACCAAAGAAAAAACCCAAAGGCTTAGATCTTTATCTTGCCAAAGGTTGTTCCTTCTATCCCTTCAACTTCCAACATAGAGTTCCATCCAAATTTTTAAAAACATCCACACTCCATGAAAAAACAAGGAAAACAACAAAAACACATTATAACACATCCCAAAAATCTTAGACCATCACAATCAAGTGCCATTTCCACTACTCCACCACAAATTCGCAAAAAAATCACTAGATGATGAAAGACAAAAGTTACAACAATTTTTGGTGTTTAGATAGAGACATGGATCTCCTTCTTCACACATTAAACCTTAGTTGACATAGATTGTTCACACTAGACAAAAATCCAAGTTACATTGCAACATTGTTAATTGGCAAAGAAATATGTTTGGTGAAGGCACGATGTTAATAGGTCAATACTGATGAAGACCTTGTAATGTAAGGAGGAGGTGATATACGTTGGGTGGACTATTGTTATTTAATGCATAATTATCTTTGGCAATAGGAGTAAAACTAGGAAGTGATGTAAACATAAAGTTTATTTTTTGCTTTACTTTTGAAGTAGTTTCAAATAATTGGAAGAAATGGGGATTTTGAATATTCTTGAAGATTTGGAGAATGTTAATAATTTCAAAACATATACTTGATGTGATAACAAATTAATTAAATAAATTTAAAATAAAAAGTAAATTATGAGGATGACATGGGAAATATTTGTCCATATATTTGAAAGTTTTGTTTTTCAGCTATGTAAAATTGGAATTTAATAACCAATTTGTGATAATTGGTCAAAAGATCCAATTTTTTTTACATTTGCGAGAATTGACATCTTTGAGAATCAATTAATTTTTTCGAAAAAAACTTGATACCCTAATTGGTTTTTTAAAAACCAAATTTTTTGTGGTAAAAAATAGATTGGTTTTTACAAACACATGTAAAAATTGGAATTAAAAATTATCACAAAAAATGAAGATTGCCCAACATTAGTCAAAACACCTTATTCAAATGAAACATGAATTATTACTTTTGAACCCAAACTTATATTTTTTCTTAAGGCCTCATATTAAGACCTTGTTTGTGGGCAAACCCGTTTTCCTTGTTGTTGAAGCTCATAGTGGGAGTTATAAAAACTTTAATGTGATGTTATAATAGTAGTTGGCGTTTGATTCATTGACACACAACAAACAAAAGTATGAGACATGATAGATTGAAACAAATAGACTTATGATTCCTTATGATTCCAAGTTGCAATCTACAAACAAAACTATTGTAACATGTTTTTAGAAAAGGGTTATGCCAAGGTATTTTTAATTCATTCAAGGCAGTTGACATGGGCATGAATGAGATATGATATTGATGAGGTCTACCTGTCATGTCCATAGTTTGAGCCTCTTTAGTGTTGTGCTTCAACCCCAATGTGACAAAGAATTTAAGCAAAGTAAAAATGTTAGCCAAGGGTGGAGAAAAACTTTTCCATGAATGGAATGCCCTAAATCCAAAGCTCGGGAGGAAGACATGCAAGGGTGGGCACATTGCAAAAGGGTACCTACTTGACCTAGAAAAAAGGTGTATAACTAAGTCAAATAAATAAAAGAAAAACACCCAGTAAGGGAACAAGAAAAGACAATAGAATGGATTGAAGTCCAAACAAAATACCACACCCAAAAGTGCAAAACGCACAATGGGGAGCCATAAAAGGAGAAATCAAGAAACATGGGACCTAAACCCATCACCGGTAGCACGAAACAATTCATGCAAGGAGGTGGGTGAAAAACTTGGAAGGACACCAAGCCTAGAAGAGGCCTTTCCTGTAGCCACAATTACCTTTTGCAAAATAGTGGTTACCTAAACTTTTTGAAGAGCCACCAACACCGTTTGTTTATAATATGAACATAAAATCGAAAGAAAAAGACTTCTAGAACCCTTCATCAACCATGCCATGTTGGCACATTGATGAAAGAGTCATCCACCTATTGGTGTAAACATCCAAATATCTTTACTACTAAAGGGATGAAATCATTTTCAAGGTGTCGGTCGCAATATGACATAACTTTGGCCTAATCTATAATCATGTCGCAATCACTTCCTGAGAAGAAGCAATTTGTGAAACAAGATCTGCACTAGTTGGGTCAACAATGATTATGCTTGCAAAAATGTGAATACCATTTGTTGTAAGCACAATATCCATTCATCACCATGATGATTAGAGAGATGGAACCAAGAGAACATGAGTTTGTTCGCACAAAACATGGAATTCAACATCCTTAGCAATGGAATCAAAAGAATTCCAAACTGTATCATGTGTGGTAGTGTGTTCTCCCCCATGAACACAACCAAGTAGGTGTATTCTTGTTGAATCTATGGGCTGGCCACATATGCATCAAGAAAGACCACGAGCTGTAGGATGGGGGAGGCCCAATCTAATGCGTAGTGTTGAGGAGAAAATGCCAAAGGCCATCCTAAAATATGGGATGACTAGGCGGTCAAAAAACTAAACACTTAAGCTTGCGGTTATGCAAGATCTTAGTCGAACATGATGACAATTTGAAGACAACTTTGAAATGATATTAGAAAATGAATTTTCATGCACGTTTTCCAAAATGCTCTTTTGAAAACAATTTTTTTTTTTCTCTAATAGGTGTTCAAATGGAAGGACAAAAACTTGAGCAATTGGAGGTAGAAAGGTTTTGGGGGTCTTGGGTTTGGAGTTTTGAAGCCTTAGTTGATGAATAGGGTTTTACCTAGGGTTTTTTGAGTTTGAAGTCTTAAGGGAGTAAGGCCCATGGTTAGTGTTTAAAACCAAATGGGGATTTTGAAAATGTCAGTGGAACATAATCAAATATTTGTGAATTTTCAAGGAGTGTCCATGGAGCATGGAAAAGCATCAATGGAACATTTAGGAACATTAATAAAGCATGTAGGAACGTCAACAAAGCATTTAGGAACGTCGACATAATGTCATAGAACACCATCATTGGGCTAGTGATAGATCTTAGTGATGTTGGAGACTTGCATTTTGGAAGTTGTTTAGGGATGTGGGATAGGGGGTGTAGTTTCATTAATTTGACGATATGCCCTTGTGTGGTAGGCATTCTTGGTTAAAATTGGAGTTGGTAAAAGCTTTCCCTTCCACATGGACATTTGAAAGGCCAAAGTCCACATGGGACTGATTTTAGGGAAGAAGCTAGTGGTGTGGAATTCGGTTTTTTTGGATTTTGGTGTTTTCAATGATGTTCCTCAAGTTTTCACTGTGTTCCCCATGATGTTCCCAATAACATCACATCTTATTTCATATGTTTTGCCCAAAGCTAAATGTTCCTATCCCATAAATAACTGGGCAAAAGGGAAGTACGTCTATATTTGTGTTTTGAGGGAGGGCGTAATGGGCCATTCAAAGTGGCTCCTTGGGGGTGGGGGGGGGGGAAGGGAACAACTTTGGGTTTACCCACCCAAACTAATTAATAGAAACAAACGAAGTTTTTTTCCCCACAAAAAAATGTGGAGTTTTTCCTTTCTCTAGTGTGAATTTGATTAGATTTGCTATTGTTGTTGGAAAAATTCTCCAAAATTCTCATATCAAAGAATTGGGGGGAGAAAAAAAAACTAGAAGGAACAATCTATTTGCTTTGTTCATTTGTTAGTTCTTTGAAAAATTAAGAAACCCAAACTTTCAAGTTTCAACCATCCCAAATTCCACCTCACATAACCATCAACTATTCCAATCCAACTGACTTCCTAACACAACCAACTATCAACCATTCCAACCACAACAATTTTATTTATTTATTTATTTATCCCAATTTTTTGATGTAGCCAAGGTGGCAATCATCAACAAGCCAACTTAGCCAAAATTTTCTATTACAAAAAATAAGAAAGTATTTAAGATCATTATTTATTTCTAGCTAACTACTTGAATCATGCATAGAAATTTGACACTTTTAAAGATTTCTTTTCAAAATATGGCAATTTTTTTCAAAAGATAAAAATCATTGAATTTAGAACAATTTTTTTTCCCCCCCAAAAAATGCCAAATTTCACACCAAAAGAAAGAAAGAAAGAAAGAAAGATGATTCCAACCCAATAAACTTTCAAGCATTCCAAACTAATCAAAGAACAAATATGCAAAATTTCAAATTTCAAATTTTTTCTCATGGCCATCTATTTTTGTGGAAGAAAAAAAGATTAAAAAAAAAAGCCTACCCCTTATTAAATTGTCTTAATCCATGGACATGAAAAAGCACATGCTAATTTGTCTTTTTATATTCATGTAAGTGGGTAGCAGAAAGGCCTGAGATATTGTAACCAAAGGTGAATCAGATTCGTCAATGTAAAAAAACTAATAAAATAAAATAAAATAAAAATTAAAATACTATTTTTGACATAATGAAATTATTTAGTTTTTTATTCTTGCAAAATTTGAATTTTCTTGAAATTTGTCATATGTTGGATATACATTCAAAAATATTGGATGTATTTTGGCAAATGTTGCAAATTAATCCATTATTATTTAACATGTATGAATTGCCATATTTTTGTGAGACAATTGAGATCTTGTTGTTGTGGATTCTTCATAAGAGTGATTTAAAAAAAGAACTGTTTGGTTGTCATTCTTTCAAACAGCCTCAAAGAACCTCCGGGTTTCAAGAGAAAACCGGAGGTTCTCTAGGTGGGCATTTGACTTTTTCAGAAAAGGGGGGTGGGGGGGTGAGAACTGGGTTACCAGATATCAAAACCTGGGCAGATGATTTCTTAATAACCATGGGTACTGTATATACTTGTAATACCCTGATGGCTTCAACACAAATTATATTATTTTAGAAATGCTGAAATTTTCAAAAAAAAAATTCTGAAAAAGAAAAGAAAATTAGTGAATTATTTGACAGATTTGTGCTGAAGCTGCCCAGTGCACCACTACAGTGTATGTGTATATATATATATCAGAGCTGGGTATTTGACCGTTTGAGACCCGTGGTCATCAACCACCTTGATACCCGTAGAGGGCTTGGTGCTGTGCTAGGTGGTTTCTTCAACACCCACACCCGTGTATATACCCGCTTACTTCCCGGTTCTCAAAACACTCCAAGAACTGGGTGGGTTTGGTAGACAACCGTGGTTCTCAAAAAATGCAACCAAGTCAAAGAACCGCTGCTGGGTCTTTCTTTATCAGGCCTTTCGTGAAAAACCCTTGGTTCTGGGAGGGGGTTTGAAAGCGGACCGGTTCTCTGGTTCCGGGATGCTCAAAGAACTGGAACCGATGGTTCTCTGACCCCCCCGGGAGCATTCAGAGAGACGGAGCCGACGGTTCTCTGACCGCGGAATATTCGAGGAACCGGAACTGACGGTTCTCTGACCGCGGAGTATTCAAGGAACCGGAACTGACGGTTCTATGATTCTGGAATACCATGGTAGGTACCCTGGAAGCTTTGACATTCAGGCCAACATTTGTACAAAATAACTTTGTGCAGTGTTTTTGAAATACCCGCCCAACACGGGTAAGAACACAGTAGGAGCAGCAGACGGCAACCAGCCAGCGAGAGAGAGGGAGAGGGAGACAGAGACAGAGAGAGATGGCGCTTCTCTTCTCTTTTGCGTGCGAGCTGAGACGTTAGTAATAAGAAGTGGGCAACAAGATTCGGCTCTTGGCGTTGGCTCTCTCGTTGTTGTTGTTGTTGTTGTTGTGTGTGTGTGTGTGCATGACATTGGACTTTTTTTCTTTTGGGGGAAAAAATAGGAGGAAAGAAGACAGACAGACAAACGGAGGAGGAGGAGGACAAAATGGCGGTTTCGGCATTCAAGTCGACGACCAGGAGGAGCTGCAACATTCGCGGAGTTGAAGTAGTGGACGTCCTGGTCGCAACTCCGCGCTCCAGGAATACCAGTCCGGTACGGCGATCATCATCAGCAGCATCGCGGCCAACGAGTCCTGTGAAGCGGATGCCTTCTGCCACATCTCGATCTCGCCCTACGTCGCCAACAAACAAGCAGCAGCAACAACAACAACAACAAGTAGTTGCCAAGCACAATGAACGATTGCACAGAAGGACGCGGAGTTTTGCGGATTTGTCGTCTTCGCAATACTTGACTGATTCCTCCTCCACCCCTGCACCACCACCGGAGAGTACTACTACTCGTCGTCATGGCGGCATCAGTAGCAGCTTTGGCCCCAGGTCTTCCGCTCGTCAGTTGCCTAGTGATTCCGAGGTCGGATTCTTCTTCTTCTTTTCTTTTTTCTATTCTGCCGCCGTTTTCTGTATTGGATTGTGATGGAAACGTTTGCTACAGAGTGAAGCAGAACCTAGGTACATGATGAGGCGGTCATCGTCGGAGAGAAGGCGATACGGTTCGGATAATGAAAGCAGTGTCCATTCTGTCAGAGAGTCATCTGTGCACCGGCCTGCTGCTGGCCATAGCAAGCATTCTTATCGACAACCAAATGGTGGCGGCGGCTTGAGAAGGTCTATGAGTCAGCTTGAGCTTTCTGAGCCCAGAACTCCCGTGTACTATGTAAGAAGAAGTAGACAAACTCATCATCATCAGCATTTGCATTCTGTAAGAAGCTGCTTGCTACAGTTATAACAATGTGCCAGCCAAAAAGAATTGATTACTGGAACTGATGGTAGTGTGCATCCTGCTTTCAACTTCTGTTTTTCTTGTGAGAGATTATACTGCACAGGGCCTGATGAGCAAAGAAAGAAGCCAGACAAATTTCTTCTACCTTGACAACTTCTTTTTTTTTCCCCAGAGGAAAGGAAATTTGCCCAGTGAGGAGGACAACCACCACCCTCTTCAACCAGAGGATGGTGAGGTGCAAGTTGAAGAGAAGACCATCCGAGCTGTGCACACACAGACAAAGGTTCAGACTCTCTGTTACAACTGCCTATATGATGTTTCTTCGTCTGCAGAAGTTTCAACTGATTTTATATCAGCAGGAGGCAGCCTCAAGACGGTGGCTAAGGTATGAATCTGTGTGAATCTGGAGTTCTGCATTTTGAGCCTTACTCAATAGGTTGTTGTTGTTGTTATGTGCCTAGGAATATATAACAATAGTTTCCTTTTCACATCAACTGCAATGAATACCTCAGCTGCCTATGAATTGGTTGCACAAGCTGACTTGTGGTGGCTTTGAGTCTGCTGTGGATTTGAGGCGGCTCTGTGAATGTTGTTCTTGCCATGTCAATATCCTGAACTATCTACTAAATGGTATTGGCAAATCTTGGTGTGACAGCTTCAAGGGAACTCAATAGAGCCACTGTCACGAGAGACAGATGCTATCAACATGCATGATGCAATGTGGGTGGAAATTAGGAGAGCTGTAACAGAGGCACGCAATGAGCTGGAGCAGGTCAGGGCTGATTACCTCTTTTTTTCCATTCCAGCACCAAGTGATTTAGGTTTTCTGATGGCATGTTCGCTACATGTTCATGATGAACTCAGCTTCTACAGCTGGATTTCTTTTGCCAGTCAGTGTCAGGTTGTAGTCCTCATCAGCTTTGTCTTGCTGAGATTTGCCACCAGCCCTGCCTCTGGTTCTGAACAATATATATTGCCTGTCCCAACAGTCTGTTAGCAAAGACCCATTGGCCCAAAGTTTACATGCAATTTCAAATGATGTACGGAAGGAATATGCGACCAAGCTTGAGCAGGTTTGTCTGGAACTGTACTCATATTGAATGTTAAAATTTGATGCAACTCTACTTTGGTGTTCAGATCTTGGGTCAGTGTATCTTTTACATTTTGGGCTGTCCTAGGCACCAACCATATTGAACAATGGAGACCAATGGTCTTTTCATTGTCATTATAGGTTTATAAACCATCTGGTGTGGTAGGCAACTTCCCCCTTAAGCACACAGTTAACTTCTGTATCATACCTGGGAATATTGTATTTCTTCATGGCTAGTTGCATGTTTTGGACATTTGCAGGCTGAAAAAAAGGTTCAGGGGCTGTGGTCACAGTTAGTTATTGAAGAGCAGCAGTGCCTTGACCTCGTTGGATTTGTCAAGGAACTGTTTTCAAGACAACAAGAGACTCTGCAAACTCAACAAAGATCTTCTTTGGTATTAAGGGTAAGTCTCTCTATCCTTCTTGTGTGATGTGCTCAGGGGAAGATAATCATCTGTGAGCTGATTATCTCAAGGTGGCCCAAGATTGTAAGCCATGTATTCCTACTTACACTAAGCAGATCCTGTAAGACAATTTAAGTGATTGTTTACTCTGGTCTTCTGCTGGTTCTCCTGATGTGCATACTGATGCAAGTGGGTTTGCAATTGGAGGCGTGTTGGTGTGATATCACCTTTTGTTTTTTGTTGTTTTCCTTATTTGGTGTTAGGTGCTAGCCAGTTTCATGGCTGAGTCTTCCTGTTGCTTCTGAACTTGCAACAGAAACTCAGTACCCACTGTAGGGAGCTGAAGTTGTCAGTGTGTAAGTTGTGATAGAAAACTTGCTGTCATAGATGTTACTGTTGATCATCACTGAACAAGTGACACTGTCACTGCTGCTCATACTGCTAGTGGTATAGTTTATCTTGACCTAGTTGTTTCCTTCTTCTCTGTTCCTTAGTCCTTATCTGGAAATTTTCTTTGACATTTTTGTTTACCTTGAATTGTGAGTGGGAAGGTTTCTCAATACTTGTGTGAGTTAGTACCCTGGTCACTGGCTGCAACTAGTGATTAGCAGGACATTAGCATGCAGATATGCAGACCAAGATTCTCATCTCAAACAGTTATAGGGTTACATGTGATGCACGGTGACTGTGGACTTTCCTGAAATGCCAGCTGCATGAAGTCAATGAATGGATGTGGACCAGGTGGACCTTTGATTGCATGGCTCAAAACAGCAGGGTTTTGGGAATGTTCTGTTCAGGATGACAACGATATTATGAGAGAGTCATTGGATGAGGAAGCACAGCGTTACTTTGAAGAGTGTGTTTCCATTGCAAAGTTGGAGCCAACAGGAGTAGACAGCCTTATGGTCTCTCAAGAAAAGGATATCCTGTCAACTGAGAATGAGGAGCCATTTGACTGGCCAGTAGAGACAGACTCGGACTCCATGCTTTGCTTTGACGACACACAAGAAGTTACTCAAAGAGCTGACCATGTGAGGAATTCAAGCATCCAGAACATTGCTGAGACTTCACTTGTTGGAAAGCCAGCTGGGAAGACAAAAGACTGTGCACCACTAGGTGACGAGGGAATGCTTCTGCCTTGGCTTGACTGGGAGCCGGAAGTGGATACTCTCAATCGGAAAGAAAGAGTTGAGAAGGTCAGTTGTTTGAGTTCCATACTTCACTGGACATGCCTTATAGTATCATCTGCACTTTGACTGCATGATGATCTGGTATAGAACAGTCTGCTACCCAGGGAAACTGGATTTTTTTCTTTAGGGTCTTGGGTCATACCACCTATCTTCATTTGCACAGACACCGTGTTGGTGGATAATTCTTTGCATGTTATTTCAACTAGCGAGCACCACTTCCTTTGACTGTAACTGATACCTGAGCATATGTGAGTACTTATTTTGCAGGCTGCAGTTGACTTCAGAGAGTGGAGAGAAGCATGGGCTCGGAAGTCGGTGGAGTGGGGTAAAAGTATGAAGCGAGAAAGAGGCAAGGATGAGGGTGCTGTGAATGTTGATGAGTTCTTGTTTGAGAGGGTTAGGTTATGGCAACGAATTAGCCATGGATGTGTTCTCATCTGTGGGGGGAAGAGGTGATGGTATTATTTTCATGTGGGATTTTGCATTATCAACTTACCACTAAGCTTCTCAGGTCATGGTCTGGTTGCATTTGAGAAACAACCACTCCTTGATATTGAATGTAGTTGAGGTCAGCTGGTTTGAGGTAGAGAGAACTGTGTTTTCCCCTCTCATGTCCCTTCCATTTCTTAATATGTTACCTCAGAGAAGCTTACAGCTTGGGATCCAGGACACCAGCTTCAATCATGCAGAATGTCATTACAGAAAGAATGTATTGTGATACGAACACTTCAATTCTTGAGAGTAAGTGATGTCACAGCCTACGTACATAGGTGTTATGCATTTGGTGTTGCTACTATGATATGAGATGTTACTGTGACATCTATTTTGTTAGATTGGTGTAGTGTTTATTCATTTTGGAGCAATATCTCTTGGTCTGTTCGATTGTGCCCAACTAGGTTTGGTAATCTTTTGAGTCGTTTAGTGCTTTGTTGTCTACTCTTCTAAGTGCCTTTGGATTTGTGCGGTCCCATCTAAGTGGGATTGGATATGTACTATTCTTTGAGGATTTGATGGAAGATCTGGCACAAGCCTTTTCATTTCCAGTAAAGGAATATGTATCAACTAGAACCTTCTTATCATTTCTTTGCATTTGTGTGTTTGTGTCCTTGGCTAGTAGCAGGTTCAAACCATTGATGTTTCACATTCAATTGAGTTTTCCATGAGCTTGGGGGTAGAATCACATTATTTGAAGTGAGGAAAATGGGGATAGTTGATATTGAATACGGTATTAGTGACGACTATATATAATTGACAAAGCCTTCCTACTTGCGTGATTTTGAAGAGAATGAAAATAGTCTTTTGACAAGGGCAAGGAGAGAAGAAGTGAGTAACACTTTGTGAATTGTACATTAATTGAAGCCAACAATTGATGAGGCCTTACTATTAAAGTTGCATTTGCAAACATGGCATTTGGAGGGGAAAATGGCAAATCATTAGAAAGTTCAAGCTTAAGCTTAGAACTGAAATTACAATTGAGTGATTTCAATGTTGCTATTTTTGCTATCATAATTATAAACAAAATTTTGAGTAATCCTATCCTCAGTGTTAATGTTTTAACACTCACATTTTGTAAAATTTGCTCATTTTACGAATACAACATTTTGGGCTCTAGTTGGGGTCGTGGGGTGAAATTAGAGCTCAAAGTAAGGTCATTTTGTGGACAACTTTATTATGCACAATCTATTGCTTGTTTATTTAGTTTGTCGTGTTGATATCTCCCAAACCACAACATCCCTTCACTGTGCACTTGGTACCATTGGAAAGCCCTTGATGAGTAGGGGTGCACCAAGGTTGTTCTCTAATGTTTAGAGCTACAATTGCAAAGCTATTGAATATTGAATAATTTTATGAAAGAAAAATTTAACAAAATAAAAAGTAAATATTCTAAAGAAATTGGGGCAAGCTCCTGGTACTATCAAAAAGACCTTGCTCAGCAGGATTTCTTGGCTGTGATTTCATAAATTTTAGACCTTAGGTGGTGGGGGAGATATTGAATTTTGAATTATTTTTGTCATTGAAAATTCATCAAATTTTTTAAAAAAGATAATTCAAGGTCCTATTCACACTTGGGCCAAATAACAAAGGCCACACTAGTCATCAAAAAAATTGCATTCATTGAACTCCTCCCTAACTTACAACCTTTTTATGGTAAACCTTCCTTTGAGAAATGAAACCATAGACAAAAAAAAGAGAATGGAAGAGTTAGATTTGAAAGATACTAGCATGGAGGTGTCCTTTCTTCGAGGCTTAATTTTGTGTGCACATATATATTTATTTCTAAAAACTCTTTTTAAAAACATTATTGTACTATAATAGTAAAACTAGCAATAGACCCTAAAATTGGTTTGCTCTAAAGAATTTTGTTAAAAGTAAATCCAAATGTTTGAAATGTGAGACCTATTATATTGGTCGGGTACTTTTCTCAACTCCAAATCCAATGAGGAAAATCATTTCAAATTGTTGAAGGAAGGACACAAGGTACCTATTATGGTTAACCCAAAATACCTAGTGTTTATAAGTCAATATACTAATAAGATAAACACCTAGTGTCAAAAATGTTGTCAAATATATAGATTTTTGTCTACTAAAACAATTAAGCTACATTGATTGTCTACTTTATTGTGCTTTGGCCCTCTTGCCCTTGTACATTGATAAGAAATTCTTCTAAAAGAAGTTCAAGAGTGTGCACTTTTGGCACAATGAATCTCCATTAGACATTTGCCATGGAGTGTTTGAAAAGACGATTTAACCGATACGACATGGATTATGTAAATGGACTCTCATGAATTTTGTTTGAAAGTAAGAAGAAGAAAAGAATAAAATAAAAAATTATACATTATTTTTATTTGTAATAAAATGCTTTGTGAAAATGACCAAAACAAATTATGACCAAATACAACTGAATCGGTCACTTTGAGCAAGCAACTATGTACCGTAAAGCACTTCAAGATTTGTTTCTTTGTGTAGGGTAATGCCCTGGGCAGGGCACTACATGGTGTCACAAACAAAGTAGGCCTGTACAAACCTCATGTGGAAAACTCCCATGACCTCCCCCAGAATGACAAGTGTGGCATGGAAACTCCCATTTAATGTACAATTTACTCTTGTCAATTAAATAAACCCTAATCCCCCTATATGTAAATATGTAATAGAGTGATTCATGTTAATTAGTTCATGGGTGTGCTCATACCCTTTGTTTTTGGTTTTTTTTTTTTTTTTTTGAAGGGGGCATATTTATTGAACCATTATAAATTTTTTTTGTGGGTTTGGCACTCCCCAATGGGGGCATCTCTTTGGACC
>Ga0116231_10000677_pt1 | contig 62762 bp, 43 predicted proteins | sample S1TSphgellanicum_2_FD_89695 | JGI IMG/M metagenome (GOLD analysis project Ga0116231, IMG submission 89695) | Host-associated microbial communities from peat moss isolated from Minnesota, USA - S1T2_Fd - Sphagnum magellanicum MG | ecosystem: Host-associated > Plants > Peat moss > Unclassified... | reverse complement strand
CTTGTGTTCATCAGCTGGTATGTACGTAATCTGCTACTTTTGGTTCTGACCTGGTCACCATAAGTGGATTCTAGGTAAGAAGCCTGTGCCCTTGCTATAGCACATTTGATATTAGCATAGAGAGCTCAATCAATGTTTTTCATTGCCTTTTCATTTGCTATTGCTGTTTTTATTTTTATTTTGTTTTTGTTTTTTTTTCTTGGTGTTCACTCAATGGTTTTTCCCTTGGTTGGAACTTGCATTTACATTTTTTGATTTTTTTTAATTTGTAATTTTGTATGTTCAATCAATGTAATCTTTGTAAATGTGGTCAACTTTTGATATTGTAATAATTACCCCAACTCTTAATGAAATTCAGTTGTTATCTACAATCTTTTTTTCTTCTGTTTTTTTCAAGTTGTCCTTAGCCAAAGGTTTCATACTTGAACACTTGTAATATCACCACAAATGCACCAATTTTTTCTTCATGAGAACCATCTATTCCGTTATCCATGTTTTGAAAATCTTTCAAGGAACACTACCTTCCATTGGTCTTTTTGTGGAAAAAAGGCAAACCAAAAGCGCTTAAGGAAACTCTTTTCCAAGCCAAGCATTGGTGGATCTTTTTGTGGAAAAAAGGCAAACCAAAAGCGCTTAAGGAAACTCTTTTCCAAGCCAAGCATTGGTGGACTTTAATAATATTACCATTTATAGATAGTTTCTTTTAGAGGGAAAATCCAAAACACATGTGAGGCATTGACTTCTTGGGAGGTTGCTTAAAGAAATAACAACATCAATATTTTATTATAAAATTCAATGAAATCTCAAATATTCTCCTACCATGGAATTGTGTTGTTGACCATCTGGACACCAAAATTAGCAAAAAGAAAAATTCCACCTAGAAGTAGCTATTCATGCTTCAACTTTGATTTTTTTTTTTTGACTTTTTTTTTTCAATAAAATATTAGCTTCTCATTTTTGCACTTGAATTTTAATTCAAAAAACCCATCTTGTGAAAATGTTCCTTTTTCTTTTTTTTTTAAAGTAACTTGTCAAATTGTCCATAAGAAAGAGTTCATTTGATTTCCAAGCAAATTTTTCATCCATTAAAAAGTAAAACATTACAGGCAAATTTGGCATAGATGGTTTTGCCCCCATAAATTGAACATTTTTTTTACGTAAATCAATGTTTTTGGGTGGAGCTCAATCGATGGAAATAGTCTCATACCAAAATAGTGCAATAATGTTTTTGGTACAAATTCTCTTTTTTTTTGGTGGAGCCAAAATGAATGTCATAACCCAATATATTCCAGTGCCAAATAATTATTTAAAATTTCAAAAATTACTTCAGTCAGGTAAAATAATAATATATGGAATTTCAGCAGTAAATATTGATAGCTTCTTTACTAGATTTTTTGGACCCTAAAGCTTTAACATAATGAGACCTTCTATCCAACATTTTCTACTTTTTTTTTTGAAAAAATGGGGAGAGATAATGATCCACCAAGTGATCGGAAAAAGAATGTTGTCAACTATTGGATAATGGCTTTGCAATGGTTTAGGGTTTAGAAGTCCTTTGTTGGAATGCCCTACTTGAATATCCAAAAGAGTTTGAGTTTTGCCTGGGCTTTTCTTTTGAGGATGTCTGCTATGGTGCGATCCTCTTCCCAAACATTTAATTCACGCCTCTTTTTCTTCTTTTGTTGTGAAATTGCAAGCAATTTTTCAATTTTACTTTATTTCATTATTGCTATCACATTCATTAAATCACTCATTTTGAGGTAAGGTTTTTATTTCATTTTTCAAATACCCATTTTTATCTAGGGAAAATTCAACAGTTTACATCTTCATGTGTAACTAAATGAACAACTTTTGAGGAAAAAATTGTTAAGGATTCCAAATTGTTTGACTAATGTTACATGTTTGTTTACGTGTTTGTGAAAATTTGGCCAAGTGTTATGAACTTTGTGATGATTATTGTTCTCAATTTTTTCCTCAACAACAAGTTACTTCAACATCAAGTGCTTTGCACCTTTGGTTCAATACCTATCCTAGCTTGCAACATTTTCTCTCAAATCATCACCTAATTTCTTTTCATCTTCTCTTTGTAAGCATTCATTCTTGAGCTATAATGGATTCAAACTGAATTTTTAATTTTCCTTTGAGGACAAACCTCCCATCTAGATCCCAAGTTTGTCATGAAATGGGCATACATGAAATTAATTAGTATGACAGATTTTGTTGTCCAAACGTACAAGTGTCAGCAATACAAACAATTTTGAATCACAAACAATTTTGAAAAGTTTTTTTTATGCTACGGAAACTATGGTACTAATACCCATCTGGTATCTCATTTTGGTAGAGACCCATATACCAGGACCAGGCGGTTATGTCAAATGGTCAATACCAGATCAACACCGCTTTGGACCATACATAAGGTTGACGACAATACATTGGAATTAGTCAAAATGGTACATAGAAACAATTCATTCCGAATCATGGAAAATGGGCAAGGTTTTTATTCGTCTTGCCGACCAAGGCAAGGATATTGTGTTTAGATTCATTATAGAGTCTAGTAGCTTAAGGGATTTTGGCCCCTAGGTAGTAGGTCTATTTTTATATGAGGATTTTGGCTTGTGTTGAAACTTGAGATTAGTTATAGAGTTATGATATCTTGAAGGATTTTGGTTTCTTTTAGAGATCTTTTTTTGGGAAGATTCTATTTTTGCACGGTGAAATATTTAAATTTTCATAATTCTTCTTTTGCATTAAGATACTTTTTTTTTAATGTAAATGGCAAGGCCACAGTGTGACAAACCCCTTGTTTATTTTTAGTTTGTGATGTAGCCACACTGGCAATCATCCACAAGATGAATTAGCCAAAATAGCCAAATTCCATTACATGTTAGAGAGGAAAATAGGAAAATTTTAAGAATCCTGCTTTATTTTAGCCACCTAATTGGAACATATTGTCTAAATATGGTGATTTCCAGGGGGAAAAAAAAAAGTTCCTGGAAATCTGGCGACTATGGTGCATTTTTTATTTCCACAACGAATGAATCCTTTGTATGGTTTTTCTTTTATCTGACCTTCATTGGCTAGCAAGAAGTTAGGAACTTGTCACCATATTTGGCCATGGCTATTGGCCTTGGGTAGTGGCCTGCCGGACTTACCTCAGAAGGAACAATTTTTCACATTAGGTGGATGACTAACTTGTCCTTAGTTGAGCACAATAGGCTTAGGTGGAGGTGTGCCCTTTCTTCTTTTCTTGTTCTTCTTGCATAAAAGCCCCTTAGAGAGCTCTTCCATGAAGAAGAAGTGATTTTTGAGGTGCATGTCGAGGCAAAAAGGGCGAAAAAAAAGCTCATAAGCAAATTCCATGTAGATCTTTTTTGCCCACCCAAATTTAGTGAATTACGATATCAGGAGTGACGAACTATAAAAGGGGCCCTACCAGGTTCAGTTCCACTTAGGAATGTGGTGAATAGGATCCCCGGTAGACTACAGTGATAACCAGTTCTACCAGGGCCTATTTCAAAAGAGCTTTTCCGTGTCCATTCGTTCACATCTAAAGTCCATTCCCCAAAGTCAATGCACATTAGAAGTTGAAACTTATCACACCAAATGTGGACCAGGAGATGGCTACGTAAGCCGGCCACAGTGAACCACGCGCCCACCAGTGCACCATCAAGGATGGATGATATGTGATCAGGAAACAATTTTCTGTTGGGTTCCAGTTCCCTAGTTTAGGTATTTAGGTGTTTTCGGTATTTTGAAGATTTTCAGTCCTTCAGTCTGTTCTAGGTTTTGGAAAATTTTCAAAAAACTGGCGGTTTTCATGAAAAAACTGTCAAAGAGTCAGCAAAGTTCTTTGTCCCAATTCGCTTGATTTTTTTAGAACCTTGGTGAAGGGTCCAAACCGGGTCTATGATTTTTGAGAACAACCGGCCTAAGGTCAGAATGAACTGGTTCTTTGATTTTTGAAAACCTCTTGTTGAGAATATACATATATATACCCAACCTTACTCAACGGTTATAGGTTGCAAAACAGAGAGAACTGCCCAACAATGGAGATTACTGCAAAGCATTTTGCCCAAGAAGACCTTGGCCATGACGACATGGAATTCTGTCAATGAAGGTGACAAATGGAATGCACAATGGACCACATTGACAGTATGTCATTCTTTGGAAGTCTCAGATTTTGATTGATGGGGATATGGGATGAAGTTGTATAGGTTTCTTTACAGACAAACCCTGACTTCTGTCGTCACAATTGAATGACGCTGCAGCCATTCTATGGAGTCATGATGCTCGAATCATGCGTTACGATTGAATGACGCTGCATCCATTCTATGGAGTCATGATGCTCGAATCATGCTGCCTTCGTTCTGCAAAAACCTAAGTCAACAATTGCAATATGATGAATATTTGACATTAAGGTGTGCCAAGTAATGTTGAAATTTTGCTTTTCACACCGTTTCAAACAGAGAATTTTACTTCCGTTTCCTTTGCCTCATCGCCATTGACCCCCTTTCTCATGGCTGCTGATCGTCCAAGGGCAAACATTATTTAAGCAATAAAGTTATCCAGAAAGTCACCCTTTCTTTCATCCCCTATCCCTCTTTCAGTGGTATCTGCAAAGTAAGGAAATTTTTATTAAATCTCAGTATGAAATGCTGAAACTCAACATTTAATGCACAAGGTTCGAGAGTAATTATAGCTGTTGTACAGGTAGGAGCAGTGAAAATATATGTACCAGCAGTGGAGACGCTCAGGAAAAAGGGGATCAAAATCAGTTTACCCCCAAAATTGGTGGAAAAAACTAGTTTAGATGCCAGTTATTTCGTTATGTAAAATTTCATTCCCAATTACGCATTTGATGCCCTGTTATGACGTAACTGGTCCTCGTTCTCGGCTCCTAATCGCCTGACTTTTAGGATAACTTTAATGGGTCCTTCTTGTTGTGACCACCGCATAGAGCTAACTGTCAAGCATCAAATGTGACTGATGTAATTAGTCAACACCTTTCCAATTGCTATCCCTGCTCCAGAAATCTAGGGTAGAATCATCCATCACTGAGCATTTATCTATCATCTATTAATTTCTAATATTTTCCTCCTTCCTTAATCAAATTGAGCGATTTTTTTGTCATTGGATGCGCACACTGGAGGGCTCCAAAATGCTCTTTGAGCGTCAGAAGTAATGGAGCAACCTCTCAATACCCAACCAAGCACCAAAGTTTTTCTTTTCAATTTTGTTTTGTAGCTGAACTTTGTATTTCCCACAAGAAAAAAAAACAAATTTTGCTACATGCCAGATATGAATGTAATTTTTTAAAATAAAATCCTTCATATTTCCTAGCTACATGCTAGAACCCAATAGAAAAATATAACGGATTTCAAACAAAAAACATAGTTTTCACCATTTTGAAACTTTTTTGGATTAATTGACTAAATTTAGCCAAAGAGAAAAAAAGTGATTAAGGACTAACCTTTTTTTCATGTGATATTTTGCATCGTTGCAATGTTTTTGAATTTTTGGGTCACAAATTCAATATTATTATTTTTAAATTGCCATAAAAACACTTTTAAATTTCTGGAAATCACCACATGTTTATACATGCTTCAAGTATGTAGCACAAAATATATATGGATGTTTTATTTTCCTTTTGTATTTTGTTAATAAATTTACTTATGGATGATTGGCAACTTGATTACATCACAAAACTGAGATTAAAAAAAACTTTATTGAAGACCAAAGCCCTTCTTCCCCCCTAAACCAACCCCATAACATTCTTCCCCCTAAAACCCACATTGCAACCTTCTTCCTCCCTTTAACCTCACTATGGTATACCCCTTTCTTTCTCACCTTTCTCCCCATCAGTAGCCTAGTGGGTGATCACCATCATCACAAGCTTGTGGCAACCACTGCCAACAAGCTCATTGTTTGTTTTTCCTTGTTACACCATCACAAGCAAAGCAAGCTAGTAATAGTCAAAAAAGCACCCTCTCTTTCAAACCTCATTTTTTTCCCCTTCTCTCACCTCTTGCACCATTGCTAGAAATAGCCATAGAATGATGGTTTAGTTAGTGGGTAAATGATGTTGGAAAAGCTCACTAGTTTACAAGTCAACAACAACAATTGAAGTGATTACTCTGTCATGTTCTCCAAATCACATTAGTTGTGAATTATGGGTTTTCATAATGTTTTGTTGTTGGACAAAACCCTGATTAGTTACATTCAGAAAACTTGAATTAAGATTCGGGTTTGCAATAGATGTGATGTTACATTATTGATTTTTAGAAACATATTGATAAACTTTTAGGTTTTAGTAGTACCAATGGATGTGTTGGTTCAATTTACGTGGTCACTTCTCATTGTTCAATCACAAAATTAATATTAATGTCACCATACCATTCTTGTTCAAGTAATGTAACATTTTGACATTCATATTATAACATGGCTTATGGATTGAGAAATTTCTTACCATGGAACAAAATTGAACCAAACAACATTAAATAGTTGACATGCAAGTCATCTATGAAACATACTTATGATTACATGAAATGACTAACATGTATGATGAAGTGCACAAGGCTTTTCCATAAGGAACAACGTGCTTTGGATGGGACAAATGGGTGTGTGAACCCATTGCAAGTTGGAACGACTATCCAATAATTAGTTCAATGTTCATTAGTAAAAAACACTCAAAAGGTCATAACATCTTAATTACACATAATCAAATGAGCAATTGACCAAACATGTTTTTCAAATTCTTTAGAGACCATAGGTTATATTATAGATAATCACCCAAAAAAAAGCCACTAAAACATGTGGCAACATAAGGGGTCAAACAAGGAAACTACTAATGGATGATTCAACAGAGGATGCCAACAAAATCCAAACACAATTACAAAAAGAGGACAAAGAAACTTCAAAGACATCAACAAATGGAACCAACAAAATAATAGTGCAAAAGTTGGTTACAATAGAGAAATTCGCAAAGTCGTCGTGTCTTCACCCTATCTTTGGGCCTCCTTTCAACCCCCAACCCCTCTTTTAGTGGTATATCCATAAAGTAATGAAATATTATTAAATTTCACTATGAAATGCTAAAACTCGATATGAAATGTTGAATCTCATGACTTAATGCACAAGGTTCGAGAGGAATTATAGTAGATGTACAGGTAGGATAGTGAAAATTTATGTAGCAGTAGTGGAGGAGCTCAGGAAAAAAGAAAAACAGGGTGAAACTCATGAAACCATCAATTTTGACAATTTATTGAGTTTCACCCCTCCTTGAATGCTAATGTACCTTTTAGTAGGTTTTTTTTTTAATTTCACCTTGTGTATGACCAAACTCAGGGTCCTAGTGTTATCTTTTCTTGACTTTATAAATATATCTAATATGCATGTAACTTTGTAAAACAATAAATTTCACAAGAGCGTAACAAATCTTGTCTTTTTGTTAGGCCTTGTCCCAGGAGTTTCACATCAATTTTGTTATTTCAATTTTTGCTTTAAATTAGTTGGTTTCACATTAGGAGAACTAACTTTGTTGTTAGGTGGTTTCAAACTAAAAAAAATGGTTTTTATGTTAGGTGGTTTCATATTAGGAAAACTAGATTTTTTGTTAGTCGATTTTAGACTAAAAAAAAGTAGTTTTTTTTAAAATGTTGGAAATTAAAGTTAGGGTTTTAGTTATCAGGGTTTAGTGTAGGGCTAGATGGTTAAAGGTGGCAGTTATCACTTGTGTGGAGTCTATTGTTGCCATTGTCACGTTTGGTCACGAGTGAATGGGAGGAGTTATGGAGGTGGGAAGAAGAGCTACAAAGGTTGTGAAAGTTGGTTTAGTTCACGATTAGAAGTGTTTGGAGTGAAGAAAAGGTGCACTGGTTGCAACAACAAATGTCAACCACCTTTGCAAGGCTTGGGTAAGCATTTGTAGCATAGAAGAGTTACAATGGTTATAACAACAACTATCAACGACCTCATCATTGTCCATGTTTCATCTAAAGTAAGCAACTATGTCCAATTTTATGAAGAGTCGTTAAAATACTTAAATTTTTTTGTGACACATTGTCGATTGATCAATGAACAACATTTGATCTAATTCTAATTATTGGTTTTTAGCTAAAACAATCAATAGTTAGAACTTAAAGGTGAGTCCACAAGGATACTCGATCCTTTGTTATCGATTTCTAGAGCTCCTATAGTAATAGCAATCAAGTGTGATTAGACCTTTAACTATCGCCACACAACAATTTTGTTTGAGTAGATTTGTTGGCACCCCAACAAGGTTTCACTACAACATTTGGAATAGTTTCCACATTTTTCCCATAGATTTTCCTTGTTGTTGCGACACTTTTGATGATTCATATCATGGACTATATGTGACAAATCTATAGCAAGACATAAGAAAGTTATGGGTTAGAGATGGTCCACACCAAAACACAAAATATGTGAGTGAAAGAAATTGTTGATCATATGCACTCAGTTGCACAACATGAATTTGACATGTTTAATTGCTAGTGTTGTACATAAAGAAGTTCATCATGGAACCACCCACGAGCTGAAGACATGATTGTTTGCAAGGGCTTCCTGCACTAGGAGTTATAATTTGTACATACAATATACCACTAGGGTTTGAAGGAAGAAATGTAGTTATCAATGGCAGCTTGCTGTGTAGTAGTGGGCAACATTCGCACAACACAAGTGTCAAAGATATTTTGAGCCACACGCATCATGTTTTCAACCATAATGTTGTGGTAAACTGTAATGCACAAATTAATAAATCTAGAAATTGAAGCATCAAAAAGCTATAGCATCTGGCTCAATACTATTGGGGTTTGAATATGAAAGATTTAGATTCCATAAAAAATGCATGTGAGTTCACAACAAAGATTCTCAAAAAATCTCATGAGGAAGAAAATGATTGATGGGATCTTAGATTCTTTTACATGGCTGCTTCTTCTTCTGTGGCATACATGCTAGTGTATTGAACATAGGGATTGCATAAACAAAGTGGAGATCAAGTTGAGATTGAGTCATGTTAGTACTCATTGATCTTTGCACAACAACAATTTGTAACTTGTAGCATGCAATTGTGCGACCATGGAAATCAACATTGAATGATGATCAATAGTTCAAGGATGGAATTGTTGGAATTATTCTTACACGTAGCCTCCAATTCCCTAATGAAAACCTTTTTTGTAATAGGTTGCAAAGGTCCCATTTCCCATTTTTTTCACAAACTGGTATTTCAACACTGCACCAATTGGTCCATCACTATCTCATTGTAGAAACATCAGCATTTAATTCTTGGTGAGATGCTTCAATTATAAAAAAAATTGTGCAATCCATTACCACGTAGAAACTTCAATCACAAAACACCAAGATTTTTACAACCCTGAGAAAACTCCAGATGTAGCATAATTTATGACATCTAGGGATCAATTAGAGAGAATGGGTGGAGGATGGGTCTGATTTACCCTTTCAAAACTAGCTTGGTACTGTTCAGTGGGTTTGAAATTGATTTTGTCCAGAAACTTTTGCACATTCATTGCAAGAACTATTTAATCAAAAGTCCTAAAATTAAAATCACCCAAGAATTCAAAAATTAGTCCAATTGCATTTTTAGTAACCATCAGGTGATGCTACAACTTCCAAGTTTTGAATGCCCTTATGTATTATGTACTTGTTTTTACTTGACTAAGGTTTCTGGCACTAATCTCATTAATTCAGTTCCCACATTCACTAATGTTCAATCCTTTGGACCACTTCATTAGATATTACAAATCTATCCATCAAAATATTTGATTACAAAAAATGTATTGTCCCCACAAGAATCAACAGAATGTAATATAAAGTCATTGTGACATGACTTTCTTTTTTATTATATTTCTTAAATGTGAAGGCTGTTGAAATCTATGTATATTCTGCAAAACAAATACATGGTGTTAGCACCTATTGTAATGTCTTTAGAAAAGATTAAATCGGTAAAATCTATAGCAATTTAGTAGGTAGGATTAAATTAGGTTCGACTTTGTTGCCGATTTTGTAACATTGTTATCCTCTACATGGGCACTCAATGTGGGTCCATCAAAAGTCGCAAAGAAGGCCTTTGTGCCAATGTCGCGGGCCTTCTTCAATTCCGTAACAGATGGCTCCTGACCATAAAGATCTATTTGCAATAATGCAAGTACATAGTTATAATCAAAGCATAATGTAAATATAAAGTTTAGAAAATGTTAATAAAATAAAATTTTAAAAAATTTAAATTAAATTAAATTTAAATTTAAAAACCAAACATTTTTTTTTCAAAGAAACATGTACCACCACTACCACGACGGTTGGTGACAATTGGACGTGCTTTGACAACACGTCAATTTTGGTCATGCCATAGAAGGTTTCCTTTGTTCTTTGTGACTTCCACTACAAGAGAAACAAAACATAACAATTACATCAATAGGTCTTAAACCCAATCCTAATCCTAATTCTAAATTGGAAATAAACTTTGGGCGTTACGGAAGGAGCAAATGGTGTTGTTGTTGAAACTAGAATTGCAGATGCAATATTATAGGTGTGAATGCTCATGCTTCAATTCATGATTTTCCACTTCATGTCTTTCAGGTTTTTGGGATCATGAATTGATGATTCGTATCTGTGGTTTGTGTATTCAACTAGAAAATGAAGAGTGAGTGAGCCATTGTGAGACGGATGTAGACAAAACTATTGTTGGGACCACATTGTTAGGGTGCAGTAATGGTAAATTTAGTACATATAATAAAATACGGTTTTGTTGATGTACAATACAATAAAGCTTAGTTTTGATTAGGGTGAATTTGTATGTGAGCATTTGGCCTTGTTGGTTACTTGGTGAGTAGAGGACACTAGTCAATGCTGGTGATCACCAAGGCATTGATGCGATACCTTTTGTAAAATAAGGTGAAAAAAGTTTGGAAATAAAGTGTAATGTTTTTTGTTAAATAATGTGGAAAACTTGAAGGAAAATAATGGGATATTTGTTGTTAGCAATGAAAAAAAATGGGTTACTTTTTGTTAAATAACATGAGAAACATTTGAGAAAAGTGACATACCTTTTGTTAATAACTTTGAAAATTTGAGAAAAAAAAATGCGATGTTTTTTGTTAAATAATGTGGAAAACTTGAGGGAAAATAGTCGGATATTCTTTGTTAATAATGAAAACAATGTGGGGATACTTTCAGTTAAATAACATGAAAAACTTGAGGGAAAAAAGTGGGATACATTGAGCTAAAAGTGGTTTAGCCTACCTATCATTTGCATGGAAAATTGAGAAAATGAGTGGAATAAGTTGGTTTAACCTCCATGTTACAAATGTGGAAATTTCATAAAAAGATGTGGGATGGCGTTGAGGCAAAAATGTGGATATGAGTCAATATTTCCACACAGTTTATCACGCTTTTATAACCCACACTAAAATAGTAAAACTATCAACCAAAGTTACCTTTGAAGAATGCATAGCTTGCCTTGGAGCACAAGTTCGGGCGCTTTCCATTTTCCTTTGCAACTTTCAAGAAACTTTTATGTTGTTAGTGCTATGCATTCCCATTGCACTGAAGGACAACATCAACATTCCAGTTCCTTCCGAAATCGTGCAGGAGCTTTTTAATGATGGTCATTGTTACCTTAGACTTCTTTTACACCGACCATTTGACATGACAATCGTCTAGGTAAATTCGGCATAACAAACATACCCTTGCATCAAAGGATTTCTAAAGGTTGCTACTGGGCATTCCATGGCAGTCAACGCTTATTTTCAACTTTGGTAGTTTCACCCTTCATTTCTTTTCTACAACCTCACCCTTTGTGGCGGGTGTTGCTATTGCTACTTCCTCCACTTTCATTACAAGTGTTGTTACCTTCACCTTCATTGTAAGTACTATTGCTGCTACCACCTTCGCCTTCATTGTAGGTATTGTTATTATTGTTACTCTTGCACCTTTCATTACCACTTGCATTATTTCCTTGTCTGGGGTTTCCTATGAATAATATTGGAACAACCAAAACACACACAATTTTTAAGATCTTCATAAACTCCAAAAAATTCAAGGGAACTCACCTAAAATAATTGAACAAACATTTTTGCATAATGGAAGCAAACCCATTATATGACTAAAAAGAAGTAGCCACTGCTTTTATTCATGGTCTTACAACAACCTCAACTTGATTAGAGAAGTTCGGTGTCTCCCATCCTCATGATTATGATAAAATGTTTCGCAAAGGGCATAAAATATTAAAATGTGTGCTTATTTTTCTTTTTCCTTAAGAGAGTGCAAAAAGGAATGTTATACCTATTACCCTTCTAGAAATAAAACCAAAACCAAATTTACAAGTTTTTTTAAGAATGCAGAAACTTAACACCTTGTAAACACAAGAGAAAAATAAACAAATGTTAAATTTGATAATACATTCTCTTATACAAATTTAGAAAATTACAAATTTAGTAGCATGTTAAAGGCTTAGCAGTAATTTTTGGATTGTTTTCCTCTTTCCAGAAATGTTAGTAATGGTGAACCAAGATCGAATCAATTACACACAACAAAACAAAAGTTATAGACAATTTCAAGCTGAACAATTTTGAACGATGTCAAAAACTAACAACACAAAACATGAAGACATACATAATAAGGGAAGCCTTGGCTTATGGCAAGGCTGAAGTGGATTGGGGCATCCCTGATAAACAGCTTCGCATAATGGAACAAGTACACACCACAATTATAATGATTTTGTTGTTGAGGGACCTATAAAATCACAAAGCAAAAAATTGGATTAGGAAAAATTGTTGTTTATTTTTGTTTAAAAAACCTTGCAATAAAAGAAAATCGTACTTTTGCAACAATGTACCGCATCTATTGAATTGTTGACTTCATCTCATGTGAGTCATGTGAGCTTGCAAAAGCTTTCCAAACCTTTCGTAAACATGTTCGAATATGGTGTTTTGCTTGTCTGTGACCACCCTCCAAGGAATTTAGGTGTAAAATGCATGATGTCTTCATCTTGTCATCCTACCTTAGACCCTTGAAATGTGGGCTGATGACCACGCGCCAATGTTTATTGTGAGTAATCAAAATCATGACGTAATCTATGAAAAACATATCCACATCATGATTCCATTTTTGTAAGGTCATAAAATCTACATTTTGTCCCTTGCATTGAACAAGTTTGGAGTAGAAAAAACAGTTGAAGATGTAAAATCATGAATCAGAATGTTGTCTTTGCAAGTATCTGAAATAACATGATTAATTTTTTTTTGAAATTTGAATAAAAAAAAGTCAAGATTTAATGTTTTTTGAAATTTAAATAAAGCAAAGTAAAGTCTTTGCCAAAAAAATTCGTAGTGCACAAATACATCAACATAAACAAACATGTAAGGAAAAATGACAACAAATTTGTTGATTTCAATATCCTAAACCATCAATGTGATGCACAAAAATATTGTTATATTTAGATTAAAAAAATTTGTATTTTAAATTTGTGTAATATAACAATTCAAATTTTTAACAAATTTGTTAACATGGATATAGGTTTACATATCACAATTGATGAATTTCTTATAAAATTACAAATAGATGAAATTATTTATTTACTTACATTACAATGTACATTATGTAAATTGATACTATTTTTTAAACGTAAACCAAATGATATATGCACAAATGTATTTAACATACATGCAAGACCTTTATGGGAAAGAAATATAGATGCATAATTTATTTTAGATTCATATGCTATTGTTGCTTATTGCATTTTTTATTTAACAAAAGTCAATAAATTTGTTACATGTGAAATGCAATATCTTTTTTAAAAATGCAAATATGAAAAAATTGAAACATCTAAACGAATTAAAAAATTAGGAAATGCATTTTTTAACATATAACAAATGTCTATTCAACAAGCAGTACATATATCATTATCAATTCCACTTTATCATTCAACAAAATATTTTCAATTATAAGTATTTGTGAGTTTGATAAGGCATTTGTACTATTACCAAAAAAATATTAGAAAACTATTGCCAACTTCAACAAATATATGTTGTGCATCATTAATTGAAAAATACAAAAAAAATAAAATGACATTATCATCTTTATGGTTCATTGAATTTATAATTAATGATGACATTAAAACATGTAAAATTTGTAAACATGATAAAGTCATTCATTGGGTTTGTTTTAATGTTCATAGATATCTTAAAAAATATTATAGAGAATTATTATTATTATTTAAACCTTTTTGTAGATAAAAAACTAATTTAAAAAAATGATATTTTTTGAATATGTACATATTTATATGAAACAGATAATGTTGAATATATGTTGAATATATATATATATATATATATAGATAATAAAAATGATGATGAATGGGGTAATTTGCAATCAAAATTAAAAGAATACGTTAATATTCATGAAATTAATGGTTGGGAAAATATTCTTCAAAATGAGATTATGTGCAACTAATAACCCATATAAAATTTCATTAATTATAAATGTTAATGAAATTGAATAATATGATTTACAATATGAAACCATATATAAATAAAAATTAATAATAAAAATAATAAAATGTTAAAGTGTACTTTATTGAATCAAACAAATGAATGTATACCATATGAACTATTTTTTTGACAGATGAGGAAATTAAATAATGACTAGAGAATTATTGTTGATGATATTTTGTATCAAAAAAAAAATGTTCATTAAAATCTTTACAAATTTTTTAAGCAGGATGTGTAAGAACAAAAAAAACATTTACATTTATGTGTATTATATAAGACATGTTACAACATTATACAAGACAAATAATAAATGTTGATCCTTTAAAACAAAAAAATAATGAAGTTAGCGTACACATGCATTTAATATTAATGGAACAACTATACATGAGGACTTGCAATTTCATTAAACAAAAGTTATAATAAATTCAAAACATTGAATGATGAAAAATGTAACACTTTAATTACAACTTATGATCAATAATGATTAGTAGTAATAGATGAAATATCTTTGCTACGTAATAGAATGTTGTCATTCATAGATTGTAGATTACGTGTTATATAACAAGTTCATATGGGTGGTTTTGATGTTATAATGGTTGGTGATTTTTATCAAGCTCCACCAATTTGAAATTCATGGTTTTTCAAACCAAATATTAACGGATTTGATATTTCTTGAAATTAATTTTTGGCATGAAAATGTAAAATGCTATGAATTAAAACAAATTATGTGACAAAATGATCTTGAATTCATTAACATGTTAAATAAATTTCGAATGACATTACGAACTTCCAAAGATATTAATTTGATTAAAACATTTTGTTGTAAAAAACCACCAATCGATAACACTTTGCCACATTTTTTTTGTATTACTGCAAAAATTATTCAACATAATAAATTTTTTTTTGAAAAAACATGTAATGAAACATTTGTATTCCTTGTAGAAGATATTCATTTTGAAACATGTCCTTATCATTTTAAATTATCAATAATACCAAGCCAAACAACTAGTTTGCATCATGAACTAATAATAATAAAAATATTAGTTGAATTATGTGCAAAAATTATGCAATAGTAGATGGACTGTAAATGGTACTAGAATTTTCAAAGATTACACAAAAATGTTTTCAAAATCATTCATAAAGATATATTTTGAAAATCCTTGAATTGGAAACAACCCAAGATTACAAAAATTCTCTTTATGTAAATTTTTTAAAAATTAAATAAAAATTGAACATCAATTAAACAAAAAAATATTGAAATACAAATTGGTAATAATCCTAATCATACAATAACAAGAATTCAATACCCTATTCAATCAACTACAGGTCACACTATACATTATGCCCAAGGTTTAACACTTGATTGTTTAGTATTTGATCCAACTAGTGTGATAAAACATGGTCTTACATAGATAGCTTTGTCTTGTATTCATTCAAAAAATATTTATATTTACTTTCTCCACTATTAAATAAAAATTAAATAAAAACTTTTATGTAGATTCTATTGTTGAACAAGAAACGTTTCGTTCAAGAAGAACAATGCAAAACAAACTGAAATTTCTTCATTTAAAATCATATCAAAAAAAATTTTATGCTTACACAAGCTTTTAACACTTGTTCGTTAAACTTACATTTTGAAGATACTATTATAGACCCAAATTTATCTTCATCACATATCCTTTGTTTAAACAAAACAAAAATACAAAATATAACTATACATAAAAATTTCACAAAAAAATATTTAAAAAATGTAACTTCTTGTCTTGTTATGATCAACATGAACCAATGATTCTTTACGATGAAACGGTTGTATTATCAAATACAACATTAACAAAGAATATTAGTGCAAAATTTATTTCTACAACGTTCAATCAAAATACATGAAAAGCTATACACAAAATTGCAATTTACAAACCACCAGATTGCAAATGTGTTCTTTCATTTCACTTTTAAAATATATTTTGAAAAAAATTCCCATTGATTGTTCACCTATAGTGATTGGAGATTTTAACATAGACATACTGACAAACATATAACAATCAATGACATTACAAAACATTATGAATGAAAATGGATTAAAAAACTTTATTTCCTTTGAATTATCAACTATTTATAACACACAAAATCATATATGGACTAATGCATTAACACAACAATATCATTTTGGATCAATGAAAGCATATTGGACAAACTATAAACCCATATATCTTGCATTCAAATTACCAAATTATGTTGCAAAATTTAACTTACCACATAATAAAACATAATAAACATCCACCTTCTAAACATTTTAAATCAGTACTGATATTTATTTACCTTTCATTTATTACATGGGATATTTGTAATGTTTAGGAATTATTTAAATAAAATTTGGGATATTTACCATGGCACCAACATGGGCGCAGATTCACCCAAGGTCACATCATTGTACATGGTAACAAAAAGCAGGTTGGAAAGCAACCAAGGAATCGTTCATCTTGTACTGAGGCACCTGTAAATTCAAAGCAAAAAATGCACATGCATTATTCAACCTCAGTCAACAAGCATGATTAGTTGAAAGAAATTTCCAATTTTGGACCCATCATTACTGTATTCTAACCACTGGAGATTACAAAGGAAACATTATATTACATACAATGCCAGCATCGCAAACCCATGTGAGAAAACATGATCTGCACGCTCAAAATTGACACAATGATGATGCATATTGACCTTGAGGCAGTAGGAGAAAACAACAGAAACCTGACAAGAAACAAAGCAAAGTAAAGCTAAAGCAATCACATCATGTTGTACCATCAAAGACACTAGAAAGGACACTCTGATGCCTACAACAGCTTTCCAATCTTCCAGGAAATACTTCCACACAGAAAACTTCTGGAGAGGAACAAAGCAAAGCAAATGCAAATCACAGTAAGGTGTACCATAAAAACCACAAGAAAGCTGCTTGAGAGCCACTCTGATGCCTACAACAGCTTTGAACAAAAATAGTTTGATTCCATCAAAAGCTGAAGAAAGAATCTGCTAATAAAAACATCTTTGATTTCTATATCTAGAATGAGTCTTTCCTATCCTCTTCATTCCAAAGAGGGTCCAAGAAGAATCTGCTAAAACACCTCAATTTACTGAAACTCTGTAATAGACTAAGTCTTTGCATCAGCATCAATAACTTTTGTTCTAAAATACTACTTGCTGAGCATGAGACTATTAAACTCAGGATTCCAACTATTAACCAAGATTTCCCCTTCCCTGCAAACATGAAAATTGTTTTTCAATTTCCAAAGACTCAGAGAAGAGCTCATGGTGATAGTATTTATAGCTCACAAGCAAAATTTGATGAGCATGAACAGAGGCCTACATACAGAGCGTGTAGTGGTTGTGCACCCCTGCACCTTGAACCTATCCTTGAAGGACACCACTAATGTGACTATTTTGTCTGCAATATATCCACTCTAGTCACTTCCAACAACCAGAAAATAGTCCATGAACAAAAAAACTATTTCCAAATTGGCATCCTCAATTCTCATACATAACCAATCCTCAGAGAGGTATGAGAAGACTTCAGCATTTTGGAAGCAGGATTATGTAACCTGAAGAATCTGCAAAACCTTTACATCCTTAGAATCTTTCACATTTCCAGAAGCAATGGGAAGATGTTGATCATCATGTTGGCTAGCATGCAAGACACATATCCAAAAAAAGGTCAAATAGTATCCTCATTCAATCCACAATAAGCTTGAGAGCATGAACTCCATTTGTGTTTTAGATTGTCCCAGACAAGCAAGCAACTAAGACTAAGCCATAGAGAGAGGCTTACATAGAAAAGGGTATTGGTTGGAGCATCCAGCAGTTTGAACATCTCTTTTAAGCAAACCACTGGTGACTACTTGGATGCAGAACATATGCTAAAGTCACCAGAAAATAGATCTACGAGATTTCAGAGAAATCTCCAACAATTTGAATGAAACCAAAACATTTGATAGAGAAAATACAATCAACCTGTAAGACTTTTTGCAATGCATCAAAATGAGATTGCAGAAAACAGGCCCATCAGAACCTCCGTAGAGGGTGTGAGTTGTATCAGCAGTTTGGTGATTTCACAGCTCAGCATTGCAGAATTATTTATCATCCCTTGGGCCTCTAAACCCTAAACCTGTGCCTCTGCCTACACTGTGGGAAAAGATACAACGCATAAAGAAAATAAAAGAATTAATTTGGTTATGCATTGAACAATGCCACAACAACACATCAAATGTGACCCATTATGCCAGTTCTGGCCATACCAAAACTCCACAAAAAACAATTACTACCTCTCGAGAGAATCGACAAATCATTGGTGAATACTTGGATGCAGAACATCTGCTAAAGCTGATGAAAAACATATCTACGAAGAGATTGCCCGCAACAACACTCTTAGGGGAAGGTAACCCAAAAACACTTGATAATGAGCAACACAACCAAACCATCCGGAGTTCGAAGCAATGCACAAAAATGAGATTTGAAAAATAAATGGAAAAAGAACCGCACCCATCAGAATCTCTGCACAGAGAGTGTGAGTTGTATCAGCAATGTGAGTTCACAAAATCAGCATTGCAGAATTTTGCATCATCCTTGGGTCATTACTACGCTGCGAGTGAGAGGATTCAAAAAATACCAAAAATGATAACAAAGCTTTTCCAAACCCTAAGTGGCATATAGAGGTAAACATAGAAGATGGAGGTTGTGGCGGCATTCTGCATCGTGAAATATATGCTTGAAGCGCACACCACACAAGTATCTTGAGATCAACCCAACCCGCAGCCACAACAGGGGTAGGTAGCGTTCATTTCACGCACGAGAGAGAGTCCGCGTCTAAACCCTAAAACTCCAAACCCTAGAACTCCAAACCCTGAAACGCCAAACCCTAAAACTGGCTCCGGGCCACCCATAGAAAAAAGACAGAAGAGCTGACAGGTGGAAGCTGGAGATTGCAGGAAACTTTATCTACCAGTAAAAGAGGAACACGTGTCGGTTTTCTTACCCTGGCCCCACCCTCGTCTTTGCCCGGTCACATACGTGGTCGGTAGAAGCCACGACGTCGTGTTCTCCACTCGGAGAGTTCCGCTTCTTGGCTGCTCATGTTCTTCGCGTTGTTGTTACCTAGTGTGCAGAATTGCGCGATCTTGGGCGGTGTTGAAATGCGCGTGAGATGTGTCTTCGAATTTCCAATATAAGAAACTGAGTTTCTGTTTTTCTTCATTTTGGTTTTTGCGTTCTCTCTGCGTGTGATAGGAGTATTTGATGATCGCATTTGGTGAAGGAAGCAGAGCTTGTTGGCTTTCGTGTTTTGGTCTTGTGGGTGTTTTTGTTTTTGTGGGTTCCAGATAAGTTTTTTTGGGAAGGGATTATTGTTTGTGGAAAGAAGGATTTGGAGATTTTTGGAATTTTAGGATTGTGCCAGTAGCTTCGTGTTGAGGGTGAAGGGAAAGGTTTTGGGTGATGGGTACTTCGCAGAGTCGTGATGGGATTCAGCATTCTGAGTCCGAGACCGAGTCGGAGGATTCTGGAACGGAGGAGTCGGAGTCTTCAACGGGGACTTCCCATGCAAGCTCCAGCAATAGTTTTCATTCGGCGAGTGGTGGCGGAGGAGGAGGAAGCACCTCCGGTGCTACTTCGAAGCTCAAGGACGCAGATGTGTTGACGAAGATGGGTACACTGTCGTTGCAAACAACAACTCCGCAGCCTATGCAGAGAGTCAAGCTTTATCATCATGTTGGTGGGAATACACCCAAAGCTCATTGGGTTGTAGCCGAGAAGCAGATCGGGTGGGAGTTTCTGCGGGAGGAAGAGGAGGATGAGGAAGAGAAGAGAGGGTTCAAGAGCTGGTTGCTGGTAGTGGGTGGCAGGTTCAAGGCAAGAGTAGATGACACTCTGCCCATACAGTTCTTTGATGATCAATTGCGTGTAGACTTGGTTTGGAAAGGGGTGTGGGCCATGAAGTTCATGAATTCTACGGATTACAAGAGCTTTGTGACCGAATACCAGAATCACAGGTTTGAGAATATCCACTTCCTGGAGCCCACAGAGGAGAACAAGCTCAAAGTGTTTGGGAAGGATTTTATGCTCTGGGCAAAAGGAGATGGAGAAGAGGAGTCAATTTGGCAGGATGCGGAAGACGAGTTTGAGCGGAAGCAGAAGGAGAAGGAGCTTCGTGAAACTTATCAGGAGGCAGCCAAGAGTGGGGTACAGAGCTTGACTATGGGAGCTATGGACAACAGCTTTCTGGTCAGCAATACAGGAATTGATGTTTTGTCCAACATGTCTGAAGGTGTGCACAGCAAGGGGGTTACGATCCGGCTCCAGAATTCTGGCGGAAACTCAAGCAGCTACCATACTCCAAAGAAAGGGATGCTGATGCAGGCTGAGAAGACAATGATGTTGCTAAGTCCTGTGAAGCAGCAGGGACAGCCACATGCAAGTGGTGTGAGCCAGCTTGATCTTGGGACAGGGAAGACAGTTGCAGAGTGGAAATTTGCGAAAGATGGGACCCCCATCACCATGCTCGATGTCACCAATGATGCAAAAGGCTCACAGCTGGAGTCATCTTCCACTTTCATGGGATTGGATGACAACCGGCTTGTGCGCTGGGACATGAGGGATAAGCATGGCGTGGTGCAAGACCTTTCATCTCCGGTTCTGAATTGGTCAGAGGGTCACCAGTTTGCAAAGGGCACAAATTTCCAGTGCTTTGCCACAACTGGAGATGGCAGTGTGGTGGTGGGTTCCAGGGATGGTAAAGTCAGACTATATGGCATCACTTCCATGCGGCAGGCAAAAACCGCATTCCCAGGGTTAGGGGCTCCCATCACCCATGTAGATGTCACATATGATGGGAAATGGATTGTAGCAACCACAGACACTTATATGATCTTGATCAGCACAGTGTTCAAGGATATGGATGGGAAGTTCAAGACAGGATTCGGTGGTCGAGGGGGGAGCCACATTGCAGCCCCTCGTATCTTGAAGCTCAAACCTGTTGATGTGCATGAGGTTGGGCAAGGACATAAGTTTCATGGTGGCCAATTTTCTTGGGTGAGCATCTTTTCTTCTGTCCTCGCTCCTCAATGAATTTGCATATTCTCTGAAAGCAGCTTACTGCTGCAATAGTCTCCTGTTTCAAACCTCCAACCAAATGGCATTTTGAAGGGATTCCAGAAGCATGGATGATTTTGTAGTTCCAGAGCCACTGCTGTAACAGGATTTCCAAACTGATGTTGCCCTGTCGAACATCCCTGAATGTGTGTATGGCTGTTGCTGTTGTTCAAACCACTCCTGAGTTCTTTGTTTTGTGTTCTCTCTTTTCTTTAGGGGTTGAGTTTTGTCTTTTTCATGCTTGCTGATGGGTTGCTGTTGTGTTGTCAGATCTGAATGAAATGCCTCTAACCTTCTTATCGGATCATCTCTCAATTCTGTTCAGGTTGACTTAAATCATGAAGTATGGAGAAATTCTCAGTATCTATTGGAGATATTTGAACAGGCTGTAAATGTGATGGAATCTGGTGCTGGAATTTAACATTCTGTGGTTTTTTTGCCCCCTTGAATGATGACAGATCACTGAGGCTGGACAACTGGAGCGGAATCTGGTTGTGACTGTTGGCAAGTACACGGCAATCTGGAACTTCAGACGGGTAAAGCAGAGTGATCATGAGTGCTACAAGCATGAGAAGGGCCTCAAGAGTTGTTACTGCTACAAATTGGTGAACAGGGATGAGTCAATTGTTGAAAGCAGATTCATGCATGATGCATTCACTGGTTTGTCATCACCAGAGGCACCTTTGGTGGTCGCCACACCTACAAAATACAGCTCTTTGATTGTGAATCCGTAAGCAGCAAGGTTTGTCATCCTTATTGGTATCCAGTTCGGTTTCTGTTCATACTTATTTCCCATGGATGTTGCATGATGATCATTAGTCCCCATCAGTTTGAAGTTGGGTTAGTCAGGCCTTTTGGTGTTATGAAATCTGTTCCCTAGAGAGAGAGAGACAAAGAATCCATGGACATGCATGTTGTCCATACTGATTGTAATCTAGTGCTCATGTACATTAGTCATCTTCACATGGTTCTCTTTCTGCTTCAGGGATGTAATAATTTGCACAGAAGACAATGCATGATACAAGTCAGAAAGTGGGGAAGTTTGTGTTTTAGGGTTTTGATTAGTGGGTCAGTCATTAGTATCACAGTTAGTGGTCTTGCAATTTCTTCAGCTTAGAGATGTGGTCTTGCAATTTCTTCAGCTTAGAGATATACACGCTCTTGCAATGTGACCTGCAACAGAATGAATTCCTAGGCTCTTTTTTTCCCGTAGGCAGTGGTTGATGTACATACAACTTTTGTATCTGTATGTGGGTAGTGTTCTGAATGTGGGTAAGCAGATGGTAGCATTAACTGCAAACACCTCCAGACAGAAACATTGTAAACAAAAAGATCTCCAAATGTCAGAAAACACTTTTTGTTAAATTTCAAGACCAAGAATCTGTGTTCAATCTGTTTGGGGATCATTGAAAGCATTGAGTCTCTTGTTGCAGGCCCTTTGTTCAGGGGCCATTGCAATGAGGAATGTGGTGCATGCCAGTGTTGGGTGGGTGTCCTATTTTAAAAAGAACCGACCAGGTCTGCATACCTCAAAATTTGATAGTAGGTCAAGAAGTTTTCAGATTGTACAAAAAGCCAGTATGACCATGTCAGTATTGGTGAAATACTTCCTAGTATCAGCATTTGTGAATTTTGAAGCTTGATTGCTATCAATACTAATATTGGTCTGGTATTTCCATGATGACATTTTTACCTTCATTGAATTGGCAGACCACATTTTGATAATATTCCATAGTTATGGGAAGAAGAAAAATGAGAAAAACACATAAATAAAATTCAAGGGAAAAGCAATGAACTTGGGGTTTAGGGTTGCTTGGAAAATGTATTTATCATAGTCAAACCTATGTTGATTGATGCAAATAATAGCCATTTTCCAACAAGTTTTTTGGTAACAATTAAACAATCTTCATCATCATTTTCAACATGGTCTTAGAGCTTGGTTCCTCTTTAGAGAAAGAGAACTAGAGTTGCATGTGTTGGATGTTAATCCATGTTAAGTTATGTTTCCTTATTGGGTAAAGGGTTCATTAACTAAAGTAACAATAAATCAACCTATGTTGTTGTGTCATCGAAAAAAGTAATATGTGGCAACTTCTCAAATAATAAGACAAACAATGTGACTTTTATTGATTTTTAAATTATTAGTCAATTACAAATAAAACCAATTATTATATATGATGACAATTAAAGTTGTATGTCTATATTCAAGAACACAAAACATATTGAGATTTACATCATTTGGTGTGAGATAAATTTGAAAATAGTTTCAGTGAATGTTATATTGCAACATAGAAAATATGGGTGTATATATATTGACTAAAGGCATTTTTTAATGATAATCATGAACATTTATGATGTTTGATGAGTGTGGTCAAATGTGTAACTTGATATTTTGTTGAATAAGGATGTTGGATATCACTAGTCTATCAAATTATTTTTTATTGAAAATATTTGTGTTTTATGCATTTAGTTAAAACTAAATGCTATGGTTATAATTACTTTGATAAATATTAACATGATTGCATTTTTAGTTAAGTTTCTCATTGCATGCGATGTTCACCCAATCATGGTAAACATAACATCTATATGGCATGATGAGCTTGTGCATGCAATATTAACAAAGGTAACATTTGCATGTGGAGTGTTCACTTCTTATTGGGAGTACACAATGGGGTTGTTTCATAAATTTTGTAATAATTTGTGTGATCCTAAGGTTGAAGGGAAACTCGTTATAAATTTATTTTTATTGTCTCTATTTTGTAATTGTTTCATTATCAATTTCCAACAATTGTAACATGTGGAAAAGACAAATGTAGTGATGATGCAAATTGTTTATTGGTTTTATTTAAGGTGAAAATTTATGAAATGACATGTAGTTCATTTTATCCTTTTTTAAAATTATTTTTTCCATTTTAAAGTAAAAACATTACATGATTAACTATTTGCTTGAGTCCCAATATGGTTTTAAAACTTAATGTTAAATTACTTGGATGGCATCAAACAAAACTTGTTGGTGGTTGATGTCATATTTGAAAAAATGGTCAACATTAATCCATTTGTTCAAAGCCATTTTCAACTCAAACATCATGGGTGTTACAAGCCATAATTTCCTTCTCATTCCATAAGTGGGAAATTATGACTTTTGACTTTGATCTCCCACTTTTGGTGGGATATTATGTTTCTTATCCTCTTTTAACAATTTCTTAATAATTCCCCCAACTTTTTATGGGTACTTTGACCAAGGACTACCATGCACGCGTCTTTATTCATTTGTCTTTACACCAAGTAAAACTATGAAACCTTAACAATCATAAAAAGCCAAAACACCCCAAAAAAAAAAGGAATACAAAGAACAAAATGGTAGACCCACGTTTAAAAAGACAAAATAACCACCTTAGAATGCAAACCACAAAGGGAACATCAAGTTTTCGAACCCTCTCTTGTTGCAAAAAACATATCAAATAGGGAAAGGGGAGGACCTCCTAAAAGGATGCGTAGCCTATACATCAATGAAAAAACTCATCCACCTACTAGTGCAGACATTAAAAAACCTCCACAACTAAAGGGAAAAACATGTCCATTGAAAACAAATTCGTGATAAAGACCATCCTTCATTTAAGCTACAACTGTTGTTACAACCTCATGAAAAAGAACAACTTGAGAAACCAAATCAACTTGAGTGGGGTTGGTGATAATAACGTCCACTAGTGTGAACACCATCGATTGATAACACAATGTTGACTCAACGACATGAAAACCGTAAGGCATGGGGCAAAAAGACATGGGTTGCTTTCTCAAGACATGAAATCTTGCATTTCTTGCAATGGCTACAAGAACATTTCGCACAACGTCATGTGAGGTCGTCCTTTCCCCACCATGCATGCAACAAAGAAGGTGGATCCTCATAGGATCCAAAGGTTGATTACAAATGCAATGGGATACCCCAAGGACTAAAAGATGGGAAAGATCAACCTAGTGCACAATGTGGTGGAAAAAACATCTAAAGGAAAATAGAAGAAAGGAATTATTGAGTGGGCTAATAACCAAGCTCCCCTCACTTGGCCTTGCACATAACCTCAAACATGCTCGATGTGAATTGGAACGTAAATAAAAAAGGATGTTAGTAAAGGAATGGTTTTACAATCTTTTTGAAATACTTTCCTGAAGGTGATCTACATCTCTCTCAACTAATAGCTTAAAAGGGGGGACACGTGTTGCAGCCTTTGGGGGAAGAAGTTATCGTGTTGATATCATATGTGCCTAGAAAGGGAAGCGCCCTAAGCTATTTGCACCAATCACCTTCAACAAAAAAAGGCGAAAATCTAACAAAAATTTGAAAATTATGATAAAGACAAGAGGGGTCGAAGGGCACCCGAATGAGCTTGAACTCGAAAGCCTTTCAAAAACTCCCATTAACGTGAAATAAAAAATAACAAAATGATTTTGAAAACTTGGAAGGGGGGGAAGCAATGAAGCAAAAAAAAAGGCCTTTTGACTGAAGTACATATGAATGTGAAGGCCATAAAAAGAATGAACAAAAGGGAAAAGTTGGGACAATTAACCCCGTGTTGCTCTAAGTTCCTAGAAAATGGCCTTACAGATAATGTTGAAAGTGTTTGCAATGTCAACTTGAAACACCACCTAATCAGGATGGGCATCCAAAATGGTCCTAATACCATGGACCATGACTTCACAACCTCTTTTAATTGTCACCTCGAATTGATATGGTGACAAATGAAAAGTAAATGCATCATGAAATTACAGGCATAAAGCCCTGCTCATTAACCGATAAAGTGCTTTTCCCACTGTAATTAGACGGATGCCACTAGAAGGCTTAGGTAAAGCCAAAAGTCGATTAGACCCAAGGACTCAAGCCATGGACCTAGGGATGCGGCTAATAATCACATGGGAACGTAATTGGTGGAGTTAATGAAGCCCTTCATTGAATCCTTAGGTTCAAAAAACTTTCAAAGATGTTCGAAGCCCATGCCAAAAGGACCACCAACCAACAAAAGAGACATGTGTAAAAATGTTGCCCTAAAAGAGTCCATCGAAAGTTCAAGGACTGAATTAGGTTAGAAGTCCAACAAAGGATTTGAATAGGGGGGTCTATGTCTAATGAGTGCAAAACTAACAACATGTTAACCCTCTCTAGGGACACCAAAGTTGGGGAAAGGGGGGCAAAAGTTCCTTTGTTTCAAACAATTTGCATTGTTTTAATGGTCAGATGGACCTCCATTTAGTATCTACTTTTCAAAATAACTAGACATCAAACTTTTAGATCTTGAGAAAAAAATTCAAAAATTCAAAGTTGTTTATTTACAAGTTTTCGAGATATTAAAAGTAATTTAATTGACGTTAAAGCCGCCAAGATACTATAATATTTGGAAGTACATTTACACAACATAAAATCACACAATGCACTTCAAAAAATGAAACATTCTTAGGCATGAACATTCCATGTTCCAAAATGATTGTGTTGTTATTTATTTTCACGATATTTGTCAAGTATCATGAGAAAAAAAGTTAGTGTCAATTTTTATGTTTGATAATGTTTAAGAATTGGGGGAATTCTATAAATAAACACCCTTTAATTAGCTCTACTTTAAACAAGTTCTCATTTTTAAAATTCCCCATTCTTTGGGTGTTAATTTACATTTAAACATATTTGAAACATGTAATCAACAAACTATCCATTATATATTGAAATAAAACATCAAATCAATTACACCACCAACAAAAAAAATGACATGTGTGTAATCCATGATTTTGATATCATTATTTAAAAAAATAATCTCATTTCAATTTAAGCTTGCTGATTAAATATTGGTCTAATTATTGTTTTTTTCATAAGAAGGTTTACATCTAGCTTAAGTGGGGGGACCATCCATAACAAAATGAAGCCAAAAATGACAATCATCCAAGACAAGTCAAACATTCATATCTATTTTGCAATATACCCAATGAAAAAATATGACAATTTTTATGAAGAACTTTTAAAATCTATCCATAAAAAAAACTCCAAAATCAATTAATATGTTTAAATTTGTTACATTGTTAGATTTCACCATAACAAAGTCAATACATCTAACTAATGAACCCCTTGGTTCAACATAATAATGGTTTCAATAATTGTTTCATCCTATGCCTCTTATGTTGGGAATGCTTTCGCCTTGAAACTTTATTAATCCTAAAGCAAAGAGATGAATGTGATAATGAGCTTAAACATATGTAGATAATGAGGTGGTAGCAGCATGAGGCACCTTATTCTTACTAGACATTTGTTACTTGATCTACCTAGGCAAATAGGTACCCATGATCAAAAGGACAATCAAACAAAAGTTTTAATTTGGGGGGCAAGGTGAGGTGAATTTGTTGGGTGATAAGCAATTTATTTTCCTATCTCTTTAGCTTGGCATGACTTGACATCTAGGTGAGATTAAGTGTTAAGGGAATGCCAAATTGGGGAAAATTGAAAGTTTTGGGGTTTAAGGGTTTTGCTCCCTTCACTTCTTACCCAAGAATGTTCTCGATGGTATTACCAATGTGTTTTGCATGTGCTCCAAATATCTCCTTCATGTGCTCATTAACTTTTGCAAACCCAAATAAAGATATGCATGCCATCCCTCCCACTTTTAAAAACTAAGCACACAATTTCATTGATACAAGGTGCCTTCCAAATACATGAAAGAAAATTGCTCAGAGTGTTTTGTGGGTTGAATGCAAGATAAAAGGAGAAAACTTGAAGGTTTTTGTGATTTAAACATTGTGCTCCCCTTTGCTTGATGCCAAGAATCTTTTTCATGTGTAGGGTAAGGACTTAAAAGGCTAGAAGGGGGTTATTTTGGCAATCAAGGCCTAGTTGAGGCGGGAGTCAAGTGCAAAACCTAAATTCATATAATTGTTTGATTTGAGTTCCTTATTTAGTGTAAAGATTTAATAGGATTTTGAATGATTGCCATTTTATTTGGAGGAAAAGAGGAACATTATTTGAAGAACTTGATGTGTAAATTGCCATCCTCTTGCAAGGTAAAATTTTGATGAAAAGTCTGATTTATAAGTTGCCATCCTTTGTTAAGGCATAAATTTCAATGAAGGTAAGGTACAATGGTGAGAGTGCACATGGAACAAAAGGCATAATGTAGAAAATGTTTCACTCCGTAGCTTCCACAACAATTACACAAGTTCAATAATCATGCGAATCCAACAAGATTCACAACAACATGAACTTCATATGATCTAGTGGATCAGATCCTTCCAAACATCACTCTTGCGATATCATGGTTTTTTTCTAGCATTATGAATCTGACTAATCTAGTGGCAAATTCCCACTAATCCCAACAAACATTCCCTAGGAAAATTCACAAGGAATTTTTTGGATATTTGTCTCTTGCGTACCAAACTTCTTATAATACCTAACCCATATTCCTTAAAGTTCCCAATAGTTTGGGTATCTCAAATTTCCTTGGAGTTTTTTTTTGCACTCCCCAATAATTCCACTAGCCCATAACTTTGATGTCAGTTGCTATAGACCAGCCATTAAGTCCTCTGTGGTTTCTCATCATTTCCACCAAAAACACATGTGTTTTCATACTATTCTGTTACATAGTTCCTAGATTCTAACTCTAGTGTGTAATGCAAAAGTGTTGAAATTTCTTCACTCATTAAAACAACAAAATGTTGATTGTCCAAAATAATAGAACATGCACAAAAAGAACTATTAAAAGACTAAATGTTCAACTTTAGAGAAATGTCTCCTTTTATCTTTTCCATTGCCTCCCCTTTCATTGATTTCCCTAGCCATCCTTCCCGTTGAGCTTCACCATTGTCAAATTTCATTAAACAAAATAAAACTAATCGAAGCCCTAGCAACCGTCATGAATTAAACCTCCCAACCTAGCACCACCAGTTATTGATCCTCCATATCCTTGCAACATACAAACAACACTATTCATAGCTTATAAGGAGCATAAACAATCACCATCAACCGTCTCTTCTTTTGTTTTTTCATAGTCCAATACATTGTTCCTCTTCATCCATCAAACAAATTTATTCAAACTTCCCTTCATCCTACAATACCTTCCACATATATAACATTGAAACAAATTTTACAAAGTTTTTTACAAAATTTCCTATATGTTGTCCATGTATTAATTAATTCTCACAAAACCTAGAAAAAGAAAAAGAAACAAGGAAAAGGTTTTTGGACTACTTAAGCAACAAAAGCTTCAACTATTAATACTCCGCAACTATTCATTTGTGATAACTAGCACATTCAAACCCAGTTATTGGACATAACCATCCCTCATGAAAATCAAGATATCATCTTTTCATCGAGATAGAGAGCGATTATGAAAGGTTTATTCAAGCATCGAAGCGTGATGGAATCATTGGGCTTTCCATTGAGAGTGGAAAGTGGTTACCTTGTGCTATTGGTAGGTTGCTAATGCAATAGAGGTCAAAGCTTATGGGTTGTAATTAGAATTGGCCAATACTTGGTTTCTTGGCTTAGAATTAGCAATTCTGCTTTTGATTAGTAAATTCTAACTAGAACCAGACTGATTTTCAGAATTGGATTACGGAATTGGAACCTTTTAAGAATCAAACTTGGAATGCGGTTCTTTGGTTTGTAGTTATGTGTGGAATTGGAACCAAGAGTTGTGGAAAAAGAAGAATAGAACCTGGGGCTAACTAGAGGCTAACTGCCCATTCCAGTTCAGGATACCCTTAACTGGACCTGAGTTTCATAACTGGAACTGGGTCCAATTCTTCCAGTTCTGTTTATGTGTGGAATTGAAACCATTATAACTTAAATTTTTGGAACTGGAACTGAAGGTTCTTCATAAAAGTAAAGAATTGGCCAACAGTGGTTAGAGCCTGGTTCAAAAGAATAAATTAAAAGGTTTCTAGTTTTGGTTCTGGTTCCATGCATAAATTGACCTGGAAATCCCTCGAAACAAATAAAAATAAAAATAAAATTCCAATTTTGGTTTTAGCTCTCTGGTTCTGAAAATTAGACTCAGTTCCAACCCACCCAGACCACAACCAGAAGTTAACTTCCAGTCAACCTCTGGTTAGCTCTTGGTTCTAATTATTTCTTGGTGTTTTTTCAAAAATTTCAGTTCTGGTTCCGATGCCAGTTCCACTTGCTAATAGAATCGAGAACTCAGTTCCAGGTCCGGTTCTTAAAAGCCGCTTGTTCTGGTTCCCTTCCCAGAACCGGGCCCAAAAAATAGAACCGGTTCCAGTTCCGGGATTACTAACCGGTTCCAGGTTGGTCTGTGTTTCTAGGGCTTTCTGTCTCTCTCTCTCTCTCTTTCTTCCTCTCTCTTCTGTGTCTTTGTATGACTCTCTCTATCTCTATCTCTACCCCCCCTCTCTGGATCTCTCTCGCAGAGGCAAGACAAACAAAATGTCTGCGTTGAATGCTTCTGCTTCTACTGGCATGTTTCGTGTTGTTTCTTCTACGGGGCTTTGTATCCATGCTTCTTCTTCTTCTTCTTCTCCGACTGCTGCTGCTCCATGCGGGAGTCATGAACAGGGTTGTGCCTTCCAGCCTATTCTTGTCTCCATCGCATCATCTTTGCCAACAGTAACAAGGAGTGCACATTTTTTTTCCACGAGGCTTTCAGTTAGCGCTTCTTCTTGGATCAGCAGAAGCAACAGAAGCACCAGCAAAAGAAGGTAAGGTATGCTGCTGGAAAACCTTCTTCTTCCATTATAGCACTGCACTCTACCACTCGTGCATTTGTCTGCTATCCTTGGTTCTATCCTTGTCTGGCTGGAGATCTTGTATTCACATGAATGTAGCAGAAAGAAGAATGACGTCGCTTTTGTTTGCTTGCGAAACCAACTTCTGTTGCATTTTTTTCCGTTTCTTAAGCTACCGCCTGATTATATAACTGGACCCCTTCTTCGTTGCATGAATCAGAAATGTTGAATTTTTGATTAGATGGTCGCCATAGCTACCACATTTATCACTAGTCTGAGCATTTTAGGATTAGTATCCAGCTTGCAGCTCTCATGTTTGCAAGATGGTTCTGAACCGATACCAACAAGGTTGTTGTACAAGATTGTGCATGCCATATGGAATTCTGTTTTTGCTGAAGCTTTTTTGTATTGTTCCAATTTTGACATTTGGTTCTAGGTTGCAAGTGCAAGCAAAAAAGGATGAGCTGTCACCAATTCGGACTGTACCAGTTCAAGTTGCTCATGAGCTCATCAATGCAGGCCACCGCTACCTGGATGTCAGGTTTGCTTCAGGTCTCTATCATCAAGTTCAGAAAGCCTAGCCTGCATCATGAATGAGGTTTCCTCATTCATGATTTGCTGCCTTCAAATAAACAAAGTGATTTGAAGAATGGACCAGAGATTGTGCTTTGAGTTTGTCTGGAATTTAGGGTAGAACCAAAATGAAACCATATGCATCCTGCCAAGTAGGTTGGATGCTTGAGATTGAGCCAGTTGTTGTATTTGTGTCACTTGAAGCTCAGTGTCATGAAATGCAAGCATAACACCGTTGAAAGCAGTTGTCTTTCCCTGTGAATTTCAGGCAAGTTATGGTGCATGAATGTGTTTGGACTCTTGGAAACAGATGTCAATGAGGATAGCTGTAGTCTCTTCTGTGATTCTGTTGATGACCATTGGTTTGATGGGTTTGTCTTCTGCCACAACATCTTGAGAGCATTGAATCCATAGAGTGAATCTGTCTCTGGAAATCTAAACAGGACACCAGAGGAGTATGCAGCAGGCCATGTGGAGGGATCAATCAACATTCCATACATGGTGAAAATGGGCCCAGGTACTTTCCTGTACCCTCCCCTTACTAACCTTTTCTCAGGAGACATGACTGGTGTGAGTGTACTGATCAAGTTGAAGTTCTAGTTGTCTTTGCTTTGGTTTGGTTGGAACTGACACAATGTTTATTTGGTTACCTTACATAGTTTCTCTCTGCAATCACACTGATAAGCTGGTGTTGTCAGCAATCCTCGTCTCCAGCTGGTCTAGGGTTGATACAAGGTTTTAACAGTTTCCACACAGCGTTGTGCTTACTTCTCATGGTAATATTGGTATAAAGCTCTACAGGATTGCATGGACAATGCCTCCCTTATTTGTTGCAACAATGTTGAACAGGGATGATAAAGAATATTAAGTTTGTGGAGGAAGTATCACAGGAGTTTGACAAGGATGATGAGATTGTAGTGGTATGTGCTTTGAGTTATTCTATTTTTCTTTTATGAATCATCTCATTACCAAGTTCTGACAAAGCAAGGGTCCAAGTCAAGAATGAGTTTTTGATTGCAAAGAGGTAGGATGTGATGCGAGGGATTTGTGATGGGTGATTGTCAGATACTGACTCCAAGGTATTCTAGATATTGTGGCAGCAGTCCAAGGCAGATGTTTGGGTTTGTAGGCCAAGGTCTGTCCTGGTTGTTGAACTGTCAGAGCAGGTAATGTTGAGAAATCTGAGGCTATGGATTGTGTTGCAGGCATGCCAAAGTGGACGTCGCTCAATGATGGCTGTGACAGAGCTGCGAGCAGTGGTGCACTACTTCCCCTTGCACACTTTCTTTATCTGACATAAAAAGCAGGCATTGTTTGTGTATGATTTGAGAGGATACAGAATTCCTGTGACACAACTTCAGATCCCCAGGTGAAACACAACTTTCTAGGCAATATTGCATTCCCGGCAGAAATCTAAACTAAATGGGACAGTGAAGATGTGGGTTGTAGTAGACTGGTGAGGGGTATGGAGGTTCCAGTGAAATATGGCTGCACTGCTGAGAGAGGACCGTCCTTGGAGGAATTGCAAAAACCTTATAACTTTGTTTTGTCCACACAAAGCTTCTGTGTTTTGAGATGGAACCAGAAGGTTGTAACAGAAGCTTTGAAAGTCAGGGACACATTTTGCACTGATTAGAATGCAACTTTTATGGACAAGTCTGAATTGTAGTGGCAGTACATCATCTTTGATGCTAGTACTACGTGCTTTCCCAATTTAGTCATGGTTTCTGCTGCTCTTTTCTTGGTTTTACTGTTTCCCATGTGCACAATGGGATGGGGCACATGACTTAAAAAAACACTTCCTGGACCAAAATTTGGCTGACTATTTTCAATGCACATTCCCCCATGTCCCTTCTGGAAACCTAGGTTTAGTCTTATTTGTTAGTGGGAATATGAGAATGCAGTCCAAAGGTGCTTGTTGCCAGGAGTGGACACCTTACTTCATACTAAGGTTGGAAACTTGTGTTTGTACGTGGTGCAGAATTTCTCAGGAGTAACTGATATGGGAGGTGGGTATAGTGCTTGGAAGGAGAGTGGGCTCCCTCTTCAGACTCAACAATCTCAGCAGGCCCGTCAAGCTTGAAAATGCCTTGGAGAAAACATACACTGAATCTGTCAATGATGTAATCTAGTTTGTTAAAGAACTAGTCTTCAGAGTACATGTGTTGGTCTCTTGGCAGCCCCATTGCTTCCATCATGAGTACATTGTATTTGATGCTGGATGGCTCAATGTGTGTAAAGACTATCCATAGCTGATGGAACAGGTGACAACAGGTTTTGTACAAATACAAAAAGTGTTTCATCAAGTGGGTTTAGGGTTTCAACAAGTGTGTCATCAATTTCTTTTCAAAATGAAAATAGCTGTTTTCAGGCACGATCAAAGCTTCTCAAACTCAAATTTGAATTAGTTCCTTTTCACTTTTATCTGAATTTAAATAACAAAACCCACTCCCAACGCACCCAAAACAAACCCTACATCTCTGTTGCTTCTGGACTTGCAACAGAAACTTGATATGCAGGTTAGGGGTTACACTGGCCTATACCTACTGGAGGGAGCTGGTGAAGTCAGTGGGGAAGTTGTGATAGTGAAGTTGCTAGCAGACATGTTGCTGTTGATTGATGGTCGCCGAATGAGTGAGAGACTGTAAGTGTTGTTCATACAGCAACCTGCAAGTGAGTTATTTTTATTTCCTTGGTACTGTTTTGTCCTTGTTCTATTGTTCTTTTTTCCCAGTTTTGTGCATCCTTATCTGGAAGTTTTTCTTCAATGTTGCAAGGTTAAGTGATTTTGTGTAACAATTTTGTTGCAACCTTTCAATCCAATCACATATACAACAAATCATTATGAAGTGAAAGAAACAAGAGAACAAGTTTGGTAAGAATAAATAAATTTTTAGGCCAAAACTTAACTTTGTTACATATGCACACATTTGTAGGCCAGATTGATCTTAACCTATTTTTTTTTTTCAATTATTAAATTGGTCAATTTGAGTTCAAGTTGTCTTCTGTTTACCAACCTTTCTTCTCCTCGTCCACACTTTTGACCTTGTGATTTTGTAATCAACTCAAAATTTGGCATCTAAGCTCTACCAAGCAATTCCAATACAAAACTTTAAAGTAATTAAAAAAAAATTCCTTCTAATTTATGGATATTCAATGAGCATAGCAACAACTCATTGATTAAAAAAATGCACATATTCATAATGTTGGGTGTTTACATTTTTGATCCAAATCGTCGATATAATATTAATTTGTAGTCAATTTAAATCAATTGTTTCAACTAATTTAGTCCAATATTTGCAAATGACAATTCCTATTCATGATGAACAATAGGGTTTCCAGCTTGATGTATCATTGGTGTAAAGCCAGGTGAAGATTTCATGCTTATAATTTTAATACAAGTGTAATTTTTGGGTTTTGCATTGTTGAACTACTCGTGTAAAGGATATGTCAGGTACTGGTAGGATAATGGGTTGTGATTAGGCAAGTAAATGCAAATAGAGGATTAGTAGTTAGTACCAGTGTTGGCCCAGTTATCAGGTCGGTTATTAATAACCTACCAGCCGGTTCTTGACTTTTTGTTGTTGTTGGATAACTGGTTAAATTTAATAACCATTTAGTATTGAAATTTCAAAACTAACCCAGTAGTTAGGACCAGTGTTGGCCCAGTTATCAGGTTATCAGGTTAGTTATTGAAACCCTAATAACTAAACTGGATGACCTGATTATCATCCAGATAGGTTATCAATCTTTAAATACTAATACAAAAAACTAAAAGAAAAGAAAAAAGAAACATGTTTACTTCTATTTTAAAAAACCCTGTAACTGATGTATAACCAGCAGGTTAATTGATGGTTATTAATTGATTGTTTGATAATTTACCTTTATGCATAACTGATGGTTATTACCCAAAATTTTCTGATATCTTACTTGGAAACCAAGTTTTTTGATATTGATAACCTGTGTGGTCTCAAAAAAAAAACTTCAAAAAAAAAAAGCTCAACCCAACAGTTATTAAAAACTGGTTTGTACACGGGTAAGGGCTGGTGGGTAGCTAGTAGAAACAGAAACAGACCTTACCACCCACCATGGTTGGCCAGGCAACTTGGAAACGGATGAAAAAGTGTTACCCATCAGCCCACCATCCATCCCTTATGATGCACTGATGGCTGTGGGTTCACTTTGGCCATTATAAGTACTGCAAGTGTTTTTCTTCTTGCTCATATTTTCCCTACCATAGTCCCTTTAGTAAAAAAATATTTTTATTATAGAATTTCAACAATAAAAATAGCACACCCCTTGTTGATACTTGTTTCGCAATGGTGGCCTGGCCTAACCTAAGAAACTTTTGGGTTTCCACCAAATTTTTGTATTTTGTGCTCAATGTTGTTGTGCTTGGGTGACCTTGTTGTTCCTCTTTTTAGTTCTTCTTTCTCTCAAATGTTGTAATTTCCGACTCAAGGTTATTTGCTCCTTCCAACTTTACGTTTACAATGGACTTAGTTGTCTTCACTTGAGAAAGTCACTTTTTTTTCAAGTCTTGCATTTCTGCTTTGATTTCTAAAACTCTCTTCCCGAGCTCTACCTATATAGCTCTCTTCTAGGACTCTCCTAAATAGACCCTCTTTTTCAACTGTGGTCAACATGCCATTTACAATCCCCAAACCCAAATCACTTTGAAGGAGGAAAATGTCAGGTGGTGCAATTTAGGCACCATAAAAAAACTAGCCTAATTCCCAAAGTTTGGGCATCTAGGGTGATAATTTCTTTAAATTTGGCATTTCTAACAGATAATTTCTAAAATATTCAACATTTTTAGAAGTAATTTAAATTACTGCTGAACCTGAAAAGGTACTACATTATTCTTTTTGCCTCTACTATTCTAAAGCGTCATTCACACTTATAGTTAATTATATGATAAGTGGATGTTAGATTTTCTTGATTTTTTTGGTGTATTCACATATTTAATGTTATGTAGCATTGCCAATGATATGACATCCTTATTGGTAGGTGATGTCCATTTGTTGTGAGCATTTGTGATAATTGACATTCAAGCCTAGTCAAAAGCCTAGATTTTGAGCCCTTAACTGAATATTATTATATAAAGAGGTCAAAAATGATCCTATAACTCGATTTATTACATTTAATATTAAATATAATGATCTTAATTATAATAATCAATCTTGATTGTGATCACTAACCCCTAAGATTCATTATGGTGGCGTGAATCCATCATGACAACGGCAAGTTACTTTACCTTTTGATATCCTAATTTAGCTTAACACTAATGTGTCTGAACATACATCAAAATTGTTAACTAACATTTTAGGTTAGTGCTAACTTTGACATAGGCACTTTTCTCTTCATGATATCTAAATGACAAATTGCCTAACACTATGAACCCTAACATTAGATTTGAATGATGCTTAAATTCCATTGTTACCCTAAAACCCTAGACCCCCCTAAACCATCATGCAAGAGACAAAAAGTTTTCAAAGGTGAAGATCAGGAACTAATGCTGAACATGGATTTGGGTTTAGTTTTTGAGTCTTTGAGATTGTTTGGTCACAAAGTGTGGGAAGCTTTCTTTAATATGTTGATAGCGGTCTCAACATGAGACCTCATTTATAAGCTTTCTGAACGAAAGCATGTACTATACATTAAACAATAGATGATGAACCAAGAAGTTCATCTTCTCCATCTTCTCCATAGAAATCAGCTCCAGCCAATCACTGCACAACACCCTGCCCCCCCTATTAAAAATGTACATAACTTTTTCCATCTTCCCAACATCAATGGCTACTTTTCCATAATTTACAACGAAATTTCAGCAGCATGCTGCCACAATCTTGTTGTGCTTTGTCAACTGCACTTTGTTGATCTGCAATTGGAAAGTGCAGTGTTTTGCTTTGTCAATTGCATGTTGATGATAGTTGATTTGAAAGTGCAGTATTGTTTTGTTATTGCAGTAGAGTTGTTATTTTGTGTCTGTTGTCATTGTTGTTGGCCAATAGCCACCACCCACCAGTGTCCCCATTTTTGGCTTGGGACCTTCTGATCACCACTTGCTGTTGTGTGTTGTGCCTTCACTCTTTCGGGGGCAATCTGCTGCTGCCCTATCAGTTGAAATTGACACTGGTTGCCAGAAATTGGCCAACATCAATGCCAAGAGGCCCATTCCAATCTGGGCTCGTGAGATCTGCATGTAGCATATTGCTATCTGCTGCTGCTCCTGCAGCAGACTGGCTTTCCATTTCAGCACTAGTTGGTTGTCTACTTCTCATGTGCTCAATGATGCCTGTACCCAATGCCACCTGTGCTCCTCCTCCTCCTCCTCCATTGTTGGGTGCTTCGCTTAGAAGTGAAATCAAACCTCCACCACGAACTCTACCTTCCATGAGACTACCACCCCGAACTCTTTCTTCTGACAACATTGATGCTTTAAATACTCTCTCATCACTGGTTGGATTTGGAGGGCGTGGTGGTCGCCCATCACGCCTCTGCATTGATAAGGGCACCAGCACCTGAAAATCCCAGCAGCAATGCATGAATCAAATCAACTGATCATTCTTGTTGCCATGGGCATTATGTGGAAAATAAAAACGAAAAGGCAAGCCAAGAGACAAACAGTGAAAACCTGTGCTGGAATCAGCGGATTCTGGAATTGAGAGGGCCCTCCTCCTCCTGCTGCTGCTGTTGCTGGTGGCATGAAATTTGAAAATCTTTTGTTAAGACCTGATCCTGCTGTGAGGTAATCAACACTTGGAGGAGCTCTGGAGACACTGAAATTGGCCATGTCGTCTTGCGCAATGGTGAGATCACCAGCATGTGGAGTATGTCCAGAACTGGAACCTTCGAAGCTTGAAGGATCGGGCACTGCACTGTCCAAGCTGACTGTGTCAAATCCCTGGGAACTCAGTGAACTCTCTGGCAAATCTAAGCCTCTTCCTGTCCATATCTCTATAGGTGCTCGCACTGTGTGTGACACTGCCTCCTCAGGTGCTGCTGCCTGTTTTCTACTTGGACCTGAATGACAAAGATGTATTGTTCAGAGCCTTGAGCTTGATGTATTGTTCAGATACCAAATCTTTGTGCATGCTTCTAGAAAAACCGATTCTTCAAAACACATATGATGATCAGGAATTGAGAAGAGTTTGGAAAGATCTCAGTTTGCATACAGGTCTCCATACAAATTGTTGCAAGACAAAAACCAGGCTACAGAACTGAAGTTTACCATGAAGATTGAATCCCTGTGTGGCTGCTGCACTACCCATCTCTTTATCAGAAGCACTGGTGGCAGCTCTGCTACTAGCAGCAACTGGTGTTGTTGATGGTCCTGAAATTGTTGTTGATGAATTTATCGTGCCTGGGCGGGTCTGTCCAGAACCAGAAACCAAGCCTCTAAACAAGCCTGGGGCCAGGCCTGCCGTAACAACATTCCCCACTGTGCCACCTCCATGCACTCGCCGATCTTGAACTAGAGCACTGTGTGCAGCACAGAGGCCTGATTTGCCCCTCGCAAACTTATCACATGGAGCTCCAGCTGCTCGACCTCCATTGCTATCCTTTAGAGAATCTGCAGCAGTGGAACCTTCAACACCCCACTGACATCTCTTACCACCCCCATGTGCCTTGCAAAAATCTGTGCTCCCTTGTGCACTCTTACCACACCCATCAACCTTGCAACGTTTGCCCCCACCGTGTTTCACACAATGATCTGTGCGCCCCCTTGCACTTTTTCCGCATCCCTCAACTGTACACCGTTTCCCACCACCATGTGCAACACAAAAGAGAGTGCCTCCATGCACACTCTTTGTGCATATTCCACCTCCATCATACATGCAACGCTTGCCACCACCATGTCCTTTACAAAGAGGTGTACTGCCTTCGGCACCCTTGTTGCAATCCTTGATGATGCATCGCTTGCCACCTCCATGAGCTTTGCAGAACATGGTGCTCCCCTGTGCTCCCTTTGAACAGCCCGTAAACTGACACCTACACAAATAAGCATCAGCAACAAACCAATCAAGACAACAAACCATGTGCAAAGTGTACAACTCCCTTGTTGATACAAATTGCACTGAAAGAATTCTGCTAAAAAAAAACAAGAGAAACAGAAACAGACAGAGACAGAGCCTTACCTGCGACCACCACCATGTGAAATGCAGAGACCAGTGTAGCCTTCAGCACTTTTAGTGCAGTCAGTAACTTGGCAACGTTTACCTCCTCCATGCCGGATACATAACCCTGATCGACCTCTCGCAGCCTTGTCACAGCCTTCCTTGCTACAACGCCGACCTCCACCATGACCTATACAGTAGTCTGTCTTTCCTTCAGCACTTTTGGTGCATCCAAGATTCTGACAACGGCGACCTCCTCCATGTGCCTTGCAGTAAACTGTGCGTCCCTCAGCACCTTTGTTGCATCCATGCTTTTGGCACCTGTTCACAGAATTCATGGGAGGAAAACCATTCTGTCAGCTAGACTAAAGCAAAAAAATTGGCAATTTTTTGGTCCTACTTTGTTGTGAGTGTTGTCAAGAGCTTCTTGTTTAACAGGGAAAGTGAGAAGATCTGACAGGGCAGATGAACCAAACAAACCTGCGGCCACCTCCATGAGCAATGCAAAGACCAGATGCTCCTCGAGGTCCCTTGCCACACCCTCTGAACTTGCACACTTTAAGAGGTCGGTCTGAATGGCCTGATCTGCTACTGGTTGAAGTGGTACTACTCCGCTGGTGGAAGCTCATGGAGAGATTCTGCTCCATAAAATCTTCCTCCACTGCTGCAGCCATGCCACTTTCATTTGTCTGCAAACTTGGGAATGGTGGGAAGAAAGAGCTACCCATGAGAAGAGATGGCATGTAACCACCACATGTCACCCGTGCAGATGATGATCCTTCATCCACCACTGGAACTTGAAAACTCCCAAAACTTGGACACTCCCATGATCTCTTGTTTGCGGATTTCTCACCAGTGTTCCCCAATCCCAACAGTCTTTCCCCCACACAAGGTTCGTACTCACTTGCATTCTGAGATGAGCCCAAGCCAAGCTTCACGGGATCCTGAGTGTGTGCATTGTAGAGTCTGCTGCTGCTGCTGCTTTCTACTTGCCAGCCAACTCCTACTGCTCCTGCTGCATCAGGATCTGGCTCATCCATGTTGCCCAACTGTAGCAGCACACCAGGACTGAGCGCTTCTGCCTGCATGCTGAGTGTGGTAGCAGAGCCACCATGGATGGATTCATCCCTTCCTTTGGAAGAGTTCTTTCCTGAGGTCATGTCCAAATGGCCTAGCCCGAGAACCGTGACCAAATCCTCATCCATGTCTCTACAATTTTCCATCTGTCCTAAACCCAATGAAATCCTGCCAGTATCCATCATCTCCTCATAAACTGTCACTGACAGTCCCCCGGAACCTCTCTTCCTTTTCAAGCCCTTTCCTGAGCTCTGACTCCCACTTCCCTGCTGCTGCTGAGTGCTCGTTTCCATGAGCCCCTCCAGCTTGTCTTTCAAGGAGTGGTAACTTGTGCTTACACTTGGGTCTTCATTCCAGCTCTTCAGTCTCAAGATTGTCTCCAAGCAGTGATGTTCATCCATGCTGTGATTACTGCTTGGCACCATTGCTCCAATGGAGAGAGTTGTTGTGGGCATATGAGTCATGGAGATAAAAGAAATCTATTGGCTTCTGTGTGTGAGGCTGGCCAGCACCAGGGAAAAATCTTACCGCCCTGAGCCTGGTTCAAAGCAGCTCCAAAGATTGAGCAAAGATGACAGAGTTGTCACCTTTGCAGTCACTGTAGTAACACACACCTGTCCACCCCTATGGCTCCTCCATCGCCTCTTTGCAAACAAGCAAGCCTTCAAGCTCCAGACTGTCTGTCAGGCTCCCTTCAAATGTCAAAACTCCACCACTCTTCTTTGCCAACACTTCCACACCCACCTCCAAATGGACTACACCATACACTAGTCATCTGGGGGAAAGCAAAACACATGAACACAATGTACATGTCATGTACAGACACTCAAAAGCTCATCACCTCACACAGCTCCAAAATCTCCGACTGCCATAGCTCATCAGGAGTAGAAGCAATCTGATGGCAGCTACACCAACAAGAAACTCTCTCTAGATACGTAATACATACATATGTAGACCTACTTCTCCATGCCAAGAAGTCTAACTCCAGAAACATCATCAGCAAACAGAAAGAAGAAGAGGAAGAAGAAGAAGAATCAAAATGAGCCCCAAACCCTAGAAAACAGAGAAAAGACTGAAGAATGGGTTTTAATAGTCACAACACATTTGCTGTGTGACTTTCAACAGAAATCAGTATGCACATGGTTGCCATCTGTGAGAAGCACATCCTACAAAGCTGAAAAGAGTTTCTATTGATGAGAAAATATTGCTGAGAAAATTGAGCTCCATAAAAACAAAAATAAAGGAAGAGAAAAGTATCAGAAGATCATTGTCAGCTTCATCATGAATGAGTGGCCATGAAATCATCTCTCCCATTTCTTTGCCACTAACTTTCCATCATCTAGAAACTCAAAGAGAAGCAAGCAAGCAACATGAAGGAAGGGTGGTTCAAACCTCTTCCTAAAGCAAAATTTCTATTTATCTGCTGCTCTTCTGCCATCCACTTGACAACACTGGCCTCCTCCTGATCCATGTTCAAACTGCACAAGGTAACAGGATTAGATTGCACCTCTTGTTATGTTCCACAAGTCATTTAAAATCTCTTCAGAGTGTAAATTTAGTGACAGAGTTTCTCAACTGATGAAGAGTCTCATGTGAATGTCTTGGGTTTCTCAGAGTGTTGTATGTTTTGTACAAATGTAGGTCATTTTCTGCTGCAGATTTGATTAGATTTTTGGGATGATGAACCAGGTGATTATCAATCTTTGCATCTATTGACATTGAGAGCTGATTTTCGAGCGGGATCAATCTTTCAAGAATCCATACTCCTCTTGAAATCAGTGTCCCAAGCTTTTTTTTGCTCCAATTCACAACTTCAAGCTCTGGTGGAGTTTCAAGCTAGACTGCAGCTTCTAAAGCTATGTGAACATCATGATGATGTTCGTTTAGAAGCTGCTTTTCTTTTGTGCAATCATCAGAGCATACATCATCTGTGGCGCAAAGCAAAGCAGATTTTCATGCACACACAAGAAGATCGCAAAAGCACAAAAGTGTTGATACTACACATGTCTGTCTGTCTGTCCATCTCGCACTCCCAACTACTCTTTTGTCGATCTTTCTGAGCAAACAAAACAATCTTCAAAGTCTTTCAAAGATTCCAGTTTGAACAGAAGAAAACAAAAATTCCTCTACTTCGAAATCTGTTCCATCTATCGTAGTAGTCAACGCACACTGTAGCGGACCACAGAACGAAAATCAGCACCTACACTCTCTCTGTCTCTTCTTCCTCGCAATTTGTGCCTTCTTTACATTACCGTCGGAGCTTAAAACCCCACTCCCAGGCACTTACCAAAAGACTTTGACCTTGACAACTGAGAGAGTTTCTCGCAGCTACCTGCTCTTCACAACTCCATATCACCATCGAAGAAGAAGAAGTAAGAAGTAAACAAAAGATCTTTTGTTCCTTTTGCCCTCTTCCCAATCCTCCCCCGCCCCCGGAAAAAACAAAGACAAAAAAGAACTCCACAAATTCGACCTTGAACCGCAAGATCTTCCTCTCCGCAACTTCCGCGCCAGCCAAAAACCCCTCACCAAGCTTAACAACTCGTCGATTTACACTCCCTGATCCAGCTTACATCAAAGCTCTAGAGACACAAAACAAAACGCAAAACAAAACCGAAAATTTGATCAAAGAAACCGCAATCCTCGTACCATTCCACACCAAAAAAGAAAAAAGAGAAAAACAAAGACGCCCACACACACACTTCCAAAATTTTGCAAACCACGAGTAGTCCTTCTTCTTCTCTTTCTCTCTCCCTCCTCAAAATCTCCCTCTTCTGCTCCCTCACAAACAATTGTTGACTTTCTCCTCCTCCTCCTCCTCCTCCTGTTCCTAGTTCAAAACAGCAGCTACAGATCTACTACTTCATTCTCCCTGATTTCTTCTTCCTGCTGCCATTTTCCCCTTTCCTGCGCCACCGGGCGCACACACACTCAAGCACACACTAAATTTACGAGCTCACCTCATGATCGCTGCTATCTCTCTCTCTCTCTCTCGCGCGCGCTCGCGTGAATCGCTCGCTCACGCGCACGCCTAATGCTCGGAAAAAACAAAACGGAAAGACGAGAATGCAAACCGCTCGCGAGCATCAGGACCAGTGGGGGAGTAGTGCGCGGCTATAGGGGAACAGGGGCGGCGGGTGGGGTAGGGGGGGGAGGCTCGTATGCCCCCTATAAAAGGCGCCCACTAGGTACCTACTATGTAGGGGAACTAGGTAACCTATGATGACGTGTGTGGAAATCAATGTTTTTTTTAAAGATTTTGTTTTCCAATTTTGTTGTGTAGCCCAAAAAGTGGCGATCATCCATGAGAAGATTTAGCCAGATTTCGGTACAAGCTAAATATGGAATAAACTTTTAAGCCAAATTTGGCTAAACGCTAAATATGAAGGTAAAATTTTAAAACATCTTTCTTTATTTTTTGCGGAAATACTTGAACAAAGTATAGAAATCTGGGATTTTTTTTGGAAAATTTTGGTTGAATTTATGGCTATTAAATTTTTTTAAAACTTTATTCTAGACATTTTGATTTTCAATTTCTCTTTTTGGCTATCTATAGTCAGCAAAGAAAAAACAAAAAAAGAAGGCTGGTGGGAATCTTCTTGACAGGGGCGAGTAGGACAGAACATGGGCCAATGATTTGCGGCGGACGGATTTTCTTACTCCAACCGTTAAAAGTGCTAGCTTTTTTTCACCGCGGATTAAAGTGTGTAGATTTGGATTAAAGAAGGGGCGGGGGATCGCGACTGTCAGGCCGTGGTAAATTTGTTTTCCCATGTCCCGAGTAAACACTGACGGATCCTAGTTTACATGCTCTCAGCCAATGGGAAATCATGGAATCCTCCTCGTCACCACGTTTTGGACCAATGGCGATGACTGGAGCTCTGGAACTCGCGAGCCAGATCTGGCACGGGGACAAAATTAAATTAAATTTTATAGTTATTTTGGATTCAAAATTTCCCAGTAGAGAAAACTTACTCTAAAATATGAGAAGATTTAGGACAATTTGTAATGAATTTTGACCAATGGATATTGGCTTTTTATTTCTCTTGGAGAGGACTTTAATGATTTTTTAAAAATTTGGTTGTGGTGTGTAGATTTAGAAATTTAGGATTAAAGACATGGCCAGAAATTTATAGATAATTTTTGAGTTCAACTTTCTCTGAAAATTCATAACCCTTGAATAAAAAGCTTAAAAGCTGGGGAAAATTTGAATCAAAATCAAATTAGCATGCAAGATTAGCGATCAAAGAGGTGTTTGCCAATCACTTAAAAATATGGAAAAAAATAAATGTACATCTGTTGTGGCTACTACATTTGTGGAATTATTAGTGAAAATTTCACATTTTGAATTATTATTAAAGATGGCTTTGAACATGGTTTCTATTACATGACCTAGACTTAACAACATAGCAAATAAAAATAACAATAACCCATGTGAAATGAACTCTCATATTTTGGTGTCATTTTGTTAGACTTCATGTTTGTTAGACGAGTATGTGAATTGAAAAAATTCTTCATTGTGGAAGAGAATAAATCAATGGTGCTTAATATAATATACCTTGGAATTGAGTGCTTGAACTTTTAGTTTGATTTTGTAAATCGCTATTACCAAAAAAAATTAAGTGTTTGTAAAACTCTTTGAATGACAAATTGGGCGAAAATTTTGTCAAAATCTACATAGTATGATCACCATTTAAGGGCCCCACTTAAACATGAATTGAATTGCATGAAGAGATCTATCTACCTAATGTCTCCATTTGGGTAGGAATTTGGAGAAAAAGAGCTACATTTTTTTTTCTCCACATCACCCAAAAGGGTGGGTGCATCATCTTTTGTAGATTTGTGGATTGGGGGTTGAAATGTACCTCGACTATAAGAAGAAAAGATGACCCAATGGGGAGTTATCCTTTTTAAGGTGCACCCTTCAAAGATAGGATTCAAACTAGACTCCCCATCCCCTGTCCTTTAGATGCAAACAAAAAGAAGACCTTCCAAAATGCAACTTAAGTTTGAATTGATTTGGCAAAAAAAGCCTGATTTAAAAATGGATGGGTTCCCATCCTTGATTTTTTTATTTACAGCGTTTTTCTTCTTTCAAGTGAAGCATTCTTTTCATAAATGATTGAAAACAGTAAGAAACCCAAAAAAAAAAAACTATATTTATAGGAATTTTATTTTCAAAATTTTAAAAAAAAAAACCAATTTTGGGCACTTTAATGGGAGCCTATTATTTCCTCAAATAAATGATTCATTAACTAATTAATTAATCATCTTAAATAACTACCCTTGATATCCTATTGTTAATACCCATATATTACAAGGATTCCAAAAACATGATTGTATTAATAGTAAAAGGATTGTATTATATTTAGTGGTATGATTATTTAGTGTGCCAATTCTTTTTGTCCTAGGCTGGTGGACCGCACATCTCCTCCCCTCTGCCCCCCCCTCCACCTTCCCTTCAAAAGAGCAAAACTAGAGTCCAACAATTGCACTTTAGTAATGCTAAATTTGCACTGAATCTCCATAAGTGGCGACTAGGCTGGCGTCAATTTGTTTTTGGTAGCCACTTATTTGTATCAGGCCTGTGGCATTGGCCAAAATTTAACTCATTTGGGTTTATTTTAAGGCACCCCACCTTTAGGCATCTGCTGTTATTTATAATTATTAGCCCTAAGATTTAGCCATATTAGGTTATGGCCCTCATTGTCTCTTATCTAAGTACTAGGAATTTTTTTTGTTTTCTCTTCAGTACTAATGTACTAAGTTAATACATATAGCCCACAATTCATAGTTCTCAAATGGGTTCCCAAAATCTTCCTCAAGTTCCAAATAGCACTTCAATTTGTCTCTTCTCCCCCCCCCCTCCATGCTTTGCCCAATGATGTCCTCTTGAAACCTATATAGGTGCACAAATATTAGGACTCTATTTATTTCTATGTTTGGAATGAATAGTTATAATATTGGGGAACTCTCCCAAGTTTCAGAATGTTTTTGTTATGGGTCAATCAAAAGAGGCTCATTCCAAAAAAGTATTTATGAACTTGGAAGGCACCCCACAACTAACTAATATGGATCACACTTATACACGCCATCTAGGTGTTCCTATAATTTTCAACTTAATTACACTAATCCATTTTTTTATATTACCCTAGTGTGATCATGCACATTACTTGTGATCCTTTTGTATATGATTATTTGTGTAGTATATAGCCTACCTAATGGTGGGCTTAACAATAATTCAATTGACTCAAATCCTCTTTTAATGGGCTCATTTCACTCACTTTGTTTTGGCAAGGATTTGTGCTCCTTTGCCTTTTTGTTGTTAGAACCGACCATAGATGAAATTGTTACACTCAAAGAAGAAGGAAGCGGTGGATCTAATGGTCTAGGGTTGTTGTTGGTTGTTGTTTTGGTTGAGCTAGTTGGAAATCCAACCATCAGATTTTTAAATTATGTATGTACCTATTAATTGCAAAATTTCAAGCTCCTGAATCTTGCAGTCCTTTCATACAAAAGTCACCTTTTATGGCTTATTTACCAAGAAGGAAAATTTCAGCAACTTGTGAGCTAAAATGGAAACTACACTTCAGAAATTTAAAAATAGTTAAGAATAAAAGGTAATAGTAATGAGGCTTTTAATTTCCTAAAAAAAATTAGTTTCTCAATTTTAAGAAAAAAAGATTGAAAATTTTTAATTTGTCCCTTGAATTCAACATTTGGTAAGTATTCTAGTAATTGAATTGAGATCTAGGGTTCATCTACCATTAAATTTTATTAGCACTAGAAAGGAGAGAAAATTGAAAATACTGATGAGAACCCAAACTACTAGAACATGGGGTTCACAATAATATTTCATTTATTAAAAAAATATTATTTATTTATTTTTCTTTGAGATTCAGCTTAATGAGTATATTTAAAGTTCTACAAAGCTTTTTTTAGAAAGAAGAAAAAACAAATTAAAATTAGGCAGATTCCTGAATCCTCAGTGGGCCCCGCTCGTTCCCTTGCCAGGGTCCCAACCCCACCACCCGTGCCCGCAAAGTTCGCGTCCGCCACAAAAGGAACGGTGCAGCGCGTCCTGCTGCGCATGGATTGGAGGGAATCTGGAAATTTAGAACCTGACTGGCGCATTGCTTTCTTTCTTTCTTTCAAAAAATAAAATAAAAATTCATTCCGTTCTTTTGTCTTTCTATCTGCAGCTACGTGCCAAATCTGGCCAGGTGTTAATACGGAGGTTGGCTTTTTCGTACCCAAATTTTTTTAATGTCTATTTGTAACCTAAAAATACAATTAAAAAAAACCCCCAACGCCCAACCTATAAAATAATAACTTAAACATCCTACAATTTAAAATAAAAAGAAAAAAACCCCAAATACCCAACCTATTAAATAATAACTTAAACATCCTAAAATTTAAAATAAAAATAAAAAACCCCAAATACCCAACCTACCATATAATCACTAGACATCGTGAAATGGAGTGGGTGGCATTTAAAATACCCCACATAGATGCAAGGTAGGGTGTTTGGGTGTTTTTTCTTTCCTTTTATTAGGGGAAAAAAACCAAAAGAAAGGAATTTTAAATTTTCAGTAAGGCCCGCCCCCCTTTTTTTTCCCCCAAGAATATTGATTTTTCTCTAAGGAAACCTACCAATAAAACCATTAGTCATCCAAAGCCCGCACACACACACACACACACATATATATACCATCATTGTGCACTTTTCATTTGTAGATTTTGCAAGCTTTTTGTAGAGTGTACGTATGTGTGCTTCATGGTGTGGCCCAGTCTCTTGTGGTTGTTTTTCCACACAAACTTGATTTTGCCCCATTTGGCGTGATGGTTACCCTATACTGTATTGACGTGTTTTGTTCATTCATTCATTCATTCAATACTGTTTGTAGACATAGATTTTTGGAGTTTGTTATTATGGGCAAAAAACGTAGATTTATAGAGTTTGTTATTATGGATACAAAGCATAGATTTATAGAGTTTGTTATCATGGGCAAAAAGTATAGCTTTATAGTGTTTTTTTACTATGGGTGAAAAGCACCGTCATTGCCCTGTGTATTGCAAGAAAGAATATGGACGAATAAAATTGCCTAGCCAGCCGAATAAGTTATATATATGTGTGTATAGACAACTGTACACCCACAAACAACGGTCCGAGTTTTCTGGGGCAAGTGTTGGGTTGGTGAGCAACCATGCACTATACGTCTATTTATTGCAACAATTTATTCATTCCAGAAATCCCTTTTCATGGTACATAAAATTCATTATGTAGCGGTGGATCCGACGAATGATGTTGTTGTTGCTAAAGCAATTGTGGAACAATTTATTAAGAAATTTTTGTACGTGTTTCAAAAAAGACCATCTATCAAGTGTGGGGCTCAAAGTTTCAGCATATTTCCTCTGGAAAAATTCTATCTGATTCCAATTTTTGTATGGGTTTTGAATGCTTGACGTGTATGCTTGACCACACTCAAAGGGCTATTATGATACTTAGCAATAAATTGTCAATTATATCATTATGTGATTATTCTAATTGATATCCAAAGATTAGGAATTTCAATGTCTTTTTCAACCAATGAATTGGAAAATTTCTGGAATTTTATTTATTTTTTGTTTTGGACTATGTTTGCTATTTTTGGAGAAAAAATTCATCAAATGTCCAATAACACTAAACTGAAAAAAAAAAGAAAAAAAGCCAAGCCCCCAAAATTACTATATTTCATACATTGGATGCAATTTTATTAGATAATATTGTATGATTATTTGAAAACATAAGCTTAAATTACAGAAGTACCCTTTCAAAGTTTTTGCCCCTTTTAATTATACATTTGCATTGAAACCCTACACCCTAAACCCAATGGAAACATCTTTCCACATCGCAAGAGTCATTTGGTTTCCATAGGGACAAATCGACCCAAGTCACCCCAAACCCCATCAAAAGAAGCGAACCCCCTTTGAGAATGAAACATCAAGTGAAATGAAGTCAACAAGTCTATGCCAAAATAAGATAAGTGTGGTAGGTAAAAGAAGCTTGTACAAGGATTTCAATCTAGTTAGTAAGCTGAGATTTAATACTAGTATTAAAACATTTACAAATTTGTTGATAGTGTTTTTTTTTACTATTATTTAAGAAATTATTACAACGTGTTTTTCAAAATAATATCATTATTATTTATTTATTTATTATTAAAACAATAATTACCATAATGTGTGTGTGTGTGTGTGTGTGTGTGTTTTGCATCATTGCCATGTTGCCATTGAACAATGAAAGCCACTTTCAATATTGGTCTCCAATATCCATGGCAGAGCTGAAATAGGTAACCAAATTTTATTATTTTTCCAACTATTTATGGACCTTTTTTTTGTAGCACAAAATGAATAGGTAACTAAAACTTGAAAGAATAATAAAATAAAAATAAAATAGTCCAAACTATACTGCACAGACCATCATATAATGGCAGAGAGAGACATAAAGTTATGCTTTAAACTCACCCTGTCTTTGGGCCCTAGTTTGACCCTGCACTTCCTGATTGGTTCCCAATTTGAAGGTAGCCACAAAGTGAAAAAAAAAACTAGTACCCTTTAATTAAGGATAAGGGAGGCAATGGTGGGATGAGGGCCACGAGGTTTCAATTTGCAAGTATATGACTTGTGAGTGCAAGTAATATGAATTAGCATTGGACAAAGGTTGCCAATACTATTTGGCCTTGAAAGGTTCTTTGTTCCATGGTTGCCCTATTCCTTTTGTGTCTTGAGTCTTTGACTTCTTGTTATGTTTTCTTTTTACTATGTTCGCGACCTTTTTGGGAATTTGTCATTTATGCATATAACCTTAGTTTGTACAAGATTAACACATGGAGAATTTACAATTACTTGGTGTTATGGTTCATGAACATGAACTCCACGTATATGGACTCAAGCATAATCATTTTTTTTCATCACTTTTCACACTTTCAGATAAAATTAAAAATCAAATTAAACATGATATTAAATTTCAATGCAAATATAAAATTCAAACTAATTTGAAACTAGTTTAAATATGTTGAATATTAAAATTTTCAATAATAATAAAACAATGTGGGTCACATCAACCAAAATCATTGCTTTTCTTTTCCTTGGATGAAAAAATTGCAATTCCTCGCTTAATATTTGCCAATATCAATTTTTTTGACACCATTGACTAGTTATCTCCCTCAATTCAACTTCACATGACATTACTCTGATACCAAAAAGGAGGGTGCACAATCTAATCGAACACCCTGGCAAGACACAGATCCTCACGAAGCTCAAATTTCTAAGGTCCCGAAACTGAATCGTGGCCCCTGATCTTCTCTCTCTCTCAAACTCTGTTCAAGACTCAATCTGTATGCACACCTAGATCTTCAAATGTACACAATTTGCATTCTTGAAACATTCACCGCTCCAATCATGGAACTCAAAACTTGAATTTTATTCACAAAATGTACAGACTCGGATTGCCTTGGATTTCTGCCGATCTGCCACCAATCGGAGAGCTCACAGTACTTGGTCCTTTCAACCAGTGACTCTTGGCATACAAATGTTCAACAAGACCACAAACCTATTTCCTCAATAGAATGCAACAGCAAGACCCTAACAACACTCTTCTTGACCCAAAGCTCATGTATTACAAACATTGAAGGTGCAAATATATACAAAAACGTCAAATGAACAGACAGCTGAGGGCCATCCTCCTAGCATTCCTCACAGATCCTAGCAGCTCGTGCAAACAACTTCAATCTATTTCTGGTTTCTAGTCTTACTTTGTTACTCCCTCAAACTATGCTTCCTGATGCCAATTGCAAGTGCTTGGCTGGCTACTAGCGCAACGGAAAAATTTGTAACCAATCCAATCTTCTTCCAAACCAACCGATCTATCCCTCAATCTACACATCTCTGTGAGCATCTAGCACAATCTGCCTTCGTCCTCTCCAATAACATGTTTTTCCAAAAAAACTTCCCACCTCCTCTGCAGCTCTCTTCCTTTGCACACCCACAATCTGCTACTCCAAAACTTTTCTCCTCGCCTCTGAATTGCTAGCTCCTTCGCCGCCATGCGCTCTCCACTGCTTCAAATCATAATTGCAGCACCTCCCCTAACCATAATTGCGCGCCGTCTTCCTCACGCGCAATGAGCCTCTTTGGTCCTTCAGCAGTAGCCGCCAAGCATTCCTGCAGTGAATGAGAGTAATGCGCAGCCAAACCAGTGATGGTTGCAAAAATCAGGATCAGAAACAATATAGCTCCATTGTGCGATGACCCGTTGTTCGGTCACAACTCATTTTGGAACATTGGGAAAGGGTAAGGAAAGGTTAAAAAGTTGACGTTCATATTTTGAAAGATGAAAGGTTGCTTTTCAAAATATGAAGAGTTGCATTTGAAAAAGGATGTTCACGCTCAAATAGGATAACATCCCCAAGATAAAGAATGGCTTTATATTTATTTACACCTACTTGTAATTGGTCCCAATAATTTCATATGTGTTGGAGTTTATCGTTTGGGATCCATGTTCCTTGTCATTTGGACGAATCATTCATGCCTTTAGTTTCAAGATTAGTAGCTTACATTGGGCTTGGCAAGGAATGGATTCCAAACTATGGAACATGCAGTAAAATCATTGTTTTGTGTTCATGGGTTAAGGTTGTACACAATTTATGTATGGACAACACATCCATAGGAATAATGTTTGTAGGAGCTGTAATTGGCCCTTGAATCTAATTGATGTTGCATTACATTGAATTTCTAGAGTTTCCAAAGTTGATGTGGGTATGTTTGTAGCTATTGCATGCAAGCCAAATTCAACATGGTGTAAAAGTTGCATATATGGTTTCATGGATTGATTACAACAGGGACAATGCTTGGGGAACAAGTAAAAACTCTTCTTGCTTCAATTGTGAACAAAACAAACAAGGTCTTGAGTCTTGACTTGTTAAGCATGATTATTTAGTCCCTATTTTATATCCATGTTTTTAATAGATTCAGGATTTCAGTAATTCACTTTTGTTTGTATGATGCTTGAAGGTACATGTTGATGTTCATACAAGCCAAATGTTTTTTTTTAATTAAAAAAAAGACGCATGGGTTTTCATCCCAATTAAATTCAAATTTCTCTTCACCATATTAAGAAACTTCGTGTTTCCTTTTCAGATAATATTGTTGGTTCTTTTTTAATTTCTTCTTTTGTCACTTTATCAAGGTGTTTAAGTTTGATATCATGAAGCTTATATTGTGATTAATAATTATGAATGATTCATTTTTAATGGGTTGGAGACATTAGGTTTATGGTTTTGCTTATTTTTTGCATGTGTATGGACCTTTTGTGTGCTTGGGCAAAGTCTTTTGTTGATGATGATTTCAATGAAGTTGATATTTAATGATGTGTTGTTGTTCATTTAAAAAGACAAATGTGGTTGGACTAGTTGATATTTTGAGCTTGAATATATTAAAAATGAACAATAAAAGCTTGGCTGTAGAAAATTTCTTATTGGGGTGCTTCCACAACTAAAGATTTTGAGGTGTAAAGTTCCTAGTTTTTGTCTATTTTTGTTGTTTTGCAGTCACTTTAAGTTGACACTTGAAAAAAGATGGTGGGAAAACTATTGATGAAGGGAACTTAAACATTGTGAAGTAAGTGCAAGGGAACAATTTATTGGGAGTTTGTGAATTAAAGCAATATGAGCCTTGTATGTTTGGTGGTATGTGCAAATTGTAGTTTGTATTATAGAAGTGCAAGGAAAATTGTGTTAATTATCGGTTTGAGGTTTCCATCGTGCTCCCATGGTTCATTAGGTTGTGTTCTTGTATTGATGTAGAAAAATAAAATAACAACAATTTATTCTGGACTTGATAATTAGTTGAAAGAGAAAAGTGTTCATGATCATATGTCCCTATTCGAATTTTTGAAATGAAAATCAAAATGCGGGGATTGTTTCATTTTATTAAGCTAGGAAAGAAATAAGTTGAAGATAGATGATGGGAATGGGCATGTAGTAAAATTGTCAATATTTGTATTATGGGAAGTGGGGTTATGACAAGTTGCCTTTGTTTTAATAATGATGATAAAATATTACGAACATCAAAAGTTTACATTGATGAGCATGAAAAAATAATTTGGTGTAGGTGGACGTGAATTCAATGTGTTGACAAATGTGAAAACTTGAAAAAAATTCTCTTAGGGAAGCATAAGAAAATAAGGGAAGGAAAGGTCTATTGAAAATTTGCATTTATGCTAGCAAAGGAGCTTGGAATGTGAAAAACTATGTGATCTTTCGAACAAAAGGGGTTGATATGCATATGTGGCTTCTACAAAAAAAATAATGCTACTACATTTGCTTAATGGAATGAAGTGATAAAGGTTTCAAAAAGATCACATGAATTGTTGATATGAACATAAGTGTAAAGACTATTAAATTTAGAAAAAATTGCCAATATATTTGCATTTAGTAAGATCTATTGAATAAGGTTTATGTCATTTAGTATTGGATGTTGTAAAATACAATTAAAACACAAATTATGTCAAAATGATAAAAAGTTTATTTAAATTGGAGTTATGTGATTCTATAGGTTCATTCAAATAAATTAAGCAACATAGATACATGGTGTGATTCAATATAGGACTTGAATAAACTATTTGTTTGTATTTTCATGTTTTTTTGGCCATAATACTTTCTAGACTAGTGTTATGATTGAACTTGTTGAGATTAATAGCCAAAAGCATTGGTAGGATGAATTTGCTCTAAAAAGGTATTAGATTTGAAAATCATGGGAAATAAGCTTGTGAGTAAGTGGGTGTAGTCAATTTTCAACTTTGTATAATTAGCTCCCATGATAGAAAATCCATGGACTCTCTTGTAACAAGTTATGATGTGTATCTAATTCCCTATTAATATTTTTACAACCTTGGAATATGTTTCGTATTTATATATGTTGATATATTCCATAATGAGAAAATTGTTGGAGTTGTGTAATTAACTATTCCAATATGAAGGAAGAACAAACTTTAGACTTGAAAGAGTTAATTTGCAATTTAATTGTTTGTTGTGTGCATATTCATGATTGTGACAAAGGATGGTAAGTATAAACCTAACATTAGTAACTAGATAATTACTAAAAGGCCTTTTAAGTTAGCTAGACCAAGTTGAAAATTTACACACTAACAAATAATCTTTTATTGCAATTTTATTTTAAAATTAACTTTTGATTATTTTCCCTTGCGATGATAATTAAGATTAGTTAACATTAACATGCTTCATACATCTAATGTTTTGAAATATATTAAGCATCTCCTTAATTTTTTTTAAAAAAATGTGACAAATGATTCAGAATTTTAAACCATAAACATTAGACTTTTGAGACTAGAAAATGATTATTACCACATCTTCAAAACTCAAATGACATGTTCATCAATTAGATTTAGATTGTGAAACCTAATTTGCATGACTCCATAACACATATCATGATTCTTGATTCCTATACATTTCAAAATAAATGTTATATATGAGTAGTCGTATTTGAACATTGTTAATTGACAATAGTTTCGTCAATGAATTACTTTTAGGTCAGAATAATTAGAAGTTAATTTTGAAATAGAATTCTAATAAAAATAAATTTAATGGGTAAATCCCCTAATTTAGCTAACCTAAAAGGTCTCTTAGTAATAATCTAACTACTAGTTGATAGTTTCATACTTATTGTCCTTTATTTATTATGGGATATAAACAAAAAAAATAAAGTGGTGTTTGTCACTAATTAGGATATATGAAGGAGATTATGATAAAATGAATTTTTTTAGAAATGTGTGGTGGGGAACCATTTTGGTTCCTTATTAACTTTGAAGCTTATTCCCTCATTTTTTATTTTTTATTCCTCATTCCTTTTCAATCTATCATTCTATGCGTGTGAAGTAATAAAAAATGTTGTACTTGTGTGAAAAAATATATAATGGATTTTGGTTGAAGGTTAAAGGACATATTTTCTCTTGTGTTTTTGCCTTGATTTCTTGGAGGCAAAAACAAATATTTAGTATTATTTTAATGTGGAATAATGTAGTTTTTAGTTTAGTTTAGGTTTTTTTTTTTCATCTTTCACTTCTTAAAATGCTTAAAAATTAATCATTAGACAATATATAGTTGTAATAAAAAGATAGCTACAACATGAAGGTAATTATAGTAAGAAATTAGTTATAACAAAAAGGTAGCCAATAGGAGGTCAACATGACAAAAGATGATGGCAAAAAGAAGGTGATGTATTTTTTGTGACAAAAGTATTGTCCAAGGATTGGAAGGTAGTTACCTTCCAACCTTCCACTTTTAGTTTTAGTTTTGTCAAAGAAATTCATTTTCAAAAAAAAATTCTCATTTTTTTAATTCATTTTTTTCCTATTATCTTTTTTTGTGATAGTAATAAGGATGCCAATTATGTGATCTTATAAGCATCAACAAGTTAATCATCAAATAATCTAGTAAAAATATTAATACAACCAAATTACACCCAAGTTAAAAGGATTTGAACCCCAGCCTTTAAAAAGTGTTGCCCATTGTAACTTAAACCTTTTTTGCATTCAAAACCTAATTAGAAAACAAATTCAAACAACTTGCAAAAAAATCACAAGAATAAAACGAGCATTCCAAAAAAAATGCAACAAGTTTGATTCACTAGGCACCTGTGAAGTATATGTAATGTGACCTTCAACACACTAAGGTGAATGTGAAAATTCTTTTTTGGCTCTTTTCCATTTGTAGCGTAAAACTATTAATAAACCACATTCAAGATGGTCATTACCTCATGCACTAAGAAGTGGTGTTCCAATTCTTCAATAAAACTTCAAGTTGCACCTTCATATTCTTCTTTCACTTTTGTTGATGGTTTGATTACAGGCATATTTGGTGATAGATCTTTTTTTCTCAACACCATCAACATGAGATTAATAGATAGAGTATTTATTGTTAGCATATGAAAATGCGAAATAGATAACATCCTCTCTTCCATGATCCATCTAGATCAAAAAAATAATTGAAGGGAAGGCTATCATAAGATTATAAAATTGGTAACCTATTGTTATCATGAAGAAAGGATTGTTGGGTAGAAATTGAATAAAAATGATAAAATTACATCTAGGAAAAGACTTATTGCTTTACTTATTGCTTTCACATATGTAGTTATTGCTTTCATGTTTATGGTTATTGCCTCCCATTGGCTTCTTTCATACAACAACTACCATCTTGCTACAACTACCTTCCTGCTATAATAACCTTTTAATTGCAACTACTTCCCTATTATAACTACCTTTTTGTTGTAGCTACCTTATTGTTATAGTTACTTTCTTGCAACTACCATCTAATGATTAATTTCCAACAAATATGTTGTAAGAAGTGAAATGAAAAGAAAATTCAACTAAACTAAAAGTTGTTGCCTTTAAGTTCATTACCTTCTTATTGTAGCTAACACTAAAAGAAACCTTGTCCATTCCAACCATGTGTTTGTGATTAAGGTGCAACTATTGCCCAAATCAACTCATTTTGTGACTACATACATAGTGGTCCTATGTGTCACTAAATCACAAGTATTAATAGTCACTTATGTGACTATGAAACAAATGGATTTAGATTGTAGTTATAGATGCAATTATAATTTGTGATTATTTTGTGTTTCAATAAAACATTTAATGAAAAGTCAACATATGTTACCAATTTTTGTTAGATTCCATTGATGGATGAAAACCAAGTCATTTTTGCAACTACTTTAACATATTTTGCCAATTATACACAGATGATTAAACCACATGTTGCATCAAGTTTGTGATTGCAATTGATTATTGAAGTTTATAAAATTACATTTAATGTAGACATTTGTGGTAATTTAGTTTTACATTACCATCTAAGCTTCATGTTGGAAATGATCTTAATTTATATTAATTTACCTACTAAGCAAAAATAATTGACCTAGCTTAAATCTATGTATTGGGTAATGATTTAGCTTATTTAAGCCTACCTATTAAAATTAATAGGTAGGTTATGATATATAGGTTATTATAAACTAATTAGGATTTAAGGTTAGGTGAGAATATACTATTATTACTTATAATCAATAGATAATAGTCCATTCTTGTTATTAGTTAAGCTAAGATAGGATAGGCTGATCATTTTTACCTATATATAAGTAATAAGTTACATTAATTATTAGTTAATGTAATTATTAGTTAGGTTAGGTAGATTGGGTATAATTATTAACAACATCATGCATAATATAGATAATATATATATACATAATTTTAAATTAAATTAAAAACATTATATGTATATAATGTATAAAATTCCAAAAAACTATCAATTATACAACAAGTTTTGATATGTTTATGTTTAAATTAGTATACATAATAAATAATAAAATTAATGTAAAATATTTTATTATGTATTTTTAAATATTGAATATTTACCATCTATTTTTGACTATTAAATCTGAATAAGTTATATTTTATTTTCTCTAAATTAAAAATTAAAAATGAAATTATGATGTGTTTTACATCAATATTTTATGATATAATTTTAAACTAATATTGGTTTAATTTGGGAAACATATCATTTTTTATTATTTTGTTAATTGAATAATATTTTCCATTAATAAATCATGTGCTTGACATTTTTTTGCAAAATAATGATCATTGAAATCTTATTAAATAAGGAAATTCAAGTGTTTTTTTGTTAAAATGAATTCACATTTTTAAAAGGAAAAGAACATAAATGTGTGTATGAATGAAAAAATATTAAATGCCAAAATATTGATAAGATATTAAATAAGAAAGTTCACATTTGTGCAATGTTTAGAACACAAACATGGGTTAAATAAAATGCACCCCTCTATGGTTTCATAACAAGTGAAATGGTTTTTTGGTAAAGGAGTTGGTTTGCATTCTTGAAATCTAAGGGTCAACCTTCACAAATGACATGGTGGTGGTCAACTGTGATTTCTTAACCAAATTTTCTTTAGGTAATTTTTAGCCTACATTGCATATGTAAGCTACATTTCCTAATTGCGTATTTAACAACATGTCAACAATTCATAGGATGAAAATAATGAAAATATATAATAACATAAATAGATTATATATATCACTTTTTTATTTAACTACATATATATAATCTACAATTTGATGTTTGTCATGATTATCTAATCACAAATGCAATTGTAACATTATGTGACTATTGATTTAACTATCATGCCATGTGTGTTTTTTTTTGGATTACTTGTTTTATGGCACTTGTTCAAGGTGACTATAAACGTTTTTAATTGAATGTGTTTATTATGACTAAAATGTGGTTGAAAAATTAGTGATTGTTTACCAAATCTCTTCTAGTGACATTAAATTAATATCAAACATTCTCTTTGCATTTGAAGAAATCAAGGAAACCATTTTTTTTTTTAACACAACCTTCAACCAAAATCCATTGTCTTATCTTTTGATTATTTTGCTATGTGATGGTAACTATTGTTAGTTAACAACTATCATTGGTTCAAGCCTCAATTGAATTGAAATAATCAAAAGTTTCAACCTCATACTTGGCAAAAAGATCATAGTAAAGTCAATATAACTTTTGTTGGGCCAACTTGACAACAATTAAAAAATCGCACATAAACAAATCCTTGTTTTGTGTAAGGTTGATCAATGCATGCACACATTCAAACATAAGAAGAACACAAGGGACCCTAAAATAAATTTGATGTCATCAAAAACATTCACATTCTTCAAAACAACCTTGCTCTTAAACCTTTTTTCATGCATCTTCACAATTAAAGGTGAATTTATAACATATATGTGCTTTCTTGGAAAAAAACATAAAGATCTAGTGGGTTTTGACATTCTAGAACAATTTGCTGCCCTTGGTGTTGATAAGGTTAACAAGTTTTTGGAATTCCATAAACTTCTTTGAACCACGTGCGAAAAAAACATATAATGCTTTCAATACCTTTTAAACTTCACTATACCCAATTTTGATTAAGTGACCACCATTAAATTTGTCTTATGAGCAAAACAATGAACTTTAGTGATATAAAGAACTATTTTATTTTTGAACTAAAATGTCATGTTGGTTTGACAACTTCATAACAAGTTGTCATCACACTCCATACTGATTAATTTGGCTCACAATTCTTTCAACCTTAATCCACCAAAATCCAACAAAGCTTTAACCATTAGTGAAAATATGTTATCAAATGTAACAAAGGCACCAACTATTTTAACACACAAGAGAATGGGAATCCAACTTGCACTAGGGTAGACCAAAAAATGACAAGAAATAACATCCATTAAAGTTCACTTTGCAAACCTTTTTACACTATGTATTACAATTTTTTGCCATGACACATTACATAAGAATACCAAAGTTAGAAATCTTAAGTTTTTTTTTCTATGGAAAATTTATTTCATCTAAAGGTCATTAAATAAGATATGTGTGCAAATCTCAACATGAATCACCTTATTTTCAATATGCTATAGAATGTTTAAAAACCAATTGTTTTACCAATAACAAAAAGCTTCATAACCCAATATTTTCATTTGATATGAGGCAAGGCTTTTCAATATTGTTTTCACCATTATAGTGTCTAAATGAAACCAAGATCTTAACAAGTTTAAGATCTAATCATTGACCATAATCAAAGTGCAATAACGTTTTTTTCTAGCATGACACCTCATGATTTCAACTTCAAAAGCTCATAACTTTTGTGATTTTATTCATTAAGCATCATAATCAATTGCCATATGTTCATATTGAAGTTTATATCCTCAAACCAAATCCCTCTTAACAATTTAAATATGAATGGGACATTCAACCTATATGGCCCAAAATGGATTGCATTACACCAAAATTGATCCACCCTACCATGCTTCTACCCACCACATACAAGTGAATTGACAACCATCGAATATAATCAATTGTCATGACTTTATTTGCAAAAATGCCAATGAAAGTAGCAGATGCAAAAGTGACTTTTATAACATCCAACAACACATTGTGCATGATCTCTATGATGCTCCAACCTGAAAAGCCAGTCTGATGTTTCTTTCCAACATTCTTCACTTTGGACATCTGAAATAAGGCTGAAATAAGGCTTTGAAGCTTTCAAAGCCAGTCATGGGAAGAACATGTGCAAGTATGAAGCTCGTAAGAAATTATGCCACTTGTCACGAGGCAGATTAAGCGATCTGGCCCAAATTTGGGGCCTACTTTTACAATGGGGTTTGTTGCAAGTCCCCCATCGAGTGTTTACCTTTCAGCGATTTTTTGCCCAAGAGTCTCAAGTTTGCTCAGGAATACTTGGAAATCCAGGCTCCATCAGGACTGCAATTAGTAACTCTAATAATGTATTGGGCAAGAAGAGTGTCACCTTGATTCATTGGATTGTTGTTGTTGAAATCCAATGTTCTTGCCAGAATCTCTCTCTCGCTCTGACTTCCAACCAGTTGGTAAAGCAATTTTGATCCAACAAGCTGGAAAGAGTTTATAAGTATGTACCAGCTGTGCTAGATTCCATTTCAAATAAGAACTTCAAGATTCCAGCCTAATTAAGGACGACAGCCAAAAGACAACAAACTGAAATAGATAGAATCAGACTTCAGACTAAACCAACAGCCGCCAGCACACCATGAGGGTTCTGATTCCGTAGCTAACCAGGGTGTTTTAGCTCATGCTTTGATTTCACTCCCTCACTGCTAACACCAAGTGGATTTCCTTCTGGTGAATTATCACCAGATTTTGAAGAGGGTAGCTACCATCACAAAGGGGAAAAGAGAGGATTGGTGGAGGTTTCGGTACTTAGTGTTTCTCTTACCTCTGTGTGGTCCTTGCCCTTTTGTTTCTTTTCTTCTCCCTTGCTTGGGTGCTTTCTTTTTATGAAGTTTGGTAGGGTTTCGTTCAAAAAGAGAGGAATAATCATTTAAAATAGCCTGAAAACTGTGTTTTTGCATCATCACATTTATGTCTAATAAACACAGTTTTAAGAGTTCCTTGAAATAATGTAATCAGCAAAGTTTTTTTTTTCCTGGCTACGTTTTGCAGTTTTTTGACAAAGAAATTGAGAAATTTTTGAACTTTTTTGTTTTTTGAGCGTAGATTCTACCAATTTAGCTATTCTTTTTTGTTAAATTTTACCAAAATTTTGATATGAAAAAAATGAAAAAAAAACCACTGATAGTCAGTTAAGTTGGAATTTGCGTAGGGATGCTCACGACCCTGGCTCCACCAGGAATTTTAAAAGAAACCATACAGCTAACAACCCACTAGTTCAAACAATCAACAATTCTACATACATCTATTTACTTAGTAATCACCTATTATCCTACTTTATGTACCGTAGATTTAACAGGATAGGTTACCAAGGTGAAACCTGATGACAACTCCATTAGGATTCATCCACAACTGAGTAACAAGCTTGCAATGGATGGTGTGCTGGTGGCTTGTTGATTCACTCTGCTTTACACACTTTGTAAAGCCTTGCCGATGTTTTTAAAGTGTTGTGGCCCGACCTGCCCAGTGTTTCTGATTGGCCCATCATAATGATTCGTCCAGGTGGTTTGCTATTAGTAGTCCCCCACCTATTTGCT
>Ga0116231_10000675_pt1 | contig 62789 bp, 59 predicted proteins | sample S1TSphgellanicum_2_FD_89695 | JGI IMG/M metagenome (GOLD analysis project Ga0116231, IMG submission 89695) | Host-associated microbial communities from peat moss isolated from Minnesota, USA - S1T2_Fd - Sphagnum magellanicum MG | ecosystem: Host-associated > Plants > Peat moss > Unclassified... | reverse complement strand
CCGCTGTCGATTCAGGTCGCACCGCGTAATGCCGCCATCGAGATCGTCGAGCAATGTGCCTATCGCGTGCAAAAGGAACAGAAGCGGCATCTGTTGATTCACTTGATCCAGGAAGGCGCGTGGCAGCAAGTGTTGATCTTCACGCGCACCAAGCACGGCGCCAACCGGCTCACCCAACAACTCGAGGGTGCCGGCATCCAATCCCTGGCCATTCACGGCAACAAGAGCCAGGCGGCGCGCGTGAAAGCGCTCGATCTGTTCAAGAAAGGCCAGATCACGGCGCTGGTTGCAACCGAAGTCGCGGCACGCGGACTCGACATCAAAGAGTTGCCTCATGTCGTCAATTACGAGCTCCCGAATGTGCCCGAGGATTACGTGCACAGGATCGGCCGCACGGGCCGCGCGGGCGCTGGCGGCGTTGCCGTCTCCTTGGTCTCGTCCGACGAGAGCGGTTTCCTACGCGACATCGAGCGGGTTCTACGCCGCAGCATTCCCGTTCTGCCGACGCCGGAATTCAAGATCGTTGCAGCTGCCCAGATTCCCGATACTCGGCCCGCTCGCCCGCCTCAGGGTCAGCGCGGCGGCTATCATCAGGGTGCTCCGCGCCGTTCAGGCGGCGGCGGTGGCAACGGCGGAGGTAATGGCAGCGGCGGCGGCGAGCGTCGCGATTTCCGCCGTTCCTCGGGCGGAAGTTCCGGCTCCCGTCAGGGTGGTCAGCAGCAACGCGGCCGGTCGTACTAGCCGCGCAGCGGCTGCCATTAGCTGAAGCGCTGCCGCCGGAGCGGCGGCAGCGTTGCTCAAGCTTGCGGAATCAATCGCCGCCAATCAAGCGGCGATTTGAATGCGCCGCGGCATCGCCTTCGCCTGCTTCGGGATCGTGACCGTGAGCACGCCGTCTTTGCCGGTCGCATTCACTTTGTCACTGTCCACGGTGTCGGGCAACACGAAGCGACGATAGAAGTGCCCCACTCCGCGCTCCGCGCGCTGGTAGTGCGGCTCCTCGCGTCGATGCTCGGCACCGGGCTCGGCGCGCTGGCCTGAAAGGGTCAAGACACCACCCTGCAGCGTCAGCTCCACCTTGCTAGGATCGACGCCGGGCACATCGACATAAAACTCGAACCGGTCGGAATACTCATAAATATCGACGGCGGGCACCCAGGTCGCGGTGGCCGAACTGCTGTCGCTTTGGCTGGCATTGCCGAAGAGCCGGTTGATCTCCTCCTGAAGACGCGGCATCAGGCTCCAGGGATCTTGTCGTACCACATTGTTCATGGCGGATACTCCTTGTGTAAGCGAAATGTCACGAATTCGCGCCGGACTTCTCCAAGCGCGGCCGAAAAACTAGGTAAGGTCAGCGATAAAAATTTCAAGGACATTCCATTTCAAGACTCAGGGCGGCAATCGGATAGACCGGCGAGTTCTTGTCGGGCTGTCCCGCGCGCCAACCCTCGGTAGGCGACCCCGCGGCGGCGAACACGGGTAGGCGGCCGCAGCGATACAGGCGGCCCGATGGACCCGCAACGCCGTAGGGCCAAGCACGCATGATGCTCTGCCGGCGCAAATCATAGACGTACGCATCCGAGGGCAGGCCCGCAAGCCAGGTGCGAATTGCAAGCTCTTCGCAATCGACACGATCGGGAGTCAAGGCCAGGGCGCGACGATGAGCCCAGACAGCCTGCACGCCCGCCGTCAATTTCTGCAGCCAGGAAAGCGTCTGCCCGCGATGCGCGCAGTCGTGCAGTGTGGCCACAAACGCCTGCAGATCGTCGCTGATGTGCACCACGACTTGCGGCTCGGGAAACACACACCAAACCGGACCCGGCAGACCCGTCGCACCAAGCTCGGCAATCCAGCGACGACCGGCGTCGTCGATGGCAAGAGTCAGACAAGGATGGAAGACGCTGCAGGGCTCTTCGGGAAAGCAGCATCCCGTAAAATCCACAAGACCAAGTGCTGTATCGGCAAGACCGCAGCAGCCCTGCAGCAGACTCTCGAGCGCGCGGCTGAGTAGTCCGGGATAGGCTGATTTCAGAGTCCGAAGAACCTCGGGATTAAGGCCGCGCAGTGCGCGCACCGGCAGCGTCTCGCCGGCGGCATCAATCCAGGGCATGGCCAGTAAGGGAGTCATCGTGTCAGGGTTTGACATGCTGAATTCCTCTTAATAAAACCTTTTTCTAGTCCGGGATCTCCTTGCAAGGACAGGCGAGAATTTAGCGCCCAGTCGGCGTTTTTCAAGAGGCAAACGCGGCGCCCCGGTCAGCGCGAGTATTTTGCGGCGCACGCCTCCCAGTCTTCGGCAATGCAGACTTGCGCCGCATGCAGTTCAAGCTCGCCATGGCAGACCAGATGTTGGAGCCGCACCTCCAATCGATCCTTTCGCGTCGCACCATGTTCACCATCCCATGGCTGCAGCGCGAGATTACTCAGCTTGCGCGGATGGCCACCGAGCGCGAGAGGAACGATGTGGTCGAGCTCATACTCGCCCTGTGTCGATTCGCTGTGACCGGCTTCGCGCAGCAATCTCTTCTTGATCGCCTGCGTGTAACTGCTCGAGGGACGCACGGATCGCGTATACCCCGAACTGCAGATCGTGCCCGCAAGGGTCTCTGTCGTGACCTCAGGGTTCAGGGAGATGCAGCCGTGACTGGTCTGGACGCAGGGCTGATCGGCGGCGGCGGCTGCGGGGGCCCGTGATGTCGCCGGCAGACTGCTGACCGTACGCGAGGCATGACCGACGCAGCCGGATACTGCGAGGAACAGAGCTAATGCGGCGCACAGAATTCGCCAATCCGCTTGAGGATGGGTCGGTGCTCGCATGGCTGGAGCGTGGTGCGCCCTGATCAAATCGTTTTGACGAATTCCTTGAGATAGGCTTTGAAGTCCGTTCCCAAGCTGGCGTGCTTGAGCCCGTACTCGACGGTCGCCTGCAGATAACCGAGCTTGTTGCCGCAGTCGTAGCGCTTGCCTTCGAACTCATAAGCGTAGACCGCCTCACGCGACATCAAGCGCGCTATGCCGTCCGTCAACTGAATTTCGCCGCCCGCACCGGCGCCGATCTTGGCGAGGTCATCGAAAATCGCACCAGTCAATAGATAGCGGCCGACGACGGCGAGATTGGAAGGCGCCTTGTCGGGCTTCGGCTTCTCGACGATGTGCGACATCTTCGCCGTGCGCTCGCTTACCTTGCCGGAGAGCGAGACGATTCCATACTTGTCCGTATCCTGATGCGGCACGTTCTGCACGCCGAGCACGCTGCCGCCGACTTCGCCGAAGACGCCCACCATTTGTTTCAAACAGGGAACGTCCGCATCGATCAAGTCGTCGGCGAGATGCACCATGAAGGGCGCGTCGCCGACCACCGGCCGAGCGCAGAGTACTGCGTGACCTAACCCTAAGGGCGCGGGTTGGCGGATGTAGACGCAGGATGCCCAACTCGGCAAGATGCCGCGCAAGGTGTCAAGCAACTCCTTCTTGCCTTGAGCCTGCAGCGTCGTCTCGAGTTCCGTGTTGGTGTCGAAATGATCCTCGATCGCCCTCTTGGAACTGCCCGTGATGAAGACCAAGGTATCCGCGCCCGCGGACAAGGCTTCGTCGACAGCATATTGGATCAATGGCTTATCGACGATCGGCAGCATTTCCTTCGGGCTGGCCTTGGTGGCCGGAAGGAAGCGCGTACCGCGCCCGGCCACGGGAAATACGACCGTTTTAACCACGTGCTTCGACATATTGGAATTATGAACCTGGTTGGGAAGCCGAAACCCCGGCCTCAGTCACGAATCGGTTGATCCGCGCCGTCATTGACGCGCTCACGCAAGTCCTTGCCGGGTTTGAAGTGCGGCACGTGCTTGCCGGCAAGCGCTACAGCCTCACCGGTTTTGGGGTTTCGACCCTGACGTGGGGGACGAAAATGAAGGGAAAAACTGCCGAATCCACGGATCTCGATTCGCTCGCCGGTGGCGAGTGCATCACTCATGATTTCGAGCAGCTGCTTGACGGCGAGTTCGACATCCTTCGCCGGCAAGTGTTTTTGCTTGGCCGAAATGATCTCAATGAGTTCCGATTTCGTCATTATCGATCCGTGAGAATCACTAATCATACGTGTGAGCGCGTGCGCGACGAATGACCGCCGCGCACGCCTTCAATCCCTCAATCCTGACCGGAGATTTGTTCTTTGAGCAGGTCTCCGAGACTCGTTCCGGTCGGCGAATCGGTCCGATAGTTCTGCATGGCCTCTTGTTCCTCGTGGATGTCCTTCGCCTTGATGGACAGCGAAATACTGCGGCCCTTGCGATCCACGCCGGTGAACTTCGCCTCGACCTCTTCGCCCACTTTGAGGAGCAGTCGCGCATCTTCGACGCGATCGCGCGAGATGTCCGATGCCCGCAGCTGTCCATCGACGCCGTTGCCGAGATCGATGATGGCGCCCTTGGCATCCACCTCGCGCACCGTGCCGCGCACGATCGTGCCTTTGGGGTGCTCGGCAACATAGGCCGAGAATGGATCCTTGGCGAGTTGCTTGATGCCAAGGCTGATGCGTTCGCGCTCCGGATCGATCGAGAGCACCATCGCGTCGACTTGCTGCGCCTTCTGGTAGCTGCGCACCGCCTCTTCGCCGGGCATATCCCAGGAGATGTCGGACAAATGCACCAAGCCGTCGATGCCGCCGGCGAGGCCGATGAAGATGCCGAAATCGGTGATTGACTTGATCTGACCGCTGACCTTGTCGCCGCGATTGTAGTTGTCGGAGAATTCCTTCCAGGGATTCGCCTTGCACTGCTTCACGCCGAGACTGATGCGGCGCCGTTCCTCGTCGATGTCGAGAACCATGACTTCGACTTCTTGACCGACGTGGACGACCTTGGCCGGATTGACGTTCTTGTTGGTCCAATCCATTTCCGAGACATGGACCAGGCCTTCGACGCCCTCTTCGATTTCGACGAAGCAACCGTAGTCGGCGATGTTCGTGACCTTGCCGAACAAGCGCGTATTGGCGGGGTAGCGACGAGCAATGTTCTGCCAGGGATCGGCACCCAGCTGCTTGAGACCTAAGGACACTCGCTGACGCTCACGATCGAACTTGAGGATTCGGACGTCGATCTCTTCACCGACCTTGACCACTTCGGAAGGATGCTTGACGCGCTTCCACGCCATGTCCGTGATGTGCAGCAGACCATCGATACCACCGAGGTCGACGAATGCACCGTAGTCGGTGAGATTCTTGACGACGCCCTTGACCGCCGCGCCTTCCTGCAAGTTGTCGAGCAGAGCCGAACGCTCGGCGCTGTATTCCTGTTCGACCACGGCGCGCCGCGAAACAACGACGTTATTGCGCTTTTGATCGAGCTTGATGACCTTGAATTCGAGCGGTTTGTTTTCCAGATAGGAAGGATCGCGGACCGGACGAACATCGACCAGCGAACCAGGCAAGAAGGCCCGTACGTTGTCGACTTCTACGGTGAATCCGCCCTTGACGCGGCCCGTGATGATGCCGATCACGATCTCTTGCTTCTCGAACGCGGTTTCGAGACGAGTCCAGGTGCGCGCACGCTTGGCTTTTTCGCGCGACAGGCGCGTCTCACCCGAACCATCCTCGACGCTGTCCAGCGCCACTTCGACGGTTTCGCCGACGGTGACCTCGATCTCGCCTTTTTCGTTCTTGAATTGTTCGGACGGGATGACGGCTTCGGACTTCAAGCCCACGTTGACGATCACGTAGTCTTGGCCGACTTCGACGATCAAACCGTTTAGGATGGTGCCGGGGCGAATGCGCTGACTGGCGATGCTCTGTTCAAACAGTTCCGCAAAACTTTCTGTCATGTTTTCTCTAGTGTGAGCCGCGATCGGCTCGAAATATTCCCTTGCACAAATCCCGTGTGTCATAGGGGTTACATTAAAAGGCGGCACCCAATCCTTAGAACGCCGCGACCCATCGACATGATCGAATCAATCTACACTTTGCCGGACGCGAGTCGTTCAGCGACCACCGTCAGGACCCGTTCGATCACTTCCGTGACCCCGAAGCCCGTGGTATCGATCAGAGCAGCATCCGCGCTTGCGACGAGAGGCGAGGCGGCGCGCGTCATGTCACGCTGGTCGCGCTCCGCTATCTCCCGCGAAAGGGCGGCAAGGTTAGCAGTAACCCCCTTTTCTTTCAACTGCTTATAGCGTCTCAGCGCCCGTTCGTCGGCACTCGCGGTGAGAAAAATCTTGGCTTGGGCCCATGGGAATACCACGGTCCCCATATCGCGCCCGTCGGCCACGAGCCCGGGTTCCACCGCAAAGCGTCGCTGCCGTTCCAGCAGGGCCGCGCGAACCGGCGGCAGAGCGGCCACCTTGGAGGCGTCATTACCCGCCGACTCGGTCCTGATCGACCGCGTGACGTCCCTGCCCGACAGCCAAACGGCCTCCTCGCCGGCCGAATCGGCCCCAAACCGGATATCCAGCCCTAAGGCGAGGCTCGCGAGCCCCTGCGCATCGCCGAGGTCGATTCCGGCCTCTCGCCCAGCCAGGGCGACCAGTCGGTACAACGCACCACTATCGAGCAGGGCCCAACCGAGCCGTGCCGCGACCGCACGACTGACCGTGCCCTTCCCGGACCCGGAGGGACCATCAATCGTAATAATCGGCGCCTTGGCGGGGCCGCGTTCAGTCATGGAGGTCAAAACCGACCTCACGGGCGAGTTGCGCAAACCCGGGAAAGGAGGTGGCGACGTTGGCCGTGTCCTTGATTCGAATGGGCCCCCGGGCACGCAGGCTGGCGACACTGAATGACATCGCCACACGATGATCGCCGACACTGTCGACCTCGCCGCTTGCGAATGCGGGTCCTTCAGGAACACCAACGATACGCATGCCGTCGGGCAAAACCTCATGCTCGACCCCGAGGACTGACAGGCCCTCGCTCATCGCTGCGATGCGATCACTCTCCTTGACGCGCAGCTCCTCGGCGCCGCTGATCAGGGTCTCGCCGTCCGCACAACACGCCGCAATGAACAGGACCGGGAACTCGTCGATGGCGAGCGGTACGAGCGCGGCGGGCACGGCGACACCATGGAGCTCCGATCGATGGACGCGCAAGTCGGCCACCGGCTCGGCCCCGCTTTGGCGCGGGCTCTCGATGTCGATTTTGGCGCCCATGCTGCGCAAAATGTCGAGCAGGCCGGTCCGCGAGGGATTCAAACCCACGTTCCGGATCAGCAGACCCGGGGCCGAGGCCCCCAGCAGGCCCGCGACGATGAAAAAGGCCGCCGACGAGAAATCACCCGGAACCTCAATGGACTGAGCATACAAGACGTCGGCCGGGTGCAGGCGCACGGTCAGCCCGTCGACATCGACACGCACGCCGAAACTCGCCAGCATGCGTTCGCTGTGATCGCGCGATATGGCCGGAGAGACCACGGTCGTAACCGAGTTCGCATACAGACCCGCGAGCAGGATCGATGACTTCACCTGGGCGCTCGCGACCGGCATACGGTATTCGATCCCTTGCAAGGGGTGGCCGCCCACGATCTCGACCGGTGGCGTGCCGGAGCGCGTGCGGATCTCGGCGCCCATCGCGCGCAGCGGCTTGGCCACCCGCTCCATCGGACGCTTCATCAGGGAGGCGTCGCCGACCAGGGTCGAGTCAAAGGCTTGCGCGGCCAGGAGACCCGTGAACAGGCGGATCGCGGTCCCCGCATTGCCCATATCGAGTGCGGAACTCGCTCCCCGCAAGCCATGCAGGCCGACACCGTGCACGATCACGCGTGCGGCATCGGCTTGTTCGATCGCTACGCCCAAGGCACGCATTGCCGCCATGCTCGCCAGGCAATCCTCGCTCGGCAGGAAACCCGTGACTTCGCTGCGGCCGGTGGCGATACCGGACAACATCAGGGACCGATGCGAAATCGACTTGTCGCCGGGCACGGTGATGCGGCCGTGCACGGAGTGCACGGGTCGCGCCTCGTACTGTTGGTTCGCTGCGGTGGTCGTCACAAGACGGCGCGCGGATAGGACCCGAGGATCTTGAACAGCGATGCACGTCGCTCGAGCGCGGCGAGCGCCTTGGCAACCGCGGGATCACTGACGTGACCCTCGATATCGATGAAGAACACGTAATCCCATTTGCGCTTGTGCGAAGGCCGCGACTCGATGCGCGTCATATTGACGCCGTGGTCGGCAAGCGGCTCCAAGAGTTTGAACAGGGAGCCGGCGCCGTCCGTGTCGCGCGCCGACACCAGCAGCGTCGTCTTGTCGATGCCGCTGGCGCTGAATAGTTTGCGTCCGACGATGAGGAAGCGCGTCGTGTTATCCGCGCGGTCCTCGATTTCGTTGGCGAGCAAATTGAGGCCGTAAATCTCTGCCGCCGCGCGACCGGCGATCGCGGCCGAACCGCGTTCATCTCGGGCACGGCGTGCCCCCTCGGCATTGCTCGAGACCGGCACGCGCTCCACGTCGGGTAGTTGTTCGTCGAGCCAGCCGCGACATTGGGCGAGCGCTTGCGCGTGTGCACAAACACGCTGAACCGCGGCGACGGAGGTCATCTTGCCCATGAGGAAATGACTGATGCGCAGCTCCACCTCGCCGCAAATCTTCAAGCTGGAGCTCAGGAACATGTCGAGCGTATGGTTGACCGTGCCCTCGGTCGAATTCTCGATGGGCACGACACCGAAGTCGGCGATGCCGCCTTCAACCTCTTGAAACACCTCGTCGATCGCGGGCAGCGGCAACGCGCGCACCGATGCCCCAAACTGCTTGAGCACCGCGGCCTGGGTGAACGTCCCCTCGGGACCGAGAAAGGCGACCTTGAGCGGCTCCTGCTGCGCCAGGCAGGCCGACATGATCTCGCGAAACAGCCGAACGACCTCTTCGTCGCGTAATGGGCCCTTGTTGCGCTCGAGCGCCTTGCGCAGCACCTGGGCCTCGCGTTCGGGTCGGTAGAAATCGACGGTCTTGCCGGATGCGGTCTTGGAGATGCCGACCAGTTGCGCAAAGCGGGCGCGCTCGTTGAGCAACCCTTGGATGCGCGCATCGATATCGTCGATCGATTCACGGATGGCCGCCAGATCGACGCCCGTCGGTGCCAGACCGGGTTTCGCCCTTGGGTTTGCCTTCGCGTTTTTTGTTTTGCGAGCTGGCATACGCCTCCTTAGGAATGCACGCGCTCGAATTCGCGCAAGAATTCGACGAGTGCCTCGACACCGGCGAACGGCATCGAATTGTAAAGGCTGGCACGCATGCCGCCGACCGCACGATGTCCTTTGAGATTCTTGAGGCCGGCCGCATCGGCCTGCCGCAGGAACTGCGCATCGAGGCGCGCATCGGGCAGACTGAAAGTCACGTTCATGCGCGAGCGGGCGTCCGCGGCAACCGCATTCCGGAAGAAGCGGGAGGCATCGAGGGCCGCATACAGTGCCGCCGCCTTGCGCCGATTGAGCTCGGCCATCGCGGCGAGACCGCCTTGCCGCTTGAGCCACTTGAACACGAGACCCGCCATATACCAGGCGAACGTGGGCGGAGTGTTCAGCATCGAGCCCTGCGCCGCGACGGCGCCGTAGTCGAACACGCTGGGCGTGTCACGACGCGCATGGCCGAGCAGATCCTCGCGCACGATCACGACCACCAAGCCTGAGGGTCCGATGTTCTTCTGCGCACCGGCATAGATCAGCCCGTACTTCGCGACATCCAAGGGCGCCGACAGAATGTTCGATGACATGTCGGCGATCAGCGGAATCCCGCCGGTCTCGGGTACGTACGAGAACTCGACTCCGCCGATCGTTTCATTCGGCGTGTAATGCACATACTTCGGTGCCGCGCTGAAGCGCAGCGCGCTCTGCGGCGGGACGGTCGAATAGTTGCCGCCCGCATCGGCGGCGACATGGACGCTGCAATAGCGCCGGGCCTCCTCGATCGCCTTGCGTGACCAATGACCCGTATCGATGAAATCGACCGTCTCGTCGGGGCGCGTCAAATTGAGCGGCACGAGCGCGAATTGCGCACTCGCTCCGCCCTGCATGAACAGCACTTTGTAATTGCCGGGGATCGCGAGCAGCTCGCGCAGGTCGGATTCCGCCTCGCTCGCGACACGCATGAAAGCCTCGCCCCGGTGGCTGACCTCCATGATCGACATGCCGCTGCCGCGCCAATCGCAAAATTCAGTCTCGGCCTGTCGCATGACCTCCGCGGGCAGCGCCGCTGGTCCCGGAGAGAAATTGAAAACCGTCATGGCGCTAACGGTCGTGGGCCCTACTCGACGGGCGAATCGTCGCCTGTCGGAGGCTCATCGGCGGCGTCGTCCTCGCGCGCGAGTCCATCGATGCGCTCGAGACCGGACAACTGATCGCCCTCTTCGAGTCGGATCAAGCGCACGCCCTGCGTATTGCGCCCGACCACGGAAATATCCTTGACCGGCGTGCGCACGAGCGCGCCGTTCTGGCTCATGAGCATGATCTCGTCGTCCTGCGTCACCTGCAGCGCGCCGACCATGCGGCCATTGCGATCCGTGACCTGCAGAGCGATGACGCCCTGGCCGCCGCGGCCGTGACGCGGAAAATCCTCGAGCGGGGTGAGTTTGCCGAAGCCGTTCTCGGAAGCCGTCAAAATGTACCCCTGGTCGGCCACGATCAGCGCATTGACGCGTTGATCGTCGGCCACGCGCACGCCGCGCACGCCGGCAGCCTCGCGACCCATCGGGCGCACCTCGTCTTCGACGAAGCGAATCGCCTTGCCGCCCGTCGTGAACAGCAGAATGTCGCGCGTGCCGTCGGTCACCGCGGCGCCCACCAACTTGTCGCCGGCCTCGAGATCGACCGCGATGATGCCGCTTGCGCGCGGCCGCGAAAACAGCGCGAGCGAGGTCTTCTTGACGGTGCCGAAGCTGGTCGCCATGAAGACGAACTTGCCTTCCTCGAATTCCTTGATCGACAGCATCGCACTGATGCGTTCGCCCTCTTCGAGCGGCAGCAGATTGACGATGGGCTTGCCGCGCGCCCCCCGGCTCGCCTGGGGCAGCTGATAGACCTTCAACCAATAGAGCTTGCCGTGATCGGAAAAGCACAACAGCGTATCGTGGGTGTTGGCGACAAACAGCTTGTCGATGAAATCCTCATCCTTGACCGTCGTTGCCGCTTTGCCGCGACCCCCGCGGCGCTGCGCCTGGTAGGCCGAAACCGGCTGTGCCTTTGCGTACCCGCCGTGCGACAAGGTAACCACGACGTCCTCGGGCGTGATCAGATCCTCGATCGTTAGGTCTTCATGATTCGTGATGATCTCGGTGCGGCGTTTGTCCGCGAAATTCTCCCGGATCATCTCGAGCTCCGCACGGATCACGGCCATCAGGCGCTCGGGCCGCGCCAGGATGTCGTTCAAATCACGAATCTGCACCAGCAGTTCCTGGAACTCGGTGACGATCTTTTCCTGCTCGAGTCCCGTCAAACGGTTCAGGCGCATTTCCAAAATCGCCTGCGCCTGATGCTCGGTCAAACGGTACCCGTCCGCGGAGATTCCGAGCGGAGTCACTTCGCCGTCCGGGCGCGTGCTGATGGCACCGGCGCGCGCGAGCATTTCCGGCACCGCACCGGTGCGCCAGGCACGCGACGTCAACGCGATTTTCGCCTCCGCCGGAGAGGCGGACGCCTTGATCGCCGCGATGATCTCGTCGATGTTCGCCAGCGCGATCGCGAGACCTTCGAGAATGTGGCCGCGTTCCCGCGCCTTGCGCAATTCGTAGACGGTGCGGCGCGTGACGATCTCGCGGCGATGGCGCAGGAACGCGTCCAGCATCTCCTTGAGGGAGAGCAGGCGCGGCTGACCATCGACGAGCGCCACCATGTTGACGCCGAAGACCGTTTCCATCGGCGTCTGCGCGAAGAGGTTGTTGAGCAGGATCTCGGGAACTTCGCCGCGCTTGAGCTCGATGACGACGCGCATGCCGTCCTTGTCCGACTCGTCCCGCAGGCCGTCGGAGGCGATCCCTTCGATGAGCTTCTCACGCACCAGATCGGCGATGCGTTCGATCAGCCGCGCCTTGTTCACCTGATAAGGCAGCTCGGTGATGATGATGGCCTGACGATCGGTCTTGCCGACCTCCTCGAAATGCGTGCGCGCACGCACGTGCAGGCGACCGCGACCGGTCTTGTAGGCCGAGACGATCTCTTGGGCGCCGTTGATGAATCCCGCTGTAGGGAAATCGGGTCCCGGAACGATCTGCATGAGTTCGGCCAGGGTGATATCCGGCTTCTCGATCAGTGCAATGCAGGCCGAGACGATCTCGCCGAGATTGTGCGGCGGGATGTTGGTCGCCATGCCTACCGCGATTCCGGAGGATCCGTTGACGAGCAAATTCGGTACGCGGGTCGGCAGAACCGACGGCTCGCTCTCCGACTCGTCGTAATTCGGCACGAAATCGACGGTTTCCTTGTCGATATCGGCAAGCAATTCCTGCGCGATCTTCGACATGCGCACTTCGGTGTAGCGCATCGCCGCGGGCGGATCCCCGTCGACGGAACCGAAATTGCCTTGACCGTCGACGAGCAGATACCGCATCGAGAACGGTTGCGCCATGCGCACGATCGCGTCGTAAACGGAGGCATCGCCGTGCGGGTGATACTTACCGATGACGTCGCCGACCACACGGGCCGATTTCTTATAGGCTTTGTTCCAGTCGTTGCCGAGTTCGCGCATCGCATACAAGACGCGCCGGTGCACGGGCTTCAAACCGTCGCGGACGTCGGGCAGTGCACGCCCGACGATGACGCTCATCGCATAATCCAAATAGGATTTGCGCATTTCGTCTTCGAGATTGACGGGCAATATTTCGCGAGCGATCTCGGCCATTTGCGAGAGTCCGGTGAGCCTTTTTTGGGCTTTTAATAAGCGGGTTTAAACGAGACGATATCGGGTCTCAACATCCGCAAATTGTAGCACAGATCTCCCTAGCCGATATACTTGAGTCTCGCCCGATCCACAGGCGTTTAAGGGGTAAGAAACCGATGTCCGCTGCAACCGAGAATGCCGATCCCATCGAGCTCGCCAAGTTCGACTCCTTGGCGCAGAGCTGGTGGGACCCGAAAGGTCCCTCCAAACCCCTGCACGACTTGAACCCGCTGCGCCTGAGCTACATCGAACGCATCATGACGGCCGCGGCGACGCCGCTTGCGCGGGCGCGCGTCGTGGATGTCGGCTGCGGCGGCGGAATTCTCTCCGAGTCGATGGCGCGCACGGGCGCCGACGTGCTCGGCATCGATCTCGCGCAAGGAGTGCTCGAGGTCGCGGAGCTGCACGCGCTCGAGGCATCGGTCGCGCTGCGCTATCGCATGATTGCCGCCGAAGCGCTGGCCTTGGAACAGCCGCAGGCATTCGACTTGGTCACGTGCATGGAAATGCTCGAGCATGTTCCGGATCCTGCGGCGACCTTGCGTGCCCTCGCCGCCTTGGTGAAGCCGGGCGGCAACATCATCGTCTCCACGTTGAACCGTACGCCGCAGGCGTTTCTGATTGCGATTCTCGGTGCGGAATACATCGCGCGCGTGCTGCCGCGCGGCACGCATGAATATCTCAAGTTCATCCGGCCTTCCGAGCTTGCGGCCTGGGCGCGCGAGTCGGGATTGGAACTGCTGGATCTGACCGGCATTGCCCACAATCCCTTGACGCGCTCGTTCTCGTTCGCGACGAATCCGAGCGTGAACTATCTGGCACATTTTCGGCGTCGCGAGTCTTGAGGGCCGACGCGGGCACGGTGGCTGGCGCGCCCCTACGGGCGGTTTTGTTTGACCTGGACGGAACCGTTCTCGATACGGCGCCGGACATGTGGGGTGCGATGAACCGCCTGCTCGGCGAGCAGGGCCGGGCACTCCTGCCCTACTCCGCGATCCGGCCCTTCGTCAGTCACGGCGCGCGCGGCGTATTGCTGCAAGGATTCGGCGATGTCGACGCCGATCGTTTCGCGCAATTGCAAGATCGCTTTCTCGAGATCTATCGCGCCAACCTGAGCGGGGGCACGCGCCTGTTCGCGGGCATGGAAAAAGTGCTCGCCGCACTCACTGAGCGCGGCATCCGCAGCGGCATCGTCACCAACAAGGCGGCCTGGCTCACCGAGCCCTTGCTCGAGCAGATGGCGCTGCGCGACCGGTTCGACTGTGTCGTCAGCGGAGATACTGTGGCGGAGCGCAAACCGCACCCGCTGCCCATCCTGCATGCGGCATCCCTGGTCGGCCTGCCTCCCGCCGAGTGCATTTATGTCGGCGACGCCGAACGCGACGTGCAGGCGGCCCATGCCGCCGGCATGCAGGCGCTCGTCGCGCTGTACGGATATTTGGGCGCCGGCGAAGATCCCCGCAGCTGGGGCGGCGAGGGACACCTTGACCAGCCCATCGATCTGCTCGCCTGGATCGATGCGAGCGGGCGCGCGTAAGCATGGGCGACCAGCTCATGGTGGCTACCGCCGGCATTCTATTCCTGGTCGGCGCGGCACTGGGCGCGTTGGCGGTCGCGCTGCAGCGCTCGCGTCGTGAACAAACCCTGCGCGTCGAGATCGAGGCCCTGCGCGCGCGCGTCAAGAGCGAGGCGACGCAGTCGTTGGAACGCGAACAGGCGCTCACGCGTACGCGCGAACAACTGCAGGGCGTGTTCGGCGAGCTCGCGCAAAAGACTCTGCAGAGCAATAGCGAGGTGTTCCTGCAGCTGGCGCGCGAACGACTCGAACGGCAACAACAACGGGCCTCGAGCGATTTGAAGGAACGCGAGACCGCGATCGAAACCCTGGTCGCGCCGATACGCGAGGCGCTCGCAAAGAGCGAGGCGCAGATTCAGTCCATCGAACGCGACCGCATCGACGCGTTCGCGACGCTCAAGAACCAAATGGAATTGCTGTCCACGAGCCAGTCTCTGCTGTCGCGCGAGACCCGCAATCTCGTCACCGCCCTGCGGCGACCCGACGTACGGGGTCGCTGGGGCGAACTGACCCTGCGCCGCGTCGTCGAATTGTCCGGCATGACCAAGCACGTCGACTTCACCGAACAACAGCACCAGTCGGGCGAAGGCGGCGCCGTGCGACCGGACATGGTCGTGCATCTGCCGGAACGGCGCGACATCGTCGTCGACGTCAAGACCCCGCTCGATGCGTATCTTGCCGCCGTCGAAGCCCAGGATGGCGAGGAACGCAGGACACAGCTGCGGCGCCACGCACAAATCGTCGCGGCGCGCGTGCGCGAGCTGGCGGGCAAGCAATACTGGGCGCAGTTCGAACGCAGCCCGGATTTCGTCGTGATGTTCCTGCCCGGCGATCAATTCCTCGCCGCGGCCCTGGAGGAACTCCCGGACCTGTTCGACGATTCCCTGCGCCAGAACGTCGTGATCGCAACTCCCTCGAGCCTCGCCGCTTTGCTCAAGTCCGTCGCCTACGGGTGGAGGCAGGCGGTCCTCGCCGACAACGCCGCCGAGGTGCGCAAATTGGGCGAAGATCTCTATCAGCGGCTCGCAGTATTCGGCGAGCATCTGGCAAGGCTCGGCAAATCTCTGGGCGGTAGCATCGAACACTTCAACAAAGCGGTCGGATCGCTGGAGCAACAAGTGCTGCCCGCAGCGCGCCGCTTTCCCGAACTGGGCTTGCGCGTCGACCGCGATGTCGAGGCGATCGAGCCGATCACGAATCTTGCACGGACGCCGCGTGCATCCGTCGAACCCGATTTGAAGGAGTAAGCATGTCCGCACCGCTGCATCGCCCGAATTTCAAGCTGCGTGCAGACGCGCTGGCGGGAAGGTATATCTTGCTCACGGGCGCGACCGGGGGCCTCGGTCGCGCACTCGCGATCGCCTGCGCCACGGCGGGCGCAAGCGTGATTCTATGCGGGCGCAATCCCAAGAAACTGGAGCGCGTCTACGACGAAATCACGGCGCTCGGGGCGCCGCAACCGGCCATGGTCGTGCTCGATCTGGCGACCGCGACCGCTGCGGACTACGATGGACTGGCGCGCGTGATCGCCAGCGAATTCGGCAAACTCGACGGGCTCGTGCACGCGGCGGCCCTGCTCGGCGACCGCACGCCGCTCGAGCAGTATCACGTGCCCACCTGGTGCAAAGTGCTGCACGTCAATCTGACTGCACCCGTGATTTTGACCCAGGTGCTATTGCCCAACCTCAGACTCTCGGAATCCGCATCGGTCGTATTCGTCAGCAGCGGCGTGGTGCGCCATCAGCGGCCGTTCTGGGGAGCTTATGCGGCGGCCAAAACCGGGCTCGAATCCGTGCGCAGCCTGTTTGCGCAAGAGCTCGAGAACCTGACCCGAATTCGCGTCAACAGCATCAACCCGGGGCGGATACGCACGGCGATGCGCGCGGCCGCTTACCCGGGCGAGAACCCGAATACGGTGCCCAACCCGGAGTCCGTCGCTGATCTGTTCGTGTACTTGCTGAGCCCGGACAGCAGCGAAATCAACGATCGGTACATCGAAGCGCAGGCGCCACCGGCCTGAGCTGGGCTCACTCCAAGTCCAGGCCGTCGCGGGGCGCGGCAGCCTCTGCGTGCGCCGCTTTGGCGGCCGTAATTTCATTGATGAGTACATTGCGTTCGCCGCTGGTCATCGCGCGCGAATGCCCGCGCGGCAATTCGCGCGTCAAATGAATGGGGCCGAAACGTACCCGCATGAGACGGCTGACGATGATGCCGCGCGCGCCCCACCAATGCCGAACCAAGGCCGAGCGTGTGGCGCGCACGGTCACATTCAGCCAATGATTGAAACCTTCGCCATATTGGGCCTCGGCCTGCAGGACCGTCATGGCTTCGCCCTCGCAGTCGGTCGCGCCGCGAAATTCCTCGACCAAGGCATCGTTGAGCGGACCCCGCATGCGGAGCACATAGTCGATGGTCAGGGCATGTACGCCTTGCGATACGCGATGCGCCCAAGAGCCGTCGTCGGTCAGGATCTCCAAGCCGCCGTCGACCGGAGGCATGGGCTGGATCGCGAGCCAGCGACCGGAGACGCGCGGTAACTGCAAATGCTCGGCCGCCCTCGAGGTCGCGGCTTTGAGGTCGAGAGTCTCCCCCGGCGAACGGTGGAACATTAGCACGTGCAATTCCTTCGACTTCGGCGCATGCAAGCGCACCGGTCGACCGTCGAGCGTGATGCGGTCGCGGGGAAGCAGTTTTGCGCCCAGGGCGGGCACGGCGCCGTTGACCTGCAAGCGGCCCTCGCGAATCCAGCGCTCGACCTCGCGTCGCGAACCGATGCCGGCCGCCGCGAGAACTTTTTGCACGCGGTCGGTGGCCGCGGATTGCAGATCCCCGGCCGAGGCGGACTTGCGAGCGCGAGACGCAGATGGCTTGCCGCGCGGCGCGGATTCGCGGCGGTTCCGCGGGCGCGGTTCGCGCCCCGTGCTCAGGAAAGCTCCTGTTTACGAGCCATCATGATTGGAGCCCTGGGCGACCAAGCCATGGCGCTGAGTGACAGGCTCCTCGGAATCCTTGGATTCGGCCTCGCCGTCAACATCGGTGTCGGCGTCAATGTCGGCGCCGTCGTCGCTTGGTGCGGCGACCGGCTCGAGCGCGGGCTCCGCAATGGGCTCGGCGCCCGGCAAGGCGAGCTGAACACGCAGGTCCTCCAACTCCTTGAGTTGCGCCAGCGTCGGCAAATCGTCGAGTTTCTTCAAACCGAAATAATCGAGAAACTCGCGCGTCGTGCCCAGAAGTTCGGGCTTGCCCGGCACGTCGCGGTGACCCACGACACGAATCCAATTCCGCTCCAGAAGCGTCTTGATGATGTTCGGATTGACCGCGACACCGCGAATCTGCTCGATCTCACCGCGCGTGATCGGCTGGCGGTAGGCCACGAGCGCCAGAGTCTCGAGCAGCGCACGCGAATATTTCGCGGGCCGTTCCTGCCAGAGGCGGGACACCGGTTCGGCGACCGCACCACGAATTTGAATGCGATGGCCGCTCGCGACTTCGACGAGCTCCAAGCCGCGCGACTCATACTCGCTGCGTAAGGAGGACAGCGCCGCCTGCACTTCCTCCACGGTCGAGCCGTCGCGCTGGTCGAACACGGAAACCAGTTCCTCGACATTGAGCGGCCTGCCCGCGGCAAGCAACGCGGCTTCGATGACATTCTTGACGTACTGTTCGTTCATTGAGGTCTCGCGATTTCTTCATTGGCGGCCGACTCTTCGGCGACGAGCTTCATGCGTCGTGCCGGATTGCCGCTGCGGATGTGCAGGGGCGCATACGGTTCGGATTGTACGATCTCGATCAAGCCTTCCCGCATCAATTCGAGGATCGCCACGAAGGTCACCGTGACGCCGCGACGGCCCTCCTCGGCCCGGAACAGATGCACGAATTCGACGAACTCCTTGGAGGCGAGCACCGACATGACGTCCGTCATGCGTTGTCTGACCGAGAGCGGTTCGCGCTGTACATGGTGATGCGCAAACATGTCGCTGCGCGCCAACACGTCCTGGAACGCGAGCAACATCTCCTGCAGCGTGACTTGCGGCGGAATTCTCACCACCTTGCGTTCGACGAGTTCGGCCGAAGCGACCCAGGTGTTGCGATCCAGGCGCGGGATCTGATCGAGGCTTTCGGCCGCGCGCTTGAACCGTTCGTATTCCTGGAGACGACGCACGAGCTCGGCGCGCGGATCGGCCTCCTCGCCGGCATCGTCGCCCGTCGGTCTCGGCAGCAGCATCCGCGACTTGACCTCCGCGAGCGTCGCGGCCATCAGCAGGTATTCGCCCGCGAGCTCGAGCTGCAGCACTTGCATCAGCTCGATGTAGCGCATGTATTGCCGCGTGATCTCGGCGATCGGAATATCGAGGATGTCGAGGTTCTGGCGCCGGATCAAATACAGCAGCATGTCCAGAGGCCCTTCAAAGGCCTCCAGGAACACTTCGAGCGCCTGTGGCGGAATGTATAGATCGCGCGGCATCTCGGTGATCGGCTGACCCTCAACGACGGCAAACGGCATCTCCGCCTGCGCGGGTGGCTCGGCAACTATCGGCGCCATGTGCGACTTGGGGACCAGGGTCAATTCGGGTTTCATCGGTAATTCATCGCCATGGCTTGGCGGACGACGTCCATCGTATTGCGCGCCGCATCACGGGCGCGCTCACCGCCCTCGGCTATGATACCGCGGACCAATTCGGGATTCTCCTCGAACTCCTGGGCACGCTTGGAAATCGCGGTGATTTCCTCGACCACCTTTTCGATCAGGGGTGTCTTGCACTCGAGGCAACCGATCCCGGCGCTCCGGCAGCCCTTTTGCACCCAGGCCTGCGTCTCCGCCGACGAGTAGATCTTGTGCAGGTCCCAGACCGGACATTTGTCCGGGTCGCCCGGATCCGTGCGCCGGACTCGCGCTGGATCGGTCTGCATGGTCTTGAGTTTTTTGACCACGGAATCCGTGTCCTCGCGTAAACCGATCGTATTGCCATAGGACTTGGACATTTTTCGGCCATCGAGCCCAGGCACCTTGGGGGTCGCCGTCAGCAATACCTCGGGCTCGTTGAGCACCGAAATACCCGTCCCTTCGAGAAATCCCAACAAGCGATCTCGATCGGCAACCGTGAGCCTGGCGTTGGATTCGACCATGGCCCGCGCGCGGCCCAGCGCTTCGCCATCGCCTTTTTCCTGAAACTCTTTGCGCAAGGAGCGGTACAAGCTCGCATTGCGCGAACCGAGACTCTTGATGGCCTTTTCGACCTTCTGCTCGAAACCCGTCTCGCGGCCATAGATATGATTGAAGCGACGCGCCACTTCGCGCGTGATTTCGACATGCGCCACCTGGTCCTCGCCGACCGGCACATATTGGGGCCGATACAGCAGAATGTCGGCGGTCTGCAGCAAGGGGTAACCGAGGAAGCCGTAGGTGCCGAGGTCCCGATCCGCCAGCTGCGCCTGCTGGTCCTTGTACGACGGCACGCGCTCGAGCCAGCCCAAGGGCGTGATCATCGACAACAGCAGATGCAACTCGGCGTGCTCGGGCACTCTCGATTGGATGAATAAGGTCGCGACGCCCGGATTCAGTCCGGCGGCCAGCCAATCGATGACCATGGTCCAGACATACTCCTCGAGCCGGGAGGTATCCTCGTAACCGGTCGTCAGGGCGTGCCAGTCGGCCACGAAAAAGAAGCACTCATATTGGTACTGCAGCTCGATCCAATTTTTGAGCGCCCCGTGGTAGTTGCCGAGGTGCAGCTGTCCTGTGGGCCGCATCCCCGAGAGCACGCGACGATTTTGCAGCGGACTATTCATGCCGACTGCCCAAGCAGCGCACCGATGACCTGCCCGACGAGTCGATTGGCCGGATCGAAAATGCCGCCCAAGGGACCTAGGGAGACCAGCGCCATCACGCCGACCACGACAAAAAAGCCGACCGGCTCGACGCGCTCCAACTGCGAACCGAGGCTCGGTGGCAGGAGGCCGGCGAGGATGCGCCCTCCGGCCAGAGGCGGGATCGGCAATAAATTGAAGATCGCGAGCACGACATTGATCCGAATACCGCCCGCAGCCATCAGCGCAATCCAGCTGATCAAGGTGGGATTGCCGCTCACGCGAGCGTCAAGTCCGAGAGCGGTGCACCAGAACAGCGCCATTGCCAGGTTCGCGGCGGGGCCCGCCAGCGCGACCAAGACCGCTGTGCGACGTGGATTTGGCAGCGACGCGGTGGCGACCGGCACGGGCCGCGCCCAGCCGATCGGTGGGCCGCCGAACGCGAGCAATAGCGCCGGGACCAAGATCGTCCCGAGCGGGTCGATATGGCGCAAGGGATTTAGGCTGAGCCGCCCAAGCAGTTCCGCCGTGCGATCGCCGAAAAACCTTGCCGCCCAGCCATGCGCCAGTTCTTGCCAGGTGATCGCCAAGAGAACTGGGATTGCCAAGATAGATATCTTGAAAAGAAAGGCATTTAAATCCAATGCTTATACTCGTTAATTACATTAATTTCTTAATGTGTCGGCCGCTATTCTGCGCGGCATTATACGGGTGACGCGTCGACAAAGGGGGTCACGTCACCGCGACCTTCGCGAATCACGACGGCATGATCCGCCGAAATATCGATGACCGATGTCGGCACTAGGCCGCAATTGCCGCCGTCCAGCACGAGATCGACCCCGCGGCCGAGGCGTTCGTAAATTTCCTTGGCATCGGTCATCGGCAAGTCCTCGCCGGGCATCAGCAAGGTCGAGCTCATCACCGGTTCACCCAGTTCCTCGAGCAACATCCCCGTCACGGGATGGTCGGGCACACGCAGACCGATCGTGCCGCGGCGCTCATGCTTGAGGCGCCGCGGCGTCTCGCGCGATGCCTTGAGAATGAAGGTGTATGGCCCGGGCGTGTAGGCCTTGAGCAGGCGGTACTGCCAATTGTCGACAACGGCATATTTTGCGACCTCGGCCAAATCGCGACACACGAGCGTAAAATGGTGGTGCCGGTCGACGTCGCGCAGATCGCTGATCCTTTGCAGCGCGGCTTTGTCGCCAATATGACAGCCGAGCGCATAGCAAGAGTCGGTGGGATAAACGATCACGCCGCCGTCGCGCAGTACCTGTACAGCTTGGCGTATGAATCGCTGCTGCGGCGAGACCGGATGGAGTTGCAGGTAGATACTCATCGGACGGGCTATCATACGCGCATGAATCAATTGCTCGAATGGGCGCCGCTATTGGCGTTCTTTGTGGTCTTCAAGCTGTTTGGCATCTATTGGGCGACCGCCACGCTCATGGTCCTGTGCATCGCCGTGTTGCTGATTCACCGCCGCAGCACCGGGAGGTACAAGACTATCCACGTGATTACGGCGGTCGTCGTGCTCACGCTCGGCACGGCGACCCTGGTGTTGCATGACAAGCGCTTCATCCAGTGGAAACCCACGATTCTGTTCGGGGCGGCGGCGCTCGCCTTTCTGGGCAGTTTCTTCATCGGCCGGCAGCCCCTGGCGCGGCATATGCTCACGGGGGTCTTCAGTGAACCCCTGGAGGTCACGCCGCGAGCCTGGTCGGTGCTGAACAGCCTGTGGGTGCTCTGGTTCGCCGCACTGGCGGCGACCAATATTTATGTCGCACGCGAGTATTCCGAGGCCGTTTGGGTGAATTTCAAGGTATTCGGTCTGACGCTCGCGATGATCGTATTCATGATTCCGCAAGTGTTGTGGCTCAACGGCAAGACGCGGCCGAACTCAAGCGCGATCCCAAAGTCGCCGCTCGGCGACGAGCATTAGGAGCCGGTCCATGTGGTATGCGATTCGTTGTTTCGATCGCCAAGACAGCCTCGCCATGCGCCGCGAGGTGCGCCCTCGGCATCTCGCCAGACTTGAAGAAATGCGGGCTGCCGGCCGCTTGCTGACGGCGGGCCCGCTGCCCGCGATCGATTCGCCGGATCCGGGCAACGCAGGCTTTCGCGGCAGCCTGATGATCCTCGAGTTCGCCTCGCTCGCCGAGGCCAGCGCCTGGGCGGCGGCGGACCCGTTCCTGGCCGCCGGGGTCTACGAGCGCTTCGAGGTCGACCCCTACATCCAGGCACTGCCGTGAACGCCTCGAGTCGCGCGGCGAGACTGCGGCAACGACTGGAGGCTCATTTCACGCCGGTGGAACTCCTGATCGAAGATGAGAGTCACATGCATCACGGACATGCGGGAGCAGCGGGCGGCCACAGCCATTTCCGGGTCCGGATCGTGGCGGAGGCGTTTCGCGGGCTCGCGCCCGTGGCACGGCATCGGCAGGTCTACGCGGCGGTGGGCGACCTGATGCAGACGGACATTCATGCGCTGGCGATCGAGGCACTACCTCCGCACGCTTGAGCCAGCCCATCGATAATTGGAGAGATCCCGCGGTACAGGCTAAACTGCGGCCCCCGGCAGGCGCCGGCCACCCAGGCCTTAGCCGCCTTCATTTGGTTTAGAGGAAGCACATGAATCAATTTCCGATGACACCCTGGGTGCGTTGGTCCGCCGTGGCGGCTACCGCCTTCGCGCTGACGGCGTGCGGTAAAGGCCAGCAATCGATGGTCCCGAAAGTCGATGACAAGCCGGTGCCGGTGCCGGTCGCGATCGTGAACGGCAACAACATCACGCGTGGCGAATTCGACTTCTACGTCAAGCAGCTCACGCAGGGTAAGGGTCCCGTGGAACTGACCCCCGATCAAAAAAATCAGGTCCTCGATGATTTGGTAACGATGCAGTTGCTGGCCGCACAGGGTCTGAAGGACGGTGTCGACACCGATCCGGAAGTCGCGGCCCGGTTGCACGTCACGCGCTTGCGCTTGCTCGCGGACGCCGAAGAACAAAAGTTCATGAAGGGTAAGGATGTAACCGATCAAGAGTTGCATGCCGAGTATGACCAGGCGGTTGCGAATCTCGACAAGACCGAATATCACGCGCGCCACATTTTGGTCGCTGCCAAGGACAAAGCGCTTGCCGAGGAGATCATCAAGAAACTCAAGGCCGGTGCCAAATTCGAGGACCTTGCGAAGCAGTATTCGATCGACCCAGGCTCGAAGAACAAGGGTGGCGATCTCGACTGGTTCGCGGCAGGCCGCATGGTCAAGCCCTTTGGCGATGCGCTGAAGACCCTCAAGAAGGGCGAGGTCACGCCCGTGCCGGTGGAAACCCAGTACGGCTGGCACATCATTCAATTGGAAGACACGCGCGATGCGCCGCCGCCGCCGTTCGATCAGGTCAAGGAACAAGTCAAGAAAATCGTGCTGCAGAAGAAAATGCAGGCGTATATCGACGAGCTCAAGAAGACCGCAACGATCGAGAAGAAGCTCTAAGTCATCTTAAGGGGCGCGGTCGGCTGCATCGGCGGGCGGGTTCCATAGGAACCCGCCCAGCCCTTGAGTCTCCCAGACTCTCCTCTCCCAGCCCCCTCTCAAGCGAGTAGCGCGCGGAACGCGTCCTCGTCGAGCAGCGTAATGCCGAGCGCTTGGGCTTTGGCGAGCTTCGAACCGGCGTCGGCTCCGACGACCAGATAATCCGTCTTCTTGGAGATGCTGCCCGACACCTTGCCTCCCCGGGCCAGGATCGCCGCCTGCGCTTCCTCGCGGGACATGCCGGGCAGCGTGCCCGTCAATACGAAGACCTTGGCGCGCAGGCTGCCGCTCTCGTCCGCTCGCTGCAATGCCGGCCATTGCAGGCCCGCGGCAAGCAGATGATCCACCAATGCACTATTTTCCGGATCGCGGAAGTACGCAACCACGTTGGCGGCGACCACGGGGCCCACGTCGGGGACTCGTTGCACCATCGCTTCATCTGCGGCCCGCAGCGCCGCGAGATCGCCGAAATGCCGGGCCAAGGCCAGCGCGGTCGCCTCTCCCACGTCTCGTATCCCAAGCGCATAGAGGAACCTCGGCAGACTCGTCTGCCTTGCGGCGGCAATTGCAGCGATCAGCTTCTGCGCCGACTTTTCACCCATGCGTTCGAGATTGGCGAGCTGCGTCGTCGTCAGGTCGAACAAATCGGCGGGCGTCCGCACGGCGCCGAGGTCGATCAGTTGCTCGACGAGCTTGTCGCCAAGTCCGTGGATGTCCAATGCGCGGCGCGAAGCAAAGTGTTTGACCTCCTCTTTGCGCTGCGCGCTGCAGCTGCGGCCGCCCGTGCAGCGCGCCACCGCTTGTGTGCCGTCGCGGACCACGGGCGAGCCGCAGACTGGGCAAAACGTCGGCAGCACGACGCTGCGTGCTTCCGCGGGTCGTCGCTCCGGGAGCACCCGCACGACTTCGGGTATCACATCGCCGGCGCGCCTGATCACGACCGTATCGCCGATGCGCACGTCTTTGCGCGTGAGCTCATCGATGTTGTGCAAGGTGGCGTTGCTGACCGTGACGCCGCCGACGAACGCTGGCTCCAAGCGTGCGACCGGCGTCAAGGCGCCGGTTCGACCGACTTGGAATTCGATGTCCCGGACCGTGGTCAACGCTTCTTCCGCGGGAAATTTATGTGCGATCGCCCAACGCGGTGCGCGCGAAATGAAGCCGAGCTCCGCCTGTGCGTCGAGATCGTCGACTTTGTAGACGACCCCGTCGATTTGATAAGGCAGTCGGGCGCGATCGGCTCCGAGCTCACGGTAGTACTCCAGGCAGGCGTCGATCGAATCGACGACGCGCGCTTGTGGACAGACCTTGAAACCCCACAGCTTGAGCCTCTGCAACAGGGCGCCGTGTTGGCGCGGCAGTTCCCCGCCCTCGACGTAACCCACGCCGTAGACGAACAGGTCCAGGGGCCGCGCAGCCGTGATGCGCGGATCGAGCTGACGCAGGCTGCCGGCCGCTGCATTACGCGGATTGACGAATGGCCTTTCGCCGCGTGCGAGCGCCGTCGCGTTGAATCGCTGGAATCCTTCGATCGGCATGTACACCTCGCCGCGAACTTCAATCACGCGCGGAGGATCGGCCGCCTGCAATCGCAAGGGCAGCGATCCGATGGTGCGAAGGTTCTGTGTGATGTCCTCGCCGGTCTCGCCGTCACCGCGTGTGGCGGCCTGCCGGAAGACGCCGTCCTCGTAGGTGGCACTGAATGCCAAGCCGTCCAGTTTGGGCTCGGCCGAATACCGGATGCCGGCGTCGTCGGGCGCGAAAGCAGCCGGCAGGCGCTCGCGGATCCGCTGATCGAATTCGCGCACCTCCTCGGCGCTGAAGGCATTGTCCAAGGACAGCATCGGGATGCGATGCCGGATCGCGCCAAATGCAGCGACCGGCGTCGCGCCGACGCGGCTGGTTGGCGAGTCGGGCGTGATCCACTCCGGAAATTGCTGCTCGAGCGCCTGCAGCTCGCGCATGAGGCGGTCGTATTCGGCGTCGGGCACTTCCGGATCGTCGAGTGCGTGATAGCGATAATTGTATCGATGCAGCAACCCGCGCAGTTCCCCCATACGAGCCGCAGCCGACTCTCGCGGCAGGCTGTGCGTGGAATGGGTCACGCTATTTGCGCTTGAAAGCGCGCGACATCCTCGCGCAAGGCCGCCGCGCGCGACGGCGACAAGGGTACGCCCCGCCCATCTTGAACCATGCCGGTCAAGTTTGCCGCCAGGCCGTGCGCGGTTGCGATCAATGCGTCGACCGTCTGAATGGGCTCTGCGGGTCCTGGAAGCACGGCAAACAGCGCGACGCCGCGAAACTCCTGTTCGCTCATGCGCGCGCTGTCGAAGGTCCCGGGCTCGACCAGGCTCGCCACACAGAAGAGGCTGCGTCCGTCCGCGTGTTTGCGGTGGTACACCTGGTATTTTCCGTAGGCCAGCCCCTCGGCCTCGAGCGCGCCAATCAGCTGCTCGCCGGACCAACGGTCCTCGCCCAGAGCACAAACCCTGAGGCTGACGATTTTCTGCAGTTCGCTGACATTGGGCTTCGGGGGCGGAGCCGGCGCAAAGCGATCGCTGGGATCGGTATTCACCGCGGCCGAGGCGGCCGTCGATGCGGCACGCCCGGGCGGTGGTGTGGACGGCGTTCGTACCGGTGACGGCGGTGGCGGCGGTGTACGCACCGCTGGCGGAGGCGTCAGACTGGCTGCGATTTCCGGATCCGGCATCGTGCCGTTTGCCTCGGGCACGGGATCGTCCGAGAAATCGATGTCCAAGTCCTCGATATCCAGGGCCTTGGAATCGACGGCCGCCACATCGACCATCATCGGCATGTCGAGGACCGGCACCCGGTCGAAATCCGCGGCCTTGATCGTGAGCGGCTCGAGCGGAGGTACGCCCCAATCGCGCACCTGGGGTTCGTTGCGCCAATCCGCATCGGCGCGCGGCGTCGGCGGCTTGGCGAGCGCGGACGCATGCTCCGCGAGCGGTGCGTCGCGCAACTCCATCGCGCCGCGAGCCTGCCGGGATCCGCGTGCGCTCCACCACCAAATCGCGGCGAGAAGCACGAGACAGATTCCGATCAGGATCAACCGTAGCTCGCCCAAGGCGCCTGCCTCCCTACATTGCAGCCAGACGCACGGCCTCGTCCACGTCGACAGCCACGAGACGCGACACGCCGGGCTCATTCATCGTGACACCCACCAATTGCGAAGCCAGTTCCATCGTGCTCTTGTTGTGCGTGATGAAAATGAACTGCACGTTGCGCGACATATCTCGCACGATATCGCAGAAACGCCCGACGTTGTTTTCGTCGAGGGGCGCATCGACCTCGTCCAGCAGACAGAACGGCGCGGGATTGAGATCGAAAATGGAAAACACGAGCGCGACCGCCGTCAGTGCCTTCTCGCCGCCCGAGAGCTGACTGATCGTGCTGTTGCGCTTGCCGGGCGGTCGCGCCATCACCGACACGCCGGCGGCCGAGGAATCCTCCCCCTCGAGTTCCAGATACGCATGGCCGCCGCCGAACAGACGCGGGAATTTCTCCTTGAGTCCGGCGTTGACACGATCGAAGGTGTCTTGGAATCGGGTCCGCGTTTCGCGATCGATCTTGCGCATGGCCGACTCCAAAGTCTCCAGTGCATCGGTCAGATCGGTGAATTGGCGATCCAGGTATTCCTTCCTTTCCGACTGTTCCTTGAATTCATCGATGGCGGCCAGATTCACCTGCCCCAGGCGCTCGATTTTGCCCGCGGTGTCCGTGAGTTGCGCATCCCAGGATTCGACTGTGGCATCGGGCGCCAATGCGGCGATGAGCACGGCAAACTCGAACTGCGTCGCCGTCAATTGCTCCGTGATGTTCTCGCGTCGCACGCGGATTTGCTCGGCGGCCAAACGCGCATCATCCATTTCCTTGCGGGCCGCTTCGACTCGCTGCGCGAGCGCGTCGCGCGCGCCGTCGCGCTCACGCAGATGCGCATCGAGTTCGTCGGTCGCGATCCGCGCCGCATGCAGCTCGTTCTCGACCTTGGCGCGCACATCGAGCACCTGCTCGAGTTGCGCCTGCAGCTCGACCAGTGGTGCATCGCCCTCGGCCAGTTGCACCGCAAGCTCATCGCGACGCGCGACCAGTGTTTCCAGTTGTTTCTCGACGCGCGCGACGGTCGTGGACAAGGACGCGAGCGATGCGCGCCGCGACTCCACTTGCAGGGCCAGCTCGCGTGCCGCCTGCTGCGCAGCCTGGGCGCCCTGGCGCGCGGTCGCAAGCGCCTCGCGCATACGATCCCGGTCCTGTTCGAGCGCCAGACGTTTGGGCTCGAGCGCCGCCAGGGCGTCGATCGCGGTCTCCATGCGACCGCGCGCCGTGCGCAAATCCACCTCGGTGCGCTGCAGCTCTTCGCGAACGTCCGTCAGGCTGGTCTCGAGCTGGGTCGTGCGCCGAGTCAGCTCTTGCATGCGTGCCCGCGCGGAGTCGAGCGCCGCGCGCCGCTCCACGTGCTCGCGGTGCAGACGATTGACGTCCGTCTGCAAGCGCTCACGTTGGTCCTCACGCTCGCGCACGGAGTCCCGCGTGACGGTCAACTGATGTTCGAGATCCTTGACGCTCGCGCCGAGTCGGTCCGCGGCAGCGCGCACCTCGCGCAGAGTCTCCTCGCGCTCGATGACACCGGCGCGCGGATCCTGGTCGCGCGACAGACGCAACCAGTCCGGGCCGATCCAAATGCCGTCGCGCGTGACCACGGACTCGCCGGCGCGCAGATCCGGACGTCGGCGCAAGGCTTCGCTCAAGGAGTCGGCTGCATAGACCGATGCCAGCAGTGAGCCGAGCACGGCGGCTCCCTGCACCTTGGCGCGCAGCGACGCGGCATCCGGCGCGCCTCCCGGGGACGCCCCGCCGCTCGCAACCTCGCCGCCCGTGACCACGGCCAATTGGCCGCCGTCGAAGCTCGCGAGCAGTTCGGTCACGCTATCCAAGCCGTCGACGCAAACGGCTTCAAGATAGGAGCCGAGCACGGTCTCGACCGCGCGTTCCCAGCCGCGGTCGACGCGTAGCTGCTGCGCGAGGCGCGGCCGACCGTCGAGGCACTGCGCCTTCAACCACTGCGTGACCTTGCCCGCCGCCTTGCCGAGCGCCGCTTGCTGCAGAGCTTCCGTCGCAAGCTGTTTGCTCAAGGCCGCCTGCCATTGCGTGCGCAACTCGTTCAAGCCGCGCGCTTGGTCGCGCTCGCGCTCGCGCGTTGCCGCCAACTCGGCGAGAACTTCCTGCAGCTCCTGTTGCGCGCGTTGGCCCGCATCGGCGGCGCTTGCGGTCTGGTCGGCCAAGCCATCCAAGGACGCCGTCGGCGTCTGCTCGCGTAAACCGGCCTGCTCGGCCAGTTGCCGTTCCTGCTGCTGCAGCAGACGACGCTGCTGGTTCTCGAGCTGCTCGATGCGGGCACGCTCGACCTGCGTTTCGCCCTGCCCGGCCGCGACCGCCTTGGCATGGGTATCCCAGGCCTGCTGCCATGCGGCGAGCGCCTGCTCCGCCCGCTCCAAGGCCTGGCGCGTGCTGCGTTCGGTTTCATGGGCATCGTCGAGCCCGGGAACCATGGTCGCGAGTTCGGCCGTGAGCGCATCGCCCTGACTGCGATCCCGCTGGATCACCTCGCCCAGCTCCTGCATCTGAGTCTGCGCCAGTTCCAAATCGGCGCGCTGACGCTGACGCATCTCGCGTGTGTATTGAATGCTCTGCTCGATGCGCGTGACTTCGGCGCCCGCCTCATAGAAACGCGCCTGGATGGCGCTCAGCACGTCCACCTGCGCGGACTGTTCGGCGCGAATGCGCTCGATCTCGGCCTCGGCTTCGCGCAAATCGGCGATCGCCGCCTGCATCGCCATCTCGCAGCGCTGGCTCTCGGCGTCCTTGGCGACGGCGTCATGCTCGAGGCTCTGCAGGCGCAGCGCCAGCAACTCCGCCTGCAGCCGGCGTTGCTCTTCTTTGAGCACCTGGTAACGCCGCGCGGTCGCGGCCTGCCGCTGCAATCGATTGATCTGTTTCTCGATCTCCTCGCGCAAATCGTTCAAGCGCTCCAGGTTCTCGCGCGTGGTGCTGATCCGGTTTTCCGTCTCGCGCCGGCGCTCCTTGTAACGCGAGATTCCCGCCGCCTCTTCGAGAAACGCGCGCAGATCCTCGGGGCGCGCATCGATGACGCGCGAGATCATCCCCTGCTCGATGATCGCGTAACTGCGCGAACCGAGCCCGGTACCGAGGAACATTTGCGTAATGTCCTTGCGCCGTACTTTGGTGCCGTTGATGAAGTAGTCCGAGGTGCCGTCACGGCTCACGGTGCGCCGCAGGGACACCTCATTGTAATTCGCGTATTGGCCGCCGATCTTGCCTTCGCTATTGTCGAACACCATTTCGACCGAGGCCGCGCCCAGCGGCTTGCGCGCCGCGGAGCCGTTGAATATGACGTCCGCCATGGACTCGCCGCGCAGATGCTTGGCTGATATCTCGCCCATCACCCAGCGCACGGCGTCGATGATGTTCGATTTTCCGCAGCCGTTGGGACCCACCACACCAGTCAGACTGCTTGGAAAGGTCACCGTGGTCGGATCGACGAACGATTTGAATCCGGCAATCTTGAGTTTCGTTAAGCGCATTTATCTCTTGGACTCTGGGTTCGACAGGCGGCGTGGCGAAGTTCGGTCGCCGGTAATTAGCCGAGTAGTGTAAAGTAAACCCAACATTCGTAAACCCTCGATCTCAATGACCCAACCCAGCAGCACGCTCGAGACCTTCCCCAATCCGGCTCCAGAACGCGATTACACGATCCGTATGACCATCCCCGAGTTCAGCTGTCTGTGCCCCAAGACCGGACAGCCGGACTTTGCCACGCTCAAGCTCGAATATGTGCCCGACCAGCGCTGTGTCGAATTGAAGGGTTTGAAGCTCTATATTTGGTCGTTCCGCGATCGAGGCGCCTTCCATGAAGCGGTGACGAACGCCATTTTGCAGGACCTGGTGGCGGCGACCGCACCCCGATTCATGCGCCTGACGGGCGAATTCAACGTACGTGGCGGGATTTATACCACCGTGATCGCCGAACACCGGCACTCCGGCTGGAGCGCCCCGGCGCCCGTGAGCCTGCCTTAAAGGCCCCGTTCGCCATCTGGGTTCCGGCCTGTACAGGGCAGTCTGCCCCGGTATAATCGCGCGCTCTTTCGTCTGGAGGCGGAGATCCACAATGCCCTCGAAGAAACCGATCAAATCGGCCAAGAAGCCAGGTAAGGCGACACCGAAGAAAGCAATCAGCAAGGCGGTTGCACCCAAGAAGGTGCCCCGGCCCCCGACGAAACCCATTCCGAAGCCCGTTTTACCCAAGGCCACTGTGAAATCAACTAAGTCAACTTCGAAAGCGCCTGCCGCGAAGCCCGTCGCCACCAAGGCGCCACGCAGCAAAGCTGCAGCACCGACCGCTCCGACCGCGAAACCCGTCGCCGCCAAGACGAGCAGTGAAAAGCCCAACGAGAAGGCCGCCCCGATCAAGTTCGACATTCGGCCCCTGGTGACGCCGCGACCCGCCCAGAATTCCGACGATGACGGGGAATTCGAGCCGCAGACCGCGGCCAGTCTCCTGGCCGGCCCACGCAACGTAAAGCCCTACATTACGCAGCGCGGCGAGCAATACATGAACAAGGAGCAGCTCGAGCATTTCGCTCGTATCCTGCAGACTTGGAAACGCGATCTCATGGTCGAAGTGGATCGCACGGTGCTGCATATGAAGGACGAGGCGGCGAACTTTCCCGACCCGAACGATCGGGCGACCCAGGAAGAGGAATTCAGTCTGGAGCTGCGCACGCGTGACCGCGAACGCAAACTGATTCGCAAGATCGATGAGGCCTTGAAGCGCATCGAAGACGGCTCCTACGGCTATTGCCTGGAGACCGGCGAAGAGATCGGCATCAAACGCCTCGAAGCGCGCCCCGTCGCCACCTTGTCCGTTGAAGCACAGGAGCGGCGCGAGCGCCGCGAAAAGCAATACGGCGACCGCGACGACCGCTATCGGTGAAGCCGAAGGGTTGAGCGCAGCCTACACCGGCCGCTTCGCCCCCACCCCTTCGGGCGAGCTGCACTTCGGCTCGCTGTACGCTGCGGTTGCAAGCTACCTCGATGCTCGCTCGCAAGGCGGCCGCTGGCTGCTGCGGGTCGAAGATTTGGATTGGCGTCGCGAAGTACCGGGAGCCGCAGACCGCATCCAGAAGACGCTTGAGACCTTCGGCTTCGAATGGGACGGGCCGGTGGTTCGGCAACGGTCGCGCGCGGCACTTTACGATCGGGCCCTCGCGCGCCTGCGCGCGCAAGCGCTGCTGTTCGACTGCAGCTGCAGTCGCCGCGAGCTCGAGGACACGGAGCGCTACCCCGGCAACTGCAGACTCGGGCCCCGGGACCCGAGCGCCGCGACCGGCCGGCGCCTGCTCGTGGAGCCGCGGCAGGTGCGCTTCGCCGACCGCATCCAGGGACAGTTTCGTCAGGATGTCGCCGCGGCGGTCGGTGACTTTCTGTTGCAGAGACGCGACGGTGTCGTCGCCTACGTCTTGGCCGTGGTCGTCGACGATGCCGACCAAGGCATCACCGATGTGGTACGCGGCGCGGACCTGCTCGACGATACGCCGCGACAGATCTATCTTCAGCAGGCGCTCGGATTGGCGACACCCAACTACGCGCATGTCCCGGTGCTGACCGAACCGGACGGCGCCAAGCTGGCCAAGTCCCGGCGCAGCGTCCCGCTGCAGGGGGCATTGCGCGATACGCAACTGAGGACGATCTTCGCGATGCTGGGCATGAATCCGCCCGCGGACCTCGGCCGCGGGAGCCTCGCCGAACTGTGGCGTTGGGGCATCGAAAACTGGGCCGTTGGCCGCGTACCAAAATGCTTGTCGGCACCGCTATCCGAGGGATTGTCACTGCCGAAATAGCGCGTCGCGACGTCAGAAAACGCCGACTTGCCTTGCCGCTGCGTTGCGCTATCCTCGCTTCTTGGGAGTTTAATATTGTTGTGCATCAAAGGTCACGCACGAACCGGCATCCTTCGGCGCCGCGCGGATCAGCACGAGCGAGGAGCCCAATGAGCGAACCGCGAGTGATCAAGAAGTATCCAAACCGTCGGCTCTACGATACGGTCGAGAGTCGCTACATCACCTTGGCCGAGATCCAGCGCTTAGTCGTCGACAAGATCGACTTCGTGGTCGTGGACAAGAAGAGCAATGCCGAGATCACGCGCAGCATCCTGCTGCAGGTCATCTCGGAATTGGAACATCAAGCCGATCCGATCTTGAGTCAGGATTTCATGGTCCAGATCATTCGTGCACATGGGGGCAGCCTGCAACCGGTCGTTAGCGCCTATCTGGAGAGCAGCATGAAGTCGCTGACGAACCAGCAAGCGCAATTGCGCGAGCGGGTGAAATCCTTGGGCGTGCCCGACGCCAACGGACAACGAATTGCGCCAATCCCGAGACTGCGCGATTTGGGCAGGGACTTGGCGCGTGACTACGGCGAAAAGGAACGCGAGGAACACGCCGACCATAAATGAAAAGACCGGGCACTTGCCCGGTCTCTCATTTCGAGGCCCCGCTCGAGCGCGTTTAGGCTGCGTCGTCCACGTTGCGCATCGACAGACGTACGCGACCCTGACGATCGACTTCCAGCACCTTGACGCGCACGACATCGCCTTCCTTGAGCTTGTCGCCAACACGCTCGACGCGCTCCTCGGAGATCTGCGAGATGTGCACCAGGCCGTCGCGGCCCGGCAGAATCGTCACGAACGCGCCGAAGTCCATCAAGCGTGCGACCTTGCCTTCGTAGACCCGGCCGACTTCGACATCCGCGGTGATCAACTCGATGCGCCGCTGCGCCTCCCGTCCGGCCGCACCCTGCACGGACGCGATCTTGACGGTGCCGTCGTTTTCGATATCGATCGACGTGCCGGTCTCTTCGGTGATCTGCCGGATGACCGCGCCGCCCTTGCCGATGACATCGCGAATCTTCTCGGGGTCGATCTTGAGCGTGATGATGGTCGGCGCCCATTCGGACATCACCGCACGCGGCGTCGACAGCACCTTGTTCATCTCGCCGAGAATGTGCAGGCGACCCTGCTTCGCCTGATCGAGCGCCACCTGCATGATCTCGCGCGTGATGCTCGTGATCTTGATGTCCATTTGCAGGGCGGTGATGCCGTCCTTCGTGCCGGCCACCTTGAAATCCATGTCGCCGAGATGATCTTCGTCGCCGAGAATATCGGTGAGCACTTGGAAGCGGGCGCCTTCCTTGACGAGACCCATCGCAACACCGGCAACCGGCGCTTTGATCGGCACGCCGGCGTCCATGAGCGCAAGACTCGAACCGCAAACCGATGCCATCGAGCTCGAACCGTTCGACTCGAGGATCTCCGAGACGATGCGAATCACGTAAGGAAATTGTTCCAGGCTCGGCATGACCGCCTTGACGCCGCGCTTGGCCAGATTGCCGTGTCCGATCTCGCGACGCTTCGGCGAACCCATCATTCCGGTTTCACCGACGCTGAACGGCGGGAAGTTATAGTGCAGCATGAACGGCTCTTTGCGTTCACCCGTGAGTCCGTCGATGACCTGGGCATCGCGACCGGTGCCGAGAGTCGTAACGACCAAGGCCTGTGTCTCGCCGCGCGTGAACAACGCCGATCCGTGGGTACGGGGCAGTACACCCGTGCGGATGTTGATGCCGCGCACGGTCTTCGTATCGCGACCGTCGATACGCGGATGGCCGTCGAGAATGCGTTCGCGCACCAAGCGGTATTCGAGATTGAAGAACTCGCCGCCGACCTGTTCCGCGGTGAATTTAGGCGCATCGCCCTTGGTCAGCGACTCGAGCACGGCGTTCTTGATCTCGCCGATCTTCGCATGCCGCTGCTGCTTCTCGGTGAGGGCATAGGCGTCGGTGAGGCTCTTTTCGGCGAGGGCGGCGACTGCGGCCTTCAGCTCGGTGTTAGGCTCCGGTGCGACCCAAGCCCATTGCGGTTTGCCGACTTCAGCAGCCAATTCCTTGATGGCGTTGATCGCGACCTGCATCTGTTCGTGACCGAAAACGACTGCACCCAACATGACTTCTTCGTTGAGGCCATCCGCTTCGGACTCGACCATGAGCACGCCTTCCTGCGTACCCGCGACGACGAGATCGAGCTGCGAATGCGCCAACTGACTCGTGGTCGGATTGAGGAGGTAAGCACCGTCCTTGTAACCAACACGCGCCGCACCGATGGGGCCGAGAAACGGCAGACCGGAGATCGCGAGCGCCGCGGAGGCGCCGATCAAGGAGGCAATATCGGGATCGACCTCGGCGTTGACCGACAACACGGAGGCGACCACCTGGACTTCATTGATGAAGCCTTCGGGAAACAGCGGGCGAATCGGACGATCGATCAGACGCGAAGTCAGGGTCTCCTTTTCGGTGGGCCGACCCTCGCGCTTGAAGAAGCCACCGGGGATGCGCCCTGCAGCGTAGGTCTTTTCCTGATAGTTGACCGTCAGCGGAAAGAAATCACGGCCAGGGACCGCCTTCTTGTTGCCGACCGCGGTGACCAACACGACGGTATCGTCGATCGTCACCAACACCGCGCCGTCAGCCTGCCGCGCCAACTCGCCGGTCTCGATCGTGACCGTCTGATTGCCGTACTTGAAACTTTTCTTGGTAGCACTCACGTAGGCTGCCCCTCTGAATTCGATGGTAATTGGACACGCAGGCCGCGGTCGGCCTTGCGACGGAGGCTGTTAGCGGCGCAATCCTAGGCGCTCAACCAGCTGGGTATATCGCTCGGGCGTCGTGCTCTTGAGATAGTCGAGCAACTTGCGCCGCTGATTCACCATCTTCAACAGACCGCGACGGGAAGCGTGATCCGCCTTGTGCGCGGTGAAATGCTGGCTCAATCCGTTGATTCGTTCCGACAAAAGTGCGACTTGCACCTCCGGCGATCCGGTATCTTGCGCGCTGCGCTGAAATTTTCCGACGACTTGCGTCTTTTCTTCTCGAGTGAGTGGCATTGAAATCAATCCTCAATCAATAACTTAGACCATTTAAGAAGGCGCGCATTGTACGCGCCGCGACGCTTTGCCTCAAGCACGATCGGCGGGGGCTGATATCAGGCGTAGGGGCACCAACCGACCGGCGGATTGGACCTCCCCCAAACCGAGAAATCCCAGCCCGTCCGCGTAGATACGCACGGTTCCCGGCACGGAATCCGGGGTGTCGATCGACTGCCCCTGGCGGATGGCGGAGACCCCGCCGGGGGGCAGATCCACTCGCCGCCAATCCTGCAGCGCCGCATCGACGGGCAGCAGCAAGGCCGCAAGCTGCGCCGGATCGAGCGCTTCCAGGGCGTCGAGCGTCCAGAGCGCCTGTCCCTCGAACGGCGCCACACCGACGCGGCGCAGGCCGACCAGGTGTGCCAGGGTCCCGAGACGGGCCGCAATATCCTCGGCCAGCACACGGATGTAGGCGCCCTTCGAGCAGCGCACGCGGAAATGCAGCAAAGGCGCCGTCCATTCGATCAGCTGCAATTCGTGCAGCCGGATCAGGCGCGGCTCGCGCTCACGCGTGATACCGGCGCGCGCATATTCGTACAGCGGTCGACCGTCTTGCTTGAGCGCCGAATGCATCGGCGGAACCTGGGAGTAATCGCGCGGGAAGTCCGCGAGCGCCGCCTCGATCGCGGCCGTCGAGAGCGGCGGCAAGGCACGCGTCTCGATGACCGGTGATTCGAGATCCGCGCTCGCCGTACGCTCGCCCAAACGCGCGATGACGAGATAGGTCTTGTCGGCATCCAACAGTTGCGCGCCGAATTTCGTTGCTTCGCCGAAACAGATCGGCAGGAGCCCCGAGGCGAGCGGATCCAAGGACCCGGTGTGGCCGGCCTTGCGCGCCTTGAACAGGTACTTGACGCGCGCGACTGCGGCGGCCGAGCTCAGACCCAGGGGCTTGTCGAGCAACAAAATTCCGTTGATGTCAGACCGCATCAACCGGATTCGCCGCTCGGCTTGTTGGCGGCGTCGATCAACTGCGACAAGCGCACGCCGTGCTCGATCGAGGTGTCGAGCTCGAAGCTCAAGGTCGGCGTGTAGCGAATCATCAGCGACTTCGACAACGCGTTACGCAAGAAGCCCGCGGCACTTTCCAAACCTCGCTGCACCTGCGGGTCAGCTCCGTCCTTGCCGAAGATCAGATAGAACACCTTGGCCGTGCGCAAATCGCCCGTGACATCGACGCCCGTGATCGTCACATTGCCGATGCGTGAATCCTTGACGTCGCGTCGCAGCAAGTCGGTGAGTTCGCGCTGAATCTGGTCACCCAATCGGCGCGCGCGGGGATTCTCTCGTGGCATGACTGCGCCCGAACGCGACGCACACCCTTACAGGGTGCGCGCAACCTCGACCCGCGAGTAGCACTCGATCTGATCGCCTTCCTGCACGTCGTTGTAGTTCTTGACCCCGATACCGCATTCGGTGCCGGCGCGCACTTCGTTGACGTCATCCTTGAAGCGTTTCAAGGACTCGAGCGCTCCTTCGAAGATCACGACGTTGTTGCGCAAGACTCGGATCGGAAAATTGCGCCGCACGTAGCCGTCGATGACCATGCAACCGGCGACGGTACCGAACTTGCTCGACCGGAACACGCTGCGCACGGTCGCAAGACCGACGATCTGCTCCTTGACCTCGGGTGCGAGCATGCCCGTGAGCACGGCGCGGATGTCGTCGATGGCCTCGTAGATGATGCTGTAATAACGCACGTCGACGCCGTGATCCTTGATCGCCGCGCGCGCCGCGGCATCGCCGCGCACGTTGAAGGCGATGATCCGGGCCTTGGATGCGGCCGCGAGCGTGATGTCGGATTCCGTCAATCCGCCGACGCCGCTCGAGACCACATTGACGCCGACTTCGCCGGTCGACAGTGCATTGAGCGAATCGCGCAGTGCCTCGACGCTGCCTTGGACGTCCGCTTTGACGAGCAGCTGCACGAGGTTGGGCTTCGTTTCGCCCATATTGGTGAACACGTCCTGCATGTTCGCGCTTTTCTGTGCCAGCTTGACGTCGCGCGACTTCGCCTGCCGGTGCATGGCCACTTCACGGGCTTTGCGCTCGCTCTCGACGACCAGCAATTCATCGCCAGCGTTCGGCGCACCCGAGAGGCCGAGCACGACGACCGGCATGGAGGGGCCGGCGGATTCGACCGGCCGTCCCGCTTCGTCGAACAAGGCGCGTACGCGACCGAATTCCTGACCCAGCAGAATCGCATCGCCAAGCTTCAGCACGCCGCGCAGCACAAGCACGGTGGCAACGGCGCCGCGACCTTTCTCGAGGCTGGACTCGATCACGAAGCCGGCCGCGAAGCCGTCCGTGGGTGCCTTCAGCTCGAGCACTTCAGCCTGCAGCAGGATGCTGTCGATCAATTGATCCACGCCTTGGCCGGTGCGTGCCGAGACCGGCACGAAAATATTCTCACCGCCCCACTCCTCGGGAATAACTCCGTATTTCGTGAGTTCCTGCTTGACGCGTTCAGGGTCCGCTTCGGGCTTGTCCATCTTGTTGAGGGCGACGACGATCGGCACCTTGGCGGCCTGCGCATGCTGCAGCGCTTCGATCGTTTGCGGCATGACGCCGTCGTCGGCGCCAACCACGAGAATCACGATGTCGGTGACTTGCGCGCCGCGTGCACGCATTGACGTGAACGCCGCATGGCCGGGCGTATCGAGAAAAGTCACCATGCCCTTGGCGGTCTCGACGTGATAAGCGCCGATATGCTGGGTGATGCCGCCGGCCTCGCCCGCGGCCACCTTGGTGCGACGAATGTAGTCGAGCAGCGAGGTCTTGCCGTGGTCGACGTGTCCCATCACGGTGACGACCGGGGGGCGCGGCAGGAACTCACGCGTGCCGTCCTCGATCCCCTGCAGGTCGTCCTCGATGACGTTTTCCTTGCGCAGCACGGCGGTGTGGCCCATTTCTTCCACGACCAGCACGGCGGTGTCCTGCTCGACCATTTGATTGATGGTCGCCATGACGCCCATGTTCATCATGACCTTGATGACCTCGGTCGCCTTGACCGCCATTTTCTGCGCGAGCTCGGCGACGGTCAGCGCTTCACCGATGGCCACCTCACGCACGACGCGCTCGGTGGGGCGCTCGAAACCGTGCTTGGTGTCGCTCTCGCCCACGGAACGGCGGCGACCGTCCCGCGATTTTTTCTTTTTGTGACGGGAACTGACGTCGCCGACGATGTGCAGCTCCTGGCGGCCATAGCGCGTCGTCTTGTCGTCCACGACCTCGCGCGTCGACTTGACGGGCTTCGCCACCGCGGCCTTGCGCTCGCGATCGGCCGACTCGCGCGCCGATACCTCGGCGAGGCGCCGGGCCTCTTCCTCGGCCGATCGCTTGCGGACTTCTTCATCGGTGCGGCGCCGGCTTTCCTCTTCCTGGCGCTCGCGGTCGAGACGCTCCCGTTCGCGCTTGTCGTTCTCCTCGCGCTCGAGCGCGGCCTTGGCCTGCTCTTCGCTCTCGCGCAGCCGATCGACCTCTTCCTGTTGATGGCGGGCCTGATCCTCGAGAACCTCGCGCTTGATATAGGTGCGCTTGCTGCGCACTTCGACATTGACCGTGCGGGCGCGGCCCTGGGGACTTGCAAGCTTGAGTTCCGACTGCGACTTGCGCCGCAGCGTGATCTTGCTCGGCGCCGCATCGGCTTTCGATTCATCGCGACCATGACTGCGCCGCAAGTGCGTCAGCAGTTCGTGCTTCGCTTCCTCGCTGATCATGTCCTGCGCGCCGTCGACCTTGATTCCGGCCTGGTCGAGCTGCTGAAGCAGTCGATCGACTGGGACTTTCAGCACCTCCGCAAATTGGGCGACCGTTACATCTGCCATCGTGCTGCTCCTAAGCCTTCGCTTCTTCCGCGAACCAGTGCTTGCGGGCTTCCATGATTAATTCGGCTGCCTGCTTCTCGTCGGTGCCCCCAACCTCGATCAACTCGTCGACCGACAGGTCGGCGAGATCCTCGCGGGTGCGCACTCCCTTGGCAGCAAGGGTGCGCGCGAGCGCATCGCCGGTGAGCTCGATCAGATCGGCGCTCGGCTCGGAACCGCCCGCGGACTCTTCGCTCGCGATCGCTTGCGTGAGCAACACGTCGCGCGCGCGCGTGCGCAATTCCTTGACGATCTCCTCGTCGAATTCCTCGATGCCGTTCAGTTCGCTGGCTGGAACATAGGCGATCTCCTCGATCGTCGAGAAACCCTCCTGCACCAGGATGCTCGCGACGTCGGCATCGACGTCGAGCTGCTTCATGAAGGTTTCACGCAGTGCCGAAGACTCAGTCTCGCTCTTTGCTTCCGCCTGCGACTCGCTCATGACATTCAATTCCCAGCCCGTGAGTTCACTCGCGAGCCGGATATTCTGGCCGCCGCGGCCGATCGCCTGCGACAGTTTGTCCTCGGACACGGCGATGTCCATCGCATGCGAATCCTCGTCGACGACGATCGATGTCACCTCGGCCGGGGCCATCGCATTGATCACGAACTGCGCGCTGTTCTCGTCGAACGGGATGATGTCGACGCGCTCGCCGGCAATCTCATTGGAAACCGCCTGCACGCGCGAGCCGCGCATACCGACGCAGGCGCCCACCGGGTCGACGCGCGGATCGTTGCTGCGCACCGCGATCTTGGCGCGCACACCCGGGTCACGGGCCGCGGCGAGAATGTTGATCAGTCCCTGGCCGACTTCGGGCACTTCGAGCTTGAACAATTCGATCAGGAACTCAGGGGCCGTGCGCGACAAGAACAGTTGCGGACCGCGCGGCTCGGAGCGCACTTCCTTCAGATAAGCCTTGATGCGGTCCTGCGAGCGCACGGGTTCACGCGGAATCAGCTCCTCACGCGGTATGTAGCCTTCCGCATTCGCACCGAGGTCGACGAACACGCCGTTGCGGTCGACGCGCTTGACGATACCGCTGACCAGCGTTCCCGCACGGTCCTTGTAGGCGTCGACGACCTGGGCCCGCTCCGCCTCACGCACTTTCTGCACGATGACCTGCTTCGCCGTCTGGGCCAGAATGCGGCCGAACGGCACGGATTCCATCGGCTCCTCGACGTACCCGCCCGGCTCCACGTCCTTGTCGATTTCGCGCGCGTCGTCCAGGCGCAACTCGCGCTCGGGGACCTCTAATTCGGTGGAGTCGTCCGCGAACACCTTCCAGCGACGGAAGGTATCGTAGCCGCCGGTCTTGCGATTGATCGCGACCCGAACGTCGAGTTCTTCACCGTGCTTCTTGCGGGTCGCCGATGCGAGGGCCGCCTCGAGCGCGTCGAAAATGATTTCCTTGTCGACACCCTTCTCGTTGGAGACCGCATCGACAGCCATCAAAATTTCTTTGTTCATAAAGACCCTCAACTCCTGGTCATAGGCGGCCACCGCCGCCCAATCATTCCGGCCTCAATCTCGCTTTCTGAATCCGATCGAACGGCAGCCGATAGGGCTTTCCGTCCACCACCACGACGATCGAATCCGACTCGAGCGCCTCCAAGATCCCGATGAAGCGCCGTCGGCCATCCTGCGGCAGCTTCAGTTCCACCGACACGCGCGCGCCCACGAAGCGCGCGAAATGCTCACGTTTGCGCAAGATTCGATCAAAGCCGGGAGAAGATACCTCGAGCGTATAGTTTCCCTTGATGGGATCCTCGGTCTCGAGCACCTCGCTCACCGCATGGCTCACCTGCGCGCAATCGTCGACCGTGATTCCGGGGCCTTCCGTCTCGGCGGCGCGGTCGATGAAGATTCGCAGCACGCCGCCACGGCCTTGCTTGGCGAACTCGACATCGACCAACTCCAAGCCCTGCGCTTCGACCACCGGTTCAATCAGGCGCACCAAGGCATCGCGCATCGTCAAATCCTTCGCAAACAAAAAAGGGGCCCATCGGCCCCTCTTTCAACGAAAAAGCCCCATCGGGGCCTTTCAAAAACCGTCTGCAGAGCACGCCTAAGGGCGCCAGTCCCTGCTGAGGGGCCGCATTATAGGCAATGAGACAGTCAAGGTAAACCCTGTAGCCCCAAAACCCGCAGAACCCTACTCCAGATACGACCGGGGCCGCATCGCTGCGGCCCCGGTCATCACTTCAGCGCAAAGCTGTTACCAGCGCTTCGGACCGCGCGATCCACCACCACCGCCGCCGCCGCCACCGGTGCGCTCCTGCGCCTCGTTCACCTTCAGCGCACGCCCGTCGACGTCATGGCCGTTCAAGGCCTGCATGGCGCGCGCAGCGTCCGCGCTCGCCATTTCAACGAAGCCGAAGCCACGGGGACGACCCGTGTCACGGTCATTGATCAACGCCACCGACTGTACTGCGCCATGCTTTTCGAACAGCGCGCGTACTGCGGACTCGTCCATTGAGAACGGGAGATTGCCAACATACATTTTCGTCATGTGAAGAATACCTGCTACAAAAGAAACTATCGGCCGATCACGCCGGCAACCGTCAAAGACGACTGCGGAGCGCCTGCCACCTGGATCGAAGAAACCTGCTTTGTGGGTTGTGGTCAAGGTGACGCCGAAGCGGATCAGTGACCAGAAACAGACCAAGTAGAACTTCACGAACCGGCCCTTAGCATACAGGACTTTACGAATGAATACGAATGTGCAGACCAAACAAGGCGCAACGCAGCAAATAGCAGCCGATGGCTTCTGGTAAGCGCACCCCGGGGCGGCTATTCTCTCGGCCTTCTCGGCGGTCGCCCTTCAATATGAACGATTTTTCCACCACTCCGGCGCAGCGGCATCGATGCGGCTAGCGCTCCTGGCACCCAAGTATTGGCCGACTTGGCTAGGCTTGGGATTGATGCGCTTGGTCGCGCCCCTGCCGCTTTGGCTGCAAATGCCGCTGGGGATCGGCCTCGGCAAACTGATCCGCCGGCTGCCGCTCTCTTGGATTCGGATCGCGCGGCGCAATATCGAGCTGTGTCTGCCGGAACTTAAGCCGACGCAGCAGGCCGACCTGCTGGACCGGCATTGCGAGAGCTTAGGGATGGCCTTGTTCGAAACCGCGACGACCTGGTACTGCGACGATGCCCGCATCCTGCGCCACGCCGAGGTCGTGGGCCTCGAGCATCTCAAGGCGGCGCTCGCCAAAGGGCATGGCGCGATCATGATCGGCGGCCATTTCACGACCATCGAAATCGCGACACGCATCTTGAGCGCCGTCGTACCGATCAGCGCTGTGTACCGACCGCCGAAAAATGAGGTGCTGGCGAAAGCCATGCTGGCGAGTTTCCAGACCAACGGCATTCCAATCGCCTATGACGACATTCGCCTCATGATCCGCGTGCTACGCAAGAATGGGGTGGTTTGGTATGCGCCCGATCAGAGCTATCGAAACAAGGGCGCGGCCATGGTCGACTTTTTCGGCATACCCGCGGCGACCACCACGGCGACCACGAGACTCGCGCAGATTTCGCATGCGGCGGTGCTGACTTATTTTCCGGAGCGACTGCCGGGCAACAGGGGTTACCGCGTGACCATCGGACCCGCGTTCGAGAATTTCCCGGGCGCAGATCCCGTCGACGACGTGAAGCGCTTCACCAAGCTGCTCGAGGCACACATCCGACGTGTGCCGGATCAGTATTTCTGGGTGCATCGACGCTTCAAGGGTTTGAGTCCCGACTATCCCGACTATTACGGACGGGACTCGCGCAGCCGCTAGCGATGCGCGGCGTCGGCCTTATTGAGCAATTCCTTGCGCACGCTAGAGGCCTCGATGCGCAGGGGCTGGGTGCGCAGGGTGCCGATTTCTGCGGCGGTATACGGCGTAAAGTCGGCGGGAATATGCGGCGCATCGAAGCGCCATAGCATCCAGTTCAACACCTCCGCCAAATCATCGTTCGACAAGGGCGAGGTTGCGACGCCCGGAACGCGACCAAGGTATTCACGACCGCCCGGTACGGCCAGAAACTTCGCGACCGTGCCGGCGAGACTCGGCGCGGTCGCTTCCGAACCCGTCCCGTCGGGCCGATGACAGCCTTGGCAGTTGAGCGTCCAGTGTTGCCACGCCCGCTGCGCATTCAAGACTCCCGGGTGCGCCGCGCCCGGCACGCCTTGTGCAGGCGTCTTCGACACCAGCAGCGATACGCCGAGCCCAAAGGCCAGCAAGACGCGCCTGCTCGAAGCACAAGCGGCCCGAATCATTGCGCGGCGGTTGCGGGCCGCAAGGCATGCGTGTTCTGCGGCGACTTGTCCGGATGTCGCGCGCGCACGGCAATCACCTCGTTCGCGGTGAAGGGCGCCGGCGGAGACTTCGACTTGCCAAGACCGCTCGCGAGATAGTTCAAGGCGGCCGCCACTTCAGCTTCGGTCAAGGTCGATTGCGGCGGCATGACGCCATGATAGGTCGCGCCGGCGACATTCACTTCACCGATCAAGCCGGTGGTCACGACCATGACCAGGTATTCGCGGCCCGCCGGGATCTTGGCGAAACCGACGATCTGCTCGTGCAGAGACGGAAAGCTACCGGGAATGCCGGCGGCGTCGGGCCCATGGCAGACCGCGCAATGATTCGCGAACACCGCGCTGCCCGCGGGCGTCGGGCCCGCGAGCGCGACCTCCGCCGTCACGCAGGTCATCAATAGAAGGCCTGTCGAAAAAATGTGGGATTGGCGCATGAAACTACTTCTGATCGGTGGCGACGCCCAAAATAATCGCCGTCGAGCAGGTATAGGATTGACTCTGGGTGCCGAAACACCAGGTCACTTCGTTGTTGGTCTGCGGCCGTACGACCGGCCGATCGCCTTCGTTGCGCTGGCAATTGCAGCGGCCCCAAGGCACGCCGCCACAGCAGTCGTTGTACGAAATGATGTAATTGCGCTTGTCGGCCGGGTTCAAACAGGTTCCGATCCAGGTGATTGGCGACATCTCAGTACCGGGCGGACAGGAATTGACCGTGCCGCCGTAACAGGAACAGAGGGATCCATCGATCGCACAGTAGCGCCAATAATCGCATTTCGTCTGATCGCCGGGGTCTTGGGGATTGCCGCTAGTCTGCGGCGGTTGCAGACCGGAGTTCGGATCCGAGGAATTCCCGGCTGACTCTTGTGCGCGGGCAACCGGCAGCAAGGGCAAGCTCGCCGCTCCCACCAGAAATCCGCCCAGCACCGTGAAGACACTACGCCGCGAGGTTCGGCTCGCGAACCCGCGCAAAATTTTCTCCGCCAATTGGTCGATTTGCGCCACTCTCATTCTCCCAACGATGCCTGTTCCCGATCCCGTAACTTGAGAAATTGCTGGATGCTGCCGACGCCGCGCTCCTTCGCAATGAAGAGACTTTCCAAATGCTCGCGCGTGTTGACGAGACCACTCGCCGCAAGCTTGCCGGCCTGGTCGATCAATACAGCATAGGGCAGTTTGGAGACACCATAGCGGCGTCCCAATTGCTCCGAGATCACGTACGGGAACTTCGTCAGTCCCTTGTCCCGCACGAAGGCCGCATGCGCCTCGGCCTCCCCGTCGCTCGCCAACACGATATCCAACCAGCTGCGCTCCGCCGCGAAGGCAGAACGCACCGAAGGCAGCAGTGCCTCGCAGATGCTGCAATCCGGGGAGAGAAACAGAATTAGCTGGCTACGCCCGCCCCGCTCTCCACCGACCTGGATCACGGAGCCGTCCAGCGAAGCCAAGCTCAGCGGCGGCACGAATTCACCCAGCTTCAAGGGTTGCTGCAAGGACAGTGCGCCGGCCGGCGCGATCCGCTGATGGAGCACGCCGATCTGGCGCGCCAGCGCGATGCAGACCACGCCCAGCACGATCAAGCCGATCCAGAGCAGGATCTGCGAAGCGATTAGAAAGCTCATCGCAGCACTCCCGGCCGCAGCGCATCGAGCGACATCACCGAGTCCAGGGCGGCATACAGAGCGAGCAGCGCACAGGCGCACAGCGCCTGCGTGACCAGGAGCACCGGCATCGCAACGGCACTGGTGCCGGCGGCGAGCGCCGCAGGCCGTATCGCCAGCGCGAACGCGAGTAGGGCAAGCGCAGCGGTCCGCAGCAACTGAAAACGACCGAGCGGCCGATGCGTCTTGCCGAAGCTGCAACCGCAATCGATCGCGCCGCCGTGACTGATCAGCGTGTATGCCATGGCCGCGAGATAGAGGCTCCACAGCAGCGCCGCGAGCAGCGCTCCCGGGATCCGATAGTCGGGCAGCAGCAGCGCGATCGCCGCCGCGATTTCGATGCCAACGGCCGCGCCGAGCGCAAGACCCGCAGGCCGAGACGACAGGCGGGTCAGACCGCTCACGGCGATCAAGGCGCGCTCCCGCCACAGCAGCTTGTGCGCAGCCGCCACGCCCAGCAACAGGGCCATAAACCAGGCAGCCGGCGTTTCCATGAGCGCCACGACCGACCAGACATGAGCGGAATCCGGCATCATCAAGGCACGGGTTGGATCATCATGCGGGTGCGAAAGCCCGGCAGATTAAGGCTGCGCAACAGGGCGCCGGAACCCGCGTCATAAACGTCAAGCCGCTCGCCCGACTGCACCAGCAACAAGGGCTGGGCCGTGTGCGTCAAGGCGATCGAAGAACCGGGGCGCGCCAAGCGCAGCCGTTGCGTGCGCGTCTTGGTCGTGACGTCGTAGACCCAGACCTCGGTTCCCGGGTCCTTGTAGCTGCCCTCGCGCGCATCCGGCTGCATCAGGACATAAAGCAGCTTCTCGCCATTGCCGGCGATGGGCTGCCACCCGCTGGGGCGCCAGTTCGCGGCGACATCCTCCGGCGAAACGAGCGACCATTGCGGCAAGATCGTCACGGTATCGCCAACCGTCTGCATCGGCTGCACATGACCCAACATAGTCGGAAAATAACGCGTGCCTTCGAGACTCGCCGACCAAGTGAACAAGGGATCGGTATCGATCACGTTGAACGCCTTGGACTCGCTGCGACTGGTGACCTTGCCGTCCGCGCCCAGTTGCAAAGTCAACAAGGTGCCGCTGGCGCACAGCGTGGAAAACCCGCGCTGGGCGGTCGGATAAATCAGCGAACAGCCGGGAATCTCAATCTCACCGAGCACCTTGCGTTTGACGAGATCGACGACCGTGACCGACGAAGCCGGCGTGAAATTGAATACCAGGCCGAGCCGTTCGTGATCGGTGAATGCAAACATGCCCTCCATCGCGGTAATCAAGCCGCGCTTGGTGGGCAACACGATTTCGCCGATGGGATCGAGCGTTTTCGTATCGTAGACCGTGATGTAATCGGTGCGCGTGCCGCGCGTGTGACGCGACCAGACCGTATCGGCAACGTAGATCTCGGGACGCGTCGAGGAAATCAGCAGCAAGGACGAATCACGGGCCTGAAGGTTGCCCTCGACCTCGCGGCCATCGCCGCCCACGTTGCGCAGCTCGATGCGATCGCTCGAAAAATTCAGGAAAGCCCAGTCGGTCGGGTACTTCTCGGGCAGGGTCCGCACATTCGGGATCGTCTCGGCCGGCAATGGATTCGGGAATTCGGAACCCGCCGCGAAGGACATCGCCGTCGAAGACAGCATACACACGGCGCCGATCAATGCGGGCCACGCCCGATAACTCGATAAATTCATGATCTTAAGAGTTCTCCTGCTGCTCGTCTTGCGCATTCATCCCGCGCGTCCCGTGCGAGTATACGGGATCGGTCCAAAGGCGTCGCCACCCGTCCGGGCGAAGCGCACGCAGCCGTTCAATATTGCGACGATAGATCACGGACGGATCCGGAAAATCCGCGAGGACCCTTTCGATACTGGACTCGCGCAATAGGTGCAGCACCGGGTACGGCGAGCGGTTCGTGTAGTTCTCGATGTCGTCGACATCGGTGTCCGCGAACTGATAATCGGGGTGAAAACTAGCCACTTGCAACTCGCCCTCGAGATCGAGTGCGACCAGCAGTGCATCAACATCGCCCAAGAAATCGTTGAATGCACCAAAATCGGTCAATACGCGCGGATGAATCAGCAGACAGGTCTCGCAGTCGCCGGGGTCCGCAGCCTGCAAATTCAACAGCTCCGCGCGCAGGTCCTCGAGCAAACCCAGAGGCGTGTCTTGCTCGCTGCACCGAAAACGCACGCGGCCATCCCGGTAGACGCTGGCCGCGAACGGGCATAACTGCAAACCGATGACCGCGCGCTCCAGCCACATCCGCGTAGCAGCAATCACGCGGCCGGAGTCGCTGGCGTTCGTGTCAGTCATGATTCCTCGCGTAGCTTCGTGGGCACTTCGAGTATTCTAGTCGCGATTGCCGCCACAACCCGCACCGAATCCCGAGATCGTCAAGAAATGTCGCCACAGATTCCCGCCACGCTGATCGCAGGAGACGGTATCGGTCCCGAGATCGTCGAGACCGTCCTGGCTGCGCTGGAGGCTCTCGGCTCGCCCTTCGCATGGGAGGCACAGAGCGCGGGACTGGCCGGCGTCAAATCGGCCGGCGATCCGCTTCCTGCCGCCACGCTTGCCAGCATTCGCCGCACTCGATTGGCCCTCAAAGGACCGTTGGAGACGCCGTCAGGCGGCGGCTATCGTTCCTCCAACGTGCGGCTGCGCGAGGAGTTCAAGCTGTACGCGAATCTGCGTCCCGCGCGTACCATCATCCCGGGCGGTCGATTCGACAACATCGATCTCGTCGTCGTGCGTGAGAATCTCGAGGGGCTCTATATCGGCCATGAGCATTACATCGCCATCGACGACGATCCGCATGCGGTTGCCATGGCGACCGGCGTCAATACGCGCCAGGGCAGCCGGCGGTTGTTGGAATTCGCTTTCGAACATGCGGTCGCAACCGGACGCAAGAAGGTCGCGATCGTCCACAAGGCCAATATCATGAAGGCGCTGACCGGTATCTTCCTCGAGACCGGGCTCGGGCTCTATGAACAAAAATACAAGGGCCGCTTTGCACTGGAAACCGTGATCATCGACGCCTGTGCGATGAAACTCGTGTTGAACCCATGGCAATTCGACGTCTTGGTGACGACCAATCTGTTCGGCGACATTCTCTCCGATCTCGTCGCGGGGCTGGTCGGCGGCCTCGGCATGACACCGGGCGGCAACATCGGCACGGATGCCGCGATCTTCGAGGCCGTCCATGGTTCCGCGCCCGACATCGCGGGACGCGGCATCGCAAATCCCACGGCCTTGCTGTTGGCAACGGCAATGATGCTCGAGCATTGCAAACTCTTCGAACAGGCGGCACGGCTGCGCCAGGCGATCGACGCGACGCTCAATATCGACCTGATCCGCACGGGCGATCTGGGCGGCAAGAGCACGACCGCCGAGTTCACGCGCGCACTGGTCGCGCGCATCGCAAACGGCTGAACCGAAGTCAGGCCGGCGGCGGCCGCCGCATCGCGAGCACCTTGGTTTCGGCGATCTGCACGGCCTCGCCGTACTGATTCAGCGTGCGGCTGCGAACCTTCACGCTGCCCCGGTCGGGTCGCGAGCGCGACGGCACAATCGCAAGAATTTCCGACACGACATGCAGGACGTCCCCGGCACGCGTGGGCTTGGGCCATTCGATGTTGGCGCCCATTCCGATCAGGCCCCCCGCGAACGGCAGGCCGCCGTCGACCAGGAGCCGCATCGTCATCGCGGCGGTATGCCAGCCGCTCGCCACGAGTCCGCCGAACAGCGTCGCGGCGCCGGCAGCGTGCTCCAAATGGAACGGCTGCGGATCGAATTGCCGCGCGAACTCGCGGATCGCGGCTTCCTCGACGCGCATCTCGCGGCTCGTGAAGCGGGACCCGACTTGCAGATCCTCCAAGTAAAGGCTCACGAAACAACTCCAGTCGATGTGGCCAGCACGGGCGCATCGCTATCCGGGTCCAAACCCACATCCGCGGCCAGTGCCAGCCGCCGGTCCGCCGCGACGTCCAGCGACCGGCAGGCGACCAGATACACGATCGCGGCGACCGGCAAACCGATCAACATTGCGATATCGGCGCCGCCCAGCGCCGCGGCGATCGGACCCGTGTAAAGCCTCGTGCTGAAGAATGGAATCATCGCGACGAAACCGATTCCATATGCGGTCAAGCCGCGCCAATTCCAGCGGCCATACATGCCCTGCGCATTGAAAATCTCGCGCACGGAATAATGACCTTTGCGCACGACGTAGAAGTCGACGAGATTGATGGCCGTCCAGGGCGTGAATAGGTATAAAAGGATGGCGAGGAAATCGCCGAACTTTTCCATGAAATGGTGCGTTGACGCGAAGGCGATGCTGGTCGCCGCGATGGCCGACAGCGCCAAGGTCACCACGCGTTTAGCGCGCGTCGGCGGACTCGGGTGCACGGAGTCGGCAACGCTCATCAAGGTCAGCGATGCGCCGTAGAAATTGAGCGCCGTGATCGTCACCAGGCCGAGCAATGAACAGACCAACAGCGGCTTGCCGAATCCGGGCAGCACGGCATCCGCAGTAGCCTGCAGCGCCGCCGCCGTTTCGGCTCCCGGAAACAGAGCCAGCGACAGGGTGCCGACCAGCATCGTCCAGGCGCCGCCGACAAAGGCGCCGAGATAGGTCCACCAGAACGAGGGGCGCACACCCACGTCGCGCGGCAGATAGCGCGAATAATCCGAGACATAAATCGACCACGAGATCTGATACGAGGCGGCCGCGAACAATTGCGCGAGAAACGGCACGGTCTGGAAGGGTCCGAGCAGCGCCGAGTGCGCATAGAGCTGCCAATGGATCGCCACGGCGACCGAAAACACCAGCAGGGCGCCGATCAAGACATAGGCAACCCAACGCTGCGCAACATGGATGAGGTCATAGCCCACGACCGCGAGTGCCACCGAAATTCCGGCAAACACCAGCATCGCGGGTCCCTCCGCCCCGCCGTACAGGGATTTGACGGTTTGCGCCGCAAGCAGCTGATTGAATGCATTGAAGCCGATATAGGCAAGCAAGGCGACGCCCCACACGAGCAAGGCACCCATGTACCCGAACTGCGGACGCGACTGGATCATTTGCGGCAAACCGAGTTGCGGCCCCTGGGTCGAGTGAAACGCCATGAAAAACGTACCAAAGGCGCAGCCCAGAATCACGGCGATGGCCATCCACAGAAGGTGGCCGCCCATCGCCAGCCCGACGGCACCGGTCGCGACCGTGGCGAGATGTGCATCGCCGGAAAACCAGACCGGCCAAAGATGCCAGACTTTGCCATGCCGTTCCGCAAGGGGTATGTAGTCGATCGAGCGCGATTCGATCAGCCGATCGCTGAATGCCTTGGACATCTTGCTCACTTCATTGACGCGGAGTGCGCGAAGAAAATACTATCACTGCGAACGCGAGGTGGGTGAGCATGCGCAAAACTCTTGCATTGGTTCTGATCGTCTCGCGGGTCGGCGCGGTCGCGGCCGCGCTGATGCTCAGCTCGGCCGGTCGCGCGCAAACCCCTGATCAGCAGAAGACCTGGGAGGCTCAACGTGCGCAGGCGGCGGCCGATGCGAAGCTGCGAATCGAGCAGATCGAGCGCGATCGTGCCGCGCGCAAGGCCGATCCCATGTCCTGGGTCAACACGCTCGACCCCATGACGAGCGGCGGCTGGGAATTCCGCACCGTCGCGAGCGACGGCTCCTGGGCGGCGTACAGCACGACGCATCAACTGAAGCGTTCGAGCAAGGGCGTGACCGTCTGGTTGCGCCAGGAGTTTGCTGAACCGCAACGCGATGCCAATGACGATGCTTACATGAGTGTGGTTCAGCAAGTCGAGTACGACTGCGCGAAGATTCGGGCTCGCCCGCTGCTGGTCATTTACTACTCGCAGAACAACATCAAGGGCAATGCGCAGACCGAGGAAGCGGACCCCAAGCAGGCACCCTGGGAACCGATCGTGCCGGGCACGCTCGGCGACTCCAATTTCCAATGGGCTTGCAACGCGGACAAGGCCAAGCGACCGTAGTCAGCCCGCGGCCGACTGATTCCGATACCGCTCGACCGCCAAGGTCTCCGCTTCGTGAAACGTATGCACGGCCTGGTCGGCGTTGTCGCAGCCTTCTGCAGCGATTTCCGGCGGACTCGCGGCGAGCAAGGCCGGAATCAGCAAGGCGCAAATCCAGACGCCCGGAAACCGCGCGCGCAGCGAGACCAGCACCTGCGCCGCGTGTTCGCGATTCTCGTTGCGGAAGGCGCAGACCAGATAGACCATCGCGATCGAGCTGAGAGAGGCACCGGGCGGCGGCTCATCGTGCAGTTCCGCCACCGTCAAGTGCCGGGCATCGATGTTTCGGTGACGCAGCACCCGCACCAACACTTCGGTTGCCAACTCGTCGCCGCGCGTATCCAAGCCGACGCATAGAGTGATCGAGTTCGGCGGCACGGAGAGCGGTCCCTGCCAGCGGCCGGCGTTCAATTCACGCTGCGCGCGCAAGGCGCGACCCAGATTGACGTTTTGCAGCACGGAACTGCGCTGCTGGCGACGCGTCGGCCGCGGGCCATCATCGGCGAGCGTCGCAATCACATTCGTGATCGCGCTGCGCACGCGCACTTGTTGATCGACGTCGATCGCGCCCCGTCCAAAATCCACGGCGGTCAGGTACATCGCGGGTAACAGCACGTTGTCGCAGTAGACCGCCAGGGAATTGCGCTTGAGATAGACACGCGCACTCGCAATGATTTCATCTGAGTCGCCGGACAAGGCCCGTTGATAAAGCCGCTGCGGCATCGTCAAGGCTGGCGTATCGCCCAGGAGCACATCGAGAAGATTCAGCGCGCGCGTGTTGCGGCCCGCGACCAACAGACACAGCGTCAGCGGTGTCGAGACGATGAGCCCGATCGGACCCCAAAGCCAGCTCCAGAAAATGGCCGCAATGACGACCGACAAGGGGGAGAGTCCGGTCGCATGCCCGAACAACTGCGGCTCGATGAGCTGCCCGGCAATCAGTTCGACGCAGATGAACAGCAAGGCGGTCACGAGCGCGATAGTCCAGCCCGGATCGACGGCCGTCGCGAACAACACGCATACCGATGCGGCGATCCAAATACCAATGTAGGGAACGAAACGCAGCACCGTCGCCATGGTCGCCCAGAGCAAGGCATGCGGAATCCCGATCACGAGCAGACCCAACCAAAGGGCCAGACCGACTCCCAGGTTGACGGCGAACTGCGAGCTGAAGAAGCGCGACAAGCGCGTGCCGGCGTCGTTGATGACGTTGGTCGTGGTGCGGATGTCGGCGCCGCCGATGATGCGGATCACGCGATCCCGCAAGGACTCGTGTTCGAGCAACACGAAGATCAACACCACAAGCACAGTACCCGCCGTTCGCAGCGGCACCCACACGGAGGCAATGACTCGTTGCAGGAACTGCATCGATCCATTGGCCGGCTCCGGCGCGGGCAAGACATGCGGGCCGAAGCCGGCGGCGGCCGGCGATGTGGTGGCTGTCGTGACGCCATTGGGTGCGTCTGCCGGGCCGGCTGCGGCCGGCGCATTGACTGCGAGTCCGAGTGCTTGCTCGCCGCGCCGAACCGCGGTTTCGCGCAGGGTCTCGACCTTGTCGCGCACCGTCAGCTCGTATTGCGGCAGTTGTGCCGCCATGCGCACGAGTTGCGAAGCGATGACTCCGGCAATCGCCATCAGCCCGAGCGCCACCGCCAAGACTGCGGCCAGCACCGACGAAGTTTGCCCCAAACCGAGCCGGCGCAAGCGCTGGACGAGAGGCAACATGATGAAACTCAACATAACCGCGAGAGTCACGGGTACGAGTACGTCGCGCCCAAGGTACAAAATGCCCAGCACCGCGGCCGTTGCGATCAGACGCACCGCGCCGTCCCGACTCGGCAAATGATCTGGTGGTACGCTCATGAGGGAATCATATCAGCGCAGAGACGCCATGCTCCGATCGGACTAGTATCTGCGTGTATGACTGCCGCCATCGAGACGATTCAGGTCGAGGCAAACGGACTGCGCTTTGCGGTCGATCGCTGTGGCTCGGGGTCACTGCTCGCGCTGTGTCTGCACGGCTTTCCGGAATCGCGGTTCTCCTGGCGTTACCAACTGCCGATGCTGGCAGAACTCGGTTTCACGGCATGGGCGCCCGATTTGCGCGGCTATGGCGACAGCGACCGACCGCAGGGCGTGGCCGCCTATGCCATGCAAAATCTGCTTGCGGACGTGGCGGCCTTGATCGATGCCGCGCGCCGCATGGGAGTGCAGGGGCCGGTGACGCTGATTGGGCACGATTGGGGTGGCGCCATCGCCTGGATGTTCGTTCTGCTGCGGCCCCGCCCCATCGCGCGGTTCATCGTCATGAATTTGCCGCATCCGCTGCGCTTCGCAGAGGGTCTGCGCACCCTGCGTCAGCTGCGCCGCTCCTGGTACCTGTTTTTCTTCCAGCTGCCGTGGTTGCCGGAGCGGGTGCTCGCCGCGAATCAGGCAGCCGCGATCGCCGGCATGTTCCGCGGCATGGCGGTCGACAAGAGTCGCTTCCCGCGTGCCGTGCTCGAGGTCTACTGCAAGAATGCGCTTCGGCCTGGCGCGTTGACCGCAATGCTCAATTATTATCGCGCCATGTTTCGCCATTCGCAGCGTTCCAAACCGGCCCTACGGAAGTTCCTCGAGGTTCCGACCTTGATGATTTGGGGGGAACGGGACTCAGCGCTTGGGATCGAGCTCACCTATGGAACCGAAGCCCTGGTGCAGGATTTCAGCCTTCACTACCTGCCCGGTGTCTCTCATTGGGTGCAGCAGGAGGCGCCCGAGGCGGTCAATGCCATCATGATCGAGTGGTTGGCAACGCATGGCTCTTGAAGACGAGCCGACCGGCACGTTCCCGGCGACCCGACGACCCATCGATCACCTGCGCGCCTGCGCGGCGCTCCTTGGGGTCGACGACGCGACGCTGGCGCGTTTGGCCGAGGGGGCGACGCAATTGTCCTTGCCCGCAGGCAATGTCTTGCACGAGGCCGGCAGCGCCTGCGACGGCATGTATCTCGTCACCGCCGGCCGCATCGGCGTGAGGACCACGGCCACGGCCGCTTGGACCGCGCAGATACAGGGCGGTGAACTCGTCGGTGAATTGAGCTGGCTCATGCACGCCAACCATAGCGCGCAGCTCGTCGCGATCCGCGACAGCGAGTTGGTCTGGTTGTCGCGGCCCGTGCTCGACGCGGTCGCCGCGGCCTCGAGTGCATTTTCGCTGGCCATCGGCCGGCTTTGCGCCGAGCGACTCCACCACACGAATAGCGGCACGGCGCCCGCGGTAGGCGCCCGCGTGCTCACGATCGTGCCGAACGGTCCCGATCTGGATGCGATCAGCTTCGCGTCCCGGCTGGTCGCCGAACTGCGTCTGACCGGCCGGACCGAGCTTGTGTGGGACGTGCGGGCGAGTTCGCATAGCTCGGGTTGGTTCGATCAAATCGAGCGCAACAATGCGTTCGTCGTGTATCTCGCGGACCCCGTCGCCTCGCGCTGGACGCGTCAATGTTGCCGGCAGGCCGACGTCTTGCTGCTGGTCGGCGATGCGCATGAGATGCCGAGAGAATGGCCTTACACGCTTGGCGACCTGGCCGCGAGGGGCGACGTGCCGATCGCGCTCGCGCTCCTGCATGGCGAGCGCTTCGAGTACGGCGCAGCCACGCGATGGCTGAACGCCAGCATGACCACGGCCCACCATCACATCGTGGATGCGCAGGATATCGCGCGCCTGGCGCGCCTGTTGACCTACCGCGGGGTCGGGCTCGTGCTCTCGGGCGGCGGCGCGCGCGGCTTTGCCCACCTCGGCGTGATTCGGGCACTGCGCGAGGCAAAGATACCCATCGATTTCGTGGGCGGCTCCAGCATCGGCGCGATCATCGCCGCCGGTGCCGGGCTCGGTTGGAGCGATGCGCAGATGCATACGCGCTATCGCCGCAGCTTCGTCGACACCAATCCCGTCAACGATTACACGTTCCCGTTCGTTGCGTTGACGCGCGGCGGCAAGGTCTCGCGGCTTCTGCAGCGCGAATTCGGCGAGATCCTGATCGAAGATCTGCGCCTGCCGTTCTTTGCCGTGAGCACCGATTTGAACTCCGGCCGCGCGGTCGAACACCGGCGCGGATTGCTGCGACAGGCGCTGCGCGCCTCGGTCGCGATTCCCGGCGTGATTCCCCCGGTATTCTCCGGCGATGCCGTGCTGGTCGACGGCGCGGCAATCAACAACCTGCCAGTCGATTTGATGAAGAACCATGCGCCGGGCTTCGTGATCGGCAGCGACGTCGGTGCCGATCATCCGTTTTCCGCCGAGTATCCGGCCTCCGAACAACCGCCGTTATGGCCCCTGCTATCGCGTCTGCGCCGCGGGCAACGCCGCATCAACATCTTCCAAATCCTCATGCGCGCCGGCATGGTGGGCGGCGATTTGCTCGCGGTCGCGCAACGCGGGATGGCCGACGTGATCTTGAAGCCGCCGCTCGACGACATCGACCTGCTCGATTGGCGCGCATTCGAAGAAGTGATCGCGCGCGGCTACGAGCATGCGCGCGCCGCGCTGCAGAGCCTGCCGCAACTGCCGCGTTCGAGCGACACGGCGCCGGCCGAGATCGACTTTTGAGTTTACGCGCCGGCCGCGGCGACGATTTCGGCGGCCGGCGCAAGCGCCGCTCCGCCGAAGGCCTCGCCGTCGATCTCGGCCGGCGTCAGCCCGCGATTCACATCGAGACCGGTCAGACGCCAGTCATGCACGGGCAAGTGGAAGGGGCGCAGCAAATGCTCATAAAAACCCGTCGGCCACATGACACCATGCCGGCTCGCGAACGCGAATAAATCGACCGCAGCGACGGCACCCCGCGTGGACTCCAGACCATTGAGACTGAAGCGCAAGCGGCGCGTCAGATGCGTCTGCCGATCGATTAGTAAGTCGATCCGGTCGGAGTCCGCGAACCCGAGCCCCGGGGCCATCCGGACGCGCAAGACATCGCAATCGTAATCGACACCGGCGACCTGCGCGCGCTCACCGGGACCGCGTTCCAGATCCAAGCGGCGTTGCCAGGGGCCCGGCAGCGCGAGCACCATCGGTCCCAGCAAGAACAAGCAATAGCCATCGACCACGAGCGCCGCAGCGTCGCGGCGTTCCGCGTCGGATGCCTCGTCACCGTTGAACCAAACGCGCACCTCGCCCGGGCCGTCCGCTACCCGCCGGCGTGCAACCTGTTTGCTGCCGCTCGGGCCATGGTGTGCCTGCCCGATGAGACCCGCGCGCAGCAGGATGCGCTCTTGGGATCCGCCGCGAAACCCGGCGTCGACGAGCGCGGGCTGCAGTTTGCCGACCAGACTGTGCCATGTCCCGGAATAACTTACGCTGAGATCTTCGATCTTGGTCAGAGCGGCGAGACCGTGCGCGGCCGCAGACCTCGCCAGCAACTCGTCGGCATCCGGCGCGGAGCTTGCCGATTGCAGCGGCATCAGGGGCTGCGTGCACGCCGGCAGGACCGACAGAACCGGCAGAGCCAGTGATGTCAAGCACAGACGGCGACGCTGAAAATCCGGTTCGCGCATGGGTGACGTCGATGCTAGCACGCGCTCCGGGCGCGCAGAGGCCGCCAGGAGCACGTATCATGAGACTTGGAACTTTAACGGAAGCAAGCCGGTCCGAGTCTCAGGATTCGGCGAGGAGTGGCGAGTATGAGGTCGATGTTAGCGATGTCAGCCGCGGTGTTGGCGATCGGCGCGGGTTTCGCGGCGGGCGCACGCGCCGACGATGGCGTCAACCTGTACGTGGGCGGCTCGGTGGGCGTCGCGGATGTCCGCAGCAACGGATACGCCAACGTGGATTACTACGGCTTTGACCAGCGGGATGCCGGCTGGAAGCTGTTCACCGGGATTCGTCCGATCTCCCCTCTTGGACTCGAGCTCGAGTATCTGAATTTCGGCCATCCGAGTTCCGGCGCCAATTACAGCTATTTGTCGGCCGATTCCCAAGCCCAGGCGGTCGCGATATTCGCGGTCGGCTATCTGCCCATCCCGCTACCCTTCCTCGACGTGTTCGCCAAGGTCGGCCCTTCCCGGCTCTATCAGAAAACGAACGTCTATTACCCGACGTCCTGCAATGCCGGCAACTGCCCACAATATTCGGGCGCTCTGCATCAGGATATCTGGACGACCTCGGTGGCTTACAGCGGCGGCGTGCAGGCGATGTTCGGCAGTCTCGCGGTACGCGCCGAATATGAGCGCATCGGCGGCAACAGTGGTGAGCCGGATCTGATTTCGGTGGGCGCGAGCTGGACCTTTTGAAGCCAGAGTCCGTGTAAACTGCGCCCGCGCGGCCGGCTGGACGCGCGATCAGCCCTGAAGGAAAAACGAATGCGTCGATATCCCGTTTTCTTGCATCGCGCGGCCATCATCGGCCTCACCGCTGCCGCTGCCGCCTGTCATGGCAGCAGTTCGAGCAACGTCGCCACCGATCAGCAAGAGGCCTATGGCGTTTGGTCCGGTACCGATTCGGGCAGCGGTCTGGCCTTGGTTGGCATCGTCAATACGCTCGATAACGCCGTCTTCATCCGCTCCGACGGCGTGCTGTACACGGGCAACAACTCCGGTCAGCCGACGATCGCCGTGATCCAAGCTGCGCTCTCCGGGCAGCTGCTTGGGTATAGCCCGTTCGGGGGCACATTTGCGGACGGATCGACGCTCGGCGTCGGCACGCTCGGCGGCAACGTCACGACGGGTGCGACCCTGGAGGCGACCTTGAGCTTCACGACCACCTCCAATCCGACCAACATGAGCAGCGCGAGCGACACGACCTCGACCACGCAATGGTCCTTGAATTTCGAGTCGGCGTACGCGGGTGCACCGACACTCAGCGCGATTGCCGGAAACTACGCGGACGGCACGACCGGCGACCCTGCCGAGGGCGCGACGATCTCCATCTCGGCGAGCGGTGCCATGACTGCCCAAGCCGCGACGACCGGGTGCGTGCTCAATGGTCAGGTCGCGGCAACCGACACCCAGAACCAGATCTATCAGTTCAGCTATACCTATGCGAGCTGCACCGGCAAGTATGCCGTCTTGAACGGCATTCAATTTACCGGAATGGGTGCTTTGAACACGAAGTCCACGCCGAACACGATCGTGCTCGCGGTCTCGGGCCAGGCGCCCTCGCCGACCCTGACCAGTTACGGCTTCGCTCTCGCACTCAGCAAGAGCTAGCGGCCGGTCGATCGTCCCGCGTGCCGCGCGAGCTCAAGGGCTCGCGCTCGGCATATACCGTTGGAAGTAATCGTAGAGTTTATGGAACGCATAGCGGGTCTGGGCGAGACCCCGCGTGTCCCAGCCATGCGGCGCGTCCGGCAGCATCACGAAATCCACGTCATTGCCCTGCAGAATCAGGCGTTGCTCGAGAGTCACCGAGTCTTTGAAGAGAACCGTGTCGTCGCGCATGCCGTGAATGATCAGCAAGTGATCGCTGAGGCCGCCCGATTGCAGAAATGCCGAAGCACGCGCGTACTGCTCTGCATGGTCTTGCGGCGCCATCATGGTGCGCATCTCGCCGGTCTGCGCATGGAATAGACTGGTCGCGGGCGCGCCGGCAACGCCGACCCGGTACACCCCCGGCCGCCTAAAGAGCGACATCGTCGTAAGCAGACCTCCGTAACTGCTGCCCCAGATCCCCACGCGTTTCTCGTCGACGAAGCCTTGCGCGATCAGATAACGAACGCCGCTGTACAGATCGTCGACGTCCACACCGCCATAGTCTTCGCGGATGCGTTGTCTGAACAGTTTGCCGTACCCGGAGCTGCCGCTGATATCGACATTCATGATCACGTAGCCCTGCTGGGCGAGAAACTGATCGATGCCCCAGGTCGGATGGTAAATCCGACCGCCCCACTCGTTGTGTACGGTGTTGCTGTATACCGAGCCCAGGATCGCCGGGTATTTCTTATGCGGATCGAAATCCGGCGGCAGGGTCAGGCGCGCATGCAAAAGCGTTCCGTCATTGACGTTCGGGAAACTCACATACTGCGCCGCCGCCCAGCGATAGCGAGCGAACTCCGGCAGCGGCGAATGCGTGATCTGCCGGACCCGCTCCCGGCCCGCGCCGAGGGTCGACTCCTGTATGTAGAGATCGGGCGGCCGGATATCGCTCGAGAACAGATCCGCGAGCAGTTTGCCGTCCGGTGACAGCAGCGGCAGATGCGCGCCCGCCGCCTGGGTTACGCGCACGGCCGCGCCGCCCGCAAGCGGCACGCGATAGACCTGTCGCTCTTCGGGCCGAATCGCATTACTCACGAAGAACAAGGCATGTGCCTTTGCCGCGATCGTCGCCGAGAATACGGCCCAGTTGCCCGGTGTGATTCGTCTCGGCGCCCCGCCCTTCAAGGCCTGGTAATAGACGTGATAGTCGTTGTCGCGATCCGAAATGAAATAGATGCCTTTCCCGTCCGGCGCCCAGTCTGACCACCATTCCGCCGTGACGTTATGCGGATCGACTTCCTGCAACAGTGTGCGCGTGCCGCCGCGGTCCAGGTCCGCCAACAGCAAACGGCGGTCCTTGATGTACAGATCGCTCTTGTCGATCAGCAGGGTCTTGGCGTCGGGCGACCAGGACAGCGAGAAAATCTGATCGAGTGGATCGCCACCCATGGCGAGCCAACGCGGCTCGCCACCGGTCGCGGCGACGATGCCGACTCGGCGCGACTCCGAGGGTTCGCCTGGGAACGGACGCTTGACCGGCACGAGACGCGTCTCCGTGCCCAGATAATCCGGTATCCCGCGCACTGGGACCTGGGTCGCGTCCGCCTCCACGAAGGCGATGCGCCTGCCATCGCCCGACCACACGAAGGATTCCACGCTGACGGAGTCATTACCGGGTGCGACCAGCGAGATCTCCGGCGCCGCTGCGCCGCCCGGCCGGGTTGCGCGCAGCGAACCGTCGCACAGATAGGCGAGCAGCCCCGTGTCGTTGGCGATGGCCATCTCGCTCGCGCCCGCACAAACCTGGGTGAGATGTTCCGGGGCGGCGCCCGGAAGCACGCGGTAAATGGCGCCGTGGAAATTGAACAGAAGATGGCGTCCGTCGGGCGCCCAGAGCAGTTCGGAGACGCCGCTGTCGGTTTCGGCGGCCGCTACCAGCGCGAGCTTCGCCACATCCTTGCCGGGGTCGATCGGACGCTCGGGGCGTGGCATCGAGGTGACGCGAATCGGCCGGCCCGTTGTTCGATCGGCCACCCAGACATCGTAGAAATTGCCGCCATCGTCGTTCCATAAAAAGGCGAGCTCGCGGCTGTCGGGCGACCACTGTGGATTCCGCGGCTTGGTACCGATGAGCCAGGGCAGACTGTAGAGCCGATCGATCGTGAGCGTGGCGGGCGCCTCCGCATGCGCGTCGCCTGCCATCACCGCAGCCATTGCCGCCATCGCTGCGAACCCGACCAACCCGACCGTGCCCCTGCGCTTCAAGGTTGTACCGACCCGGCATCGATGGCCGGCACTTGCGAGGCATCGTCGAGCAATTCCCAACGTTGCAGCGCCAGCGGCACGTTGCCGTTATTCCAGACGAAATCATTGAACCGCAACAGCGAAAAATCGGCGCCCTGGGCACGGCGCGCATCCGCGAGCAGCTCGGTAATCTGAATCTTGCCGATCTGATACGAGATGGCCTGTCCCGGCGTGCTCGCGAAGCTGGCCGCCTCATCGTGCGCCGTGGCAGCATCCATGGGCACGGTGCGTTGCAGATACAGGGCGGCCTGGTCGAGCGTGAATTCGCCGAGCGCCAGTTTCACATCGACCTCGACGCGCAAGGCGCGCAGCCGCATGAAGCTATAGATGGTCGCGCGCGTGCGCGGATTATCGTCGAACAGGCCTGCCTGCAACATCATTTCCTCGGCGTAAAAGCCGATGCCCTCGTTGGCACCGGAGTCGTAATAGTGGCGCCGGATCGGATCGGCGTTGTGCCAGCCTAAACACAGCTGAAAATAATGGCCCGGCACACCCTCGTGCACGACGATGGGACGCGGATCGCGGGCCGTCGACAGATAAAAGAAACCGAGATCGGGCCGAGGGTTGCGAATATAGCTCGTACCGTTTTGGTCGAGTCGCGACGGCCCGGTCAAATCATCGGTGACACCCAGGTCCTCGAACGGGGCGAGATACGCCGGCAGCAGCAGATTGCGATAATGCTGCAACCAGGGCGGCACGGTGAGGATGCCGCCCTGAACCAGAAAATCGCGAATTTTCTGCTCCGCAACGCGCTCGGCCTCGATCTGCGCGTCGGCATTCGGAAACAGCGGCGCCGGTGGCAAACCGGAGACACGCGCCTGCTGGTAGGTCTCGAACGCAACGGAGCGGCTCCATTCTTCGCGACTCATCGCGAGCAACTGCTCCGGCGTGTAGGGCAACAAGGCCACTTGCCGCAGAAAATAAAGATATGCCTCGCGACCGATCGCCGTGTCGGCACGCGCCACCGCCACGCGAGCTTGCAACCACTCGCGGTAGGACTCGAGCGCAGTGGCGGCCTTGCGTGTCGCGGCGGCGAGCTCGCCGCGCTTCGGCGGCGCGAATTGGGGCGCGAGCGCGGTCTCCATCTGTGCCGCGCGCTGCACGACGCCGTCAAGGGACGCGATCGCAAGCGCCGTGAACGGTCGACGCAGGTCGACCAGATTCGCACGCGCCGCCTGCAGCGTGTCGGGAATGGCCTGCAGCCGGCGCAGGATCTCCTCCTGGCGCGCCGCGGCGAAAGGCGGTGGCGGCAACAACAAGACGAACACCGAACCCAGGGTTTGATCGACATAAAAACCCGGATCCCGCTGCCAGGCGCGCAGGATCGACAACTCCCAGCGCACGCGTGCAAGCGCTGCACCGAGCAAGCGATAATCGACCTGGGCGGGCACCGGCGCGCCCGGCATTGGGGCGAGCTCGCGCCAGTGCTCCTCGAAGCGACGCAGATCCTCGCCACGCCGCGTGACGGTCGCAGGCGACCAGTCGACCACGAAACCGGCCGGCCGCTCGATGCGCGGAATATCGTCACCCGTGAACGGCTGTTCGCCGGCGCGCCATTGCCAAAAGCTCAGAGCGAGGTCAT
>Ga0116231_10000674_pt1 | contig 62799 bp, 42 predicted proteins | sample S1TSphgellanicum_2_FD_89695 | JGI IMG/M metagenome (GOLD analysis project Ga0116231, IMG submission 89695) | Host-associated microbial communities from peat moss isolated from Minnesota, USA - S1T2_Fd - Sphagnum magellanicum MG | ecosystem: Host-associated > Plants > Peat moss > Unclassified... | reverse complement strand
TTTTAATAAATAAATAAAAAATAAGTTTTAATTTAAAAAAAAATTTTAAAATAAAATATTAATTTTTTTTAAAAAAAATTTTTTTTATAAATTTTTTTTTTTTTTTTTTTTTTTGGTTGAAAATTTCAACATTTCTACAAAAAAATTCATTAATGCTGAAGCTGTCAAGATACTACAATATAACACTTATATTATGTTGACCATGAACCCAATTTTCAGAATGTGCAAATATAATACATATGTGAGAATTTGTGGCCTGCAACTAATGGATACAGTTTGAGTTCATCGTTTTTTCATCTTCCCCATGATTGCACATTTCATTGAACACTGACTTTGGATGAAGTTTGAGCTTCACAAAACATTAAAATGGGTTTGGGTTTTTTAGACCTGTAAATTTTGCATAGAATTTTTCACAAGGGCTAGGAACAAAATGATTGCTTATGATTGGCCCAAGTGGAGGCAGTTAAATAGTTTGTCACCTTAGAGCATCTCCAAAGGTGCTCAGTATGTGAGGCCGTTCAGTATGTTCCGTGTGATGGGATTTTTTGCACCCTGCAAAAATATTTCTCACATCCAAGTGTAGTAATTTACTTCTTTTCCACCCCACTTATAAAACCAAAACTGAGACTTCAAATAGGTAGGAGATTACTAATAGCAAACCACCTGCACCAATCCTTCTGATTAGCCAATCAGCAACAGAGAGCAGCAGATCATATTTATTAGACTCTTCTCTAGCAGTTGTTAGGCACCAAGCCTCAGCATATGGTGCAAAAATGCTCAGTCAAAACTATTTTGTTGAGCCAAACCAGTATGTTTTGACTTTTCTTTATCCAATTTTAATTTGCAAGGTCACATATTGAGCACCACTAGAGTTGCTCTCAAACTGTCCAACTTTGCATGTGGATGGGTGGGCTCGGGAAAACAATTAACACTCAATGTTGGATGTGATATATCTATTAAGAAAGGTAATGTGTTTATTTTGTTTGTCACATTATGAGATCCCAAACCATTGCACCCCCCCCTTGTGCTCATGGTATTATTGGAAAGCCCTTGATAAGTATCAGTGTAGGGAGGTGGTTTGGTAGTGTTTTACTGTTTCATAACTCTAACATGAGCTTGTTTATTTTTTTGTATAACCATTACTGCTGAAAAATTGCAAAATTAAAAAACCAAGTGCTGAAGTTAAGATTTAAAATTTAATTAATTATTTGGCAACAAACTGCCAAAATGGTGAAGGTACTACAATAGTAACCACTTATAGATGACCTTTGAAGGCCAGGTTCTGGGTTGGACAACCCTCATGTAATAAGAGGAAACTGGCTCTCATGACCAAGTCAGTGATGTTGGCAGTTATTGAACTCTGATTGCTGTTGTCATGGTACCCTAATTGAACAGTTTTAACACTAATTGTATTATTTGTAAAACTGTTAAAATTTCCCCCCAAAAAAATAATAATGATAATTTTCAAACACCAACAACATTTTCTGTACCAAAAAAAGAGGAATCTTTTTTGGAATATTCTAGTTTCAACACGGGAAACTTCTTCAAGATTAGTTGATTATTTGGTCAGACATGCGTTGAAGCTGCCATGTTGTGCACTATGGTGTTCTAGTCCAAACCTTACTTGGAGTAAGCATGTATAGGACATACTTGACCAAAGTTGGCTCAAAGATAGTAATCAAGAGGAAGAAGGTCAAGAAGAAAAACCCCGTAAATAAAAATCAAGGATGGGAACTCATCCATCAAAAATACAAGACAAAAGAGAACACATGTAGACACAACCCAAAGGAAATCCAAAAGCAAACAATCAACCAAAATCAGGTAAAGAAGAAGTAAGTACTCACAAGTTGTCTGTAGTACTACGGGTTGTACAGGCAAGGTGCTCTCAAAGGGTTGGCTGACAAAAGTGTCTGGAATTTATTCATTCTTTCTTTCTTTCTTTCTTTCCATTATTTCAGAGTGCCTCCACCCTTATGACTTGGTGTGAATCATGAAAGGCTGGCTGGTGGGGGCCAAGAATCCATTCATTATCTGGGTTTTTTTGGTGGCCCCCTTATCTATCTGCTGGACTCATGCCCCAACAACACAATAGTAATGACTAATGACCACCCAACATGATGGATACTTTTTTTCTATTGAAAATGAAGGATTGAAGTTAGTCCTCCACCCAACACTATGATCTGACACAAATATTGACTTTCAGAAACCCAATGCTTGCATTGGCATATGCTTGTGGACAAATGACAACCTTGACTAATTGCCCCTTGGGTGTAAAGACAATTAATTAATTGGCTCATTATTGAATGTGAAGGACACATGACAAGATAGGTAGATCAGGCCAATCAGGGTTTTGGTTTTTTTTCCCCCTCATATTTGTGATGTATCTGAACTGGTGATCATCCATAATACAGATTAGCCAAATTTGGCTATGAACAGGATATGAAAGTTAAAAGTTTTAAGATTCCTTCATATTTTTGGCTACACTCTAGAACCCAAAAGAGAAACCTGGTTTTATTATTATTATTATTATTAATTGTTGAAATGTGGCAACTAGAAAACCAAAAAAACACTTTTTTTAGCCATTTGGCAATTTCTTTTAGCCAAATTCTTAAATTTAGTCAAAAAAAAGTTTGAGGCCAATTCAAATGTAATGAAATCCATGATCCCCTACAATCTAACATTTGATATTTCAAATTTTGATTATGTGACAACCCTGGTAATGTGTAGGGTAAGGGCCCATGGCAAGTGCATTCCTAAAATAAGGAGCCTAGGATGAGATGGTAGCCAAGTTTAACCCTGCATTTTGAAAATGTCCCACACTCATGGGCTTTACTCATATTAGGACAAGTATGTGACAAACAATATCATAAACCTAAACATAGGTAGACCACAAGAAGTGGGCTGGGGAGGGTTCTTACCAATGTTGTCCAACTATCAACTTTTAAACCTATCCTATGGATATAAATAAAAACATTTTTTTTAAAAACAAAGAAGGATATGTATTTCAAAAGAAAAGTTGATTTACTACACCAACTAGTTACACATTTGTTTTCTAAAAATTTTGTGAAATTTTTCGGTTATGAATATCATGATTTTCAATTTTCAAAACATGAGAGATATGCACAGAGGTTATGTATATCAAATTTTCAATTCTATTGTTTTAAAAAAACTTACAAGAGTATAGCCTAGCCTCCCAAAACAAACCCAACATGAACCAGTCCAAAACAAAGTAACTTGTGGACGAATTGAATCCCAATTCTATGAAGAACTTTGCCCACTTGCAATTCAAGTTCCCTCCCCCAACCATACCCCACACAAACCACCCCAACCCCACAAAATTAATCACCATCAACCTACAATCATTAAAAAACATCATGTTCTTCAATTAAGTTGTAGTTCTCTTCTACCAAAGACTTTTATGCTTTTAAGTACTCCTTGAAGTTTAATTTGCAATTGGCACATAGGTCATCATGTCGATTATTCATCATAATAATAATAAAATCCATGTTTTCCACTTGTAAGTGACAAGGCCTTAGAGTTGTCAACACCCTAGCAAGACCAAAAACCCATTCAATTTCTCTTTGTGAACTCAGGATTCTAAAATTTGTTATGCAAAGAAACCCACATTCAAAAAGTGGCCCTCATGCATGTGCCACAAAGCTAGTGGATTTGTACATGCAGATGAGGAAATTGAAAGTCTTTTGAACAAAGACAATTTTCTAATGACTAGTGTCCTCAACTTAGGTCCCCACAACAAACATATTTTCTTCAAGTTCTAGTCCCACAACATCAACTTTTGATGTAACAAATACAATGGTAGTAAGGTTTAACCAATTATAAAAGCACACCATTAAAAGAGGAACAACAACTTTGACATCATATTCAAATGTTAGCCAAGTTGTGTTCCCATGTTCGACCAAGTTTTCACAATGCACAAAGCCTTGAAATGCAAATCCAACATGATAGCCATTAGGTTATGAGCATGTTGTGCATCATAAGACCTCAAAAACTCCAAAAAAGGTTTGATTATTTTTATCACCTCCATTCACATATTCTTGTGCAAAAGGATGATCTCAACTTCAAAAAGTTTAAAGATTTCAAGCCCATTAAAAAGTTGTAATAGCATAATTTCCATGTCCATTATAGAGGTAATGGTTTTTGTTAGTGCATTTGTCAACAACCAATGGCCCCTAGATTGATTCATCACATAGGGTAATACAACAAGATTCAAAGTAGATGTGATTGCTTCAGTAACACCCCACACTTCAGCTTTAAATATTTTTTGTTGTAAAATGACAAATTTCCATTTGCCATAATAAAAAAGTATGGCATTATTAAATTCAAAGGTTTTTTCAAACATAATGACCTTGCTAGTGAATATGGTTTTCATGAAAGTCTTTAATTTTTTATGTCACATTTTGTTTTTAAAAATAAGCCTACTCCCATTTTTCCCTCCTTTTCCTAAACTTTTTGGTATAGGTAATAATTTTCTATAAACCAATCTAAACTTTTTATCATACTCACATTTTTAGCCCAACAAATTTTTTGTCGTCATTTGTAGCATACTAATAAGCCTTAAATGTTGCATGCTTAAAGCATGTGCTTTGGTAAACCTTCAAAACCTTCAAGGGTTCACAATCAATGATGGAACGTTAAACTATTACCATCACTGTTAAATTAATGTCCTCATCATTTATAAATGCAATTACCTGATGTAACAAACCAAATTTCTCCAACAAAAATTGAAATTGTATAACCATGGACTACCCAATTGTTTCATTCACCTTAAGTGATGCACTCCTAAGCTCCTTGATAGACTCAAATGTGAGTCTAAGATGAAAACAATGGAAGGATAAAGAAGTGGGGCACGCTCCCTAACTTGCAACACTTTTGGGGTAAAAATGCATGCTGGAGTTTCAGGATGGGGACTAGGAAGAATGACAAGTAATTCATTTACTCACACAGACTTGCACAAACCAAACAACAAGTTGGTTAGTGCATAGTTGGAGCACTTTGGGTGCACGGACGAGCCACGAACAAACATGGATTCACAAGACTCACCATGGCTTGGATTTGGAAAAAGCCACCACCTTCCCCCTTATAATATTCTTTGTACATGGCCACAAGGCCAACATTCAAATGTCATTTTGTCCTGGGACTCCCAAGTTGGAGTCCCAAAATTCTCAAAATTGGGATTCCCACAACTTTGGATGCCCATAACTTTGTGTGCAAACCTTTGATTGAGGTGAGGTTTAAAGCAAAGTTGTATCTTTCATCGAGAACTTTCTAATAGTATGTGGCACGCCACCTACACATAAGAAAATTAGGGAGATTCTTGACTTTTAGTGATCAGGAGTCAAATTGGCAATTTGACTCCCAACCTTTCTTTTGGGCATAACTTATGTTTTAAGTACCCAAATGGGTCATGTGAAACCATTATAAACATCTGCATTCCAGGAGCTTTCCAAAGATATAAAGAATTTTTCAATACAATGAGTTTTGACCCCTGCAATCACCCTCTGAAAATTCAAGAGTCCATAGGGACTTTAACTCCCAAAGTGGGAGCTCACTTGGGAGTGTGGGGGTTCATTCCCTCACACTTTCTTACACTCCCTGGAGCATGAAATGTGACTCCCAGGCTTCATTCTTGGCCCACACCTTTGCAAGTCCTTGCCTTAGTTGCGAACCTAAGGCTAAGGTTGCTTAATGACATTAAGTAACCCCATAATAATATACATGGGCACCCATGTGTAATTCAAAAAATTGATAATTAGAACAAAAGTATGCACACCCATACAAAACATCCATAAATCAAAATTAATAGACATTACTATTGTAAGTGTAAGATTTGGCAAAACATGTCAGTCCAAGGTTTTTTTGACCATGGCATGCAACATTTTTTCCACAATAAAAAACCAAAAACAAAATTGAATAGGAGGCCATTGGTGTAAAATTAACTTCTAAAGCCAAACATATTCGCAAATGGACAATTACTTATAACTCTTGTAAATATAAAACACCAAATCTTCCAAAAACTATTATTGTTGTTCATCATTTTTTCTATAAAGGTTTGTGGCACCATAAAATGTAGTACTTACATAGTTACATGGACTTGTCCTTTTCTTACTTGGTTGTCAACATGAGTATCAGGTTTTGCCACCTTCTCATTAAATTGTTTCTTCTGAGAATTCATGACTTAATGTCAATTATCAACAATTAAAAATTCTTTGACTTCAATGCATAATATTGAAGGACCACATGTTTTAATATGCATTTATGCACATTTTTTGAGATGCAAATATTGGAAAGGAAATGTCATAGTTTTGTTAAATAAAGTTACAAGTACATGAAAGTAAAACATCAATTAGAATTATTTTACTTTCAATTTGATAAAGGCCTAGTGTGTATAGATATAGTTTCAACTTTTCATATTATAGTCATAATCTATCAAAGTTTTAATGTGAAAGTATTTTGGAAAGTTTGAACAATTAGCCAATTTAGAACATAATTTTCATCCACTTTTATTATATTGAAAATCCTCAAACTTTATGTTCAACTAACAATAAATTCAATGAAGTGTTTTATGATTTCAAAATGCAATTTAAATAGGTTTTTAATATCTTTTTGAATGTGAATGTTGAAAAGAATTTTTTTTTAAATTCAGTTTTTTTTGACATACTTTATAATGTTTAGACCTTTAAGTAGTGGTTAGGTAGGTAGTTACATAGGCCTAGGTATGTAGGTAGGTAGGTTTATCGACCTACTTAACTTAGGTAGTAACTAGTTAACTTGGCCTATTAACTAACATAAAATGTCCAATTTGATTATAAAACCTTTGGTCATTTTGATAAGCATGTCATTTTGTTTTATCCAATTTGATTAAATGTCCCATTTGACCAAAACCCCTTGACCATTTTCACCAAGGTGGTCAGTTTTGTTCAACGTGACTAGATGTTCAATTTGATAGATAACCAAATAAGTCATTTTAATCAATTTCACTAGTAAAAAAAAAATGTAATTCAAGTTGTAGGCCTCTAGTCAAAATGCACATGTTCTTGGAGTGATAGAAGATTCATGAAGGGTGTTAGGTGTTGGCAAGCTATAGTGTACACAATTTGAGGCAAATTTGGAACTACATGTAATATCAAAAGTAGCAACATGTAAGATTTCACTCACTTTGAATAATTTAAAAGATCACATATAAATGATTTGAGCTTCAAAATTAAAGAAAGTCACATGAATTATGAATATAAAATTGAAATATAATTGTACATTTGTGTAAATGGACACCAATTAATTTAATAAAGTTTTTTAGAAAACCTTTATTTGATAGTAGTTTTCCATTTTTTTAAAAATTCAAAACTTCATCTTACTTTTGTCAAATGATTAAAAAAACTTAGCCCAAGTAAATCTTCAATGGAAGAACATTTTTCAACCTAAAAAAATCATAATCATCAACATTGTCATAGCATAATGTACTAATAAACATTTTAAAATCATCTTATATAAATTTCATGACGTTAAGAAAAATTGAAAACTTCGATGGGAAAGCTTGTCCTTTATGGTTTCTTTTATGTATGTGTAAAATTTCATGGAAAATATATTATTAAATATAGTACTTCTTAGTCCTTTTGTTGGAATTGCAAAAATGTGACAAAGTTTTCCAAATCAAAATCATATTTTTTTGAATTATTATATCATTCATATGTGTATTGATTTCACAACATAATGCTAGATTGAAATACAAACCATCATCTATTACAAAATTTTAGTGAAAAATATTTTCCAAATTTTCACTATGATGCATGAAACTTGGATAGGTACTAAAAAATATCAAATTGTGACAGTTTTTTGTGTGGACTATAACTTGCCAACACTCTTTAACATGGTCTTTTATAATGATATCCAATTTCAGATGCATTACAAACAAGACCTTGATTAGATGAAATAACATCAATTATAGTAAAGACCTCGACAAAAAAAAAATCTATTTGAAATTAGTTGATATTTGAAAGTTGCCATGGTGCATTGATTAAAAAAATGCAAACCAAAACCCGAAAGCTTGAAAAGTTGTGAATTTACAAAGCAAAAAAGAGAGTTGACTTAGACCAAGAAAGCAAAAAAAAAACAAAAGAACTTACAAAATGTAAATAATAGGAAGGTCTTTATGATCATTCCAACAAACATTGTTTGTATATAGATGCCTGATAATTGTAATTGCACAATTTCATCCTAGAAATTACTCCTTTATCACATTGAAAGTTGCAATAAACTTGCACAATGCACAATCAAGACCTTGGTGACAAAACTCAAGAAAAACAAACCTCTAAAAATTGTGCAACCAATACAACCAAGGCTCAACATCTCTTTTGTAATGAGAGGGGTAACTTAAAAAATCTAGAGTGTATATGAGAGGCAACAACATAAATCTAGACCTTGAGATTTGAAATGGCAATGAGATTCATTTGGTGAAGGAAGATTTGGTTACAAGCTTGATAGTTACATTGAGGGAATGTGATTGTGTAAATAAGTTCATCAAATGTGAGTGATGACCTAAAGTGACAAAGAGCTTTTGTTGGTCCGCAACCTTGGGGTTACATCTCATGATTGGCTAACCTTAATTAAAAACCCTAAGCTCACCATTGGGGTTACATTTCATGATTGGCTAACCCTAATTAAAAACCCTAAGCTCACCATTGGGGTTACATCTCATGATTGGCTAACCCTAATTGAAAACCCTAGGAAACGAGCAAAATTGATGAGGTTTTTTGTGGGGTAACAAATCACTGGTCATAAATGCAATTGTAAAAATTTTAATATTTTTTATTGTGAAAAAATATTGTATGTTGGGTCCTAGAATTTCTGCATGTTGTAGTAAACCAAGCAATAAGCTCCTCTCCCTTCCCACAATTTCAAGCTTTGTTTTTTTATTTTGATGTTGTAAGTGATTGTTTGTGGAGCTCCAATGAGCTTGGGCCAAAACTCAAAAGAATGATGGCACCAATGAGCTTAGGGGACCTCCTCTCCATTTTTTTCTACCACTAAAAAAGCTCATGGGCACATCTTAGTGATGGCTAAGATCCACCCCTAGCCATGATGCCTAGGAGGCCTTAGCAATGGCTAAGGTTCCTCCTGATAGGGTTCACAAGGGTGTTTTGGCGATGCTGAAAAAGCTCTCGTGCCAGCTTGTTGGGGAGGTTTCCATGATGGCTAAGATCGTTCCTAGCTTGAGCTATAGGGGAGGTCTTGGCGATGGCTAAGGTCCTTCCCCAACAAGGCTTTTAGGACGATCTCAACGATTGTTGAGGTCGATGTTGGGCAAGGGTGTTGAGAAGGTCTCACCGATGGCTGAAATCGCTCCCTATTTGGCATCATGACACTAAGTTTCTTTCGTAGGGTTTTCCATCATCACTTTTTTTAGCAAGATTGTTCTTGTTATGTAAGCTATTAGGACATCTCGCAATCTCATTTTGGATGGCAAAAAGAGTTTAGTGGAAGAGGTGAATGAAGCGATATGTATGAATTATGAGCTTCAAATTATGCAAAAAATATTTTATTATAAGTTTTCAATTCAAACTTTTCTACTCATGATATGAATCCTTCTTTTGGTAGTAAAAAGAGAAACCATAATATATTTATCTACATTAGTAGATGAAAGCCTAATAACAAGGAAATGTTCTTGAATAAATAGGAAGCACACAACATTGAAGAGAGAGTTGTGGAATTGGCTTCTAGGGATGCTTAAGAAAAGGTATATTTTTTCCTAAATTTCAATTGCTTTTAGCTTGTGTAACATATGGATTACGCCTTTACTTTATATTATGCATCTTATAAGAAAGATTCCATGGGTTGGACTTTGATTCAATAGCCAAGATTTTGCAATTTAGAAAAGTAAATTTTTGGGCAATCCAACTAAGTTGAAATGAATACAAAAATGAGCAAACATTTTAGTACCATGATTTAGGTTTCAACCTCCAATGGAATTATCTATATTTCTAATTCATTGTTAAGCATACAGTAGTGAATTGATTTGTGGAAAAATACATTTGCAAGTAGATATGGATCAATAGTCACAAATAGACTGAACTATTATGTTGGGAAATTTGGCTTCAACAAATCCAAAGGAGGTGGGTTTTCAAATTCCACTTCTAAGTTTTTGTAAGGAAGCCATTATGCTTTTAGATAATGCTCTTCACTTCTATGGTTAACACTAATTGTAGGGGAAGCATCATTTGTTTTAGAAAAGTTAAATATCCAACTTTCCTTGAGCTATGCTTGATGGCTATAATTGGTACTAACCATAGCTAAAAAACTTCTAGAAAATGAATATGAATACATTGAGTTGAAGTAGATCTAGCTTTGAAACTCCACACTATGTCAATTTTCTATCTTCCATCCCTGTAATTAGTGCCAACTATTTCAAAAAATAAAAATCTTCTTTTGAAGTTTTGTTTGCATTGTTTTAGTTACAAATTTCTTGTGGGTTCAACTTCATAGCCCCTTCACCCTATAGTTGGTGCTGATTATAAAGGAAAATCCTCTTGAATCCTCAAAAGATATCACTAATCTTCCGTTATAAGCTTTTTATCATCTTTCTATTTCCTTTAACCCTCAAAATCCTTATAGTTAGCATCGATTATAAAAAGTTTTATCACTAATATAAGTTATAATTTTATTTTTTTCCATGGTCAGCACCTACTGTTAGGCTAAATGCTAAGAAACATTCCCCTCTTCGTATACCCTCCTTGTATAGTATTTTTAGTTTTTTCATTTCTTACATTGTCATTTTTTTCTTTTTTCTGTCAGTAAGTGATATATTTGTACTTTAACAATTATATGACTATTTCCCATTTGTGTAATCACAAGGAGAGTCTACCTGCCAGAGGACCATAGAAGTAATTTAACATCAAAATAAGCTGAATATTTCGGAGGTTTTGGATAAGTTTAAAATCCTCCCAAAGAATAAAGCGAGGATGAGTATCCCCCTATGTCAGTTCTTGACCATGTCGATTGTTAAGTAGTTTTTAAATATTAATGTGCTCAAGATGGAACAAGTGTTTTTCATGGTTTATTGAAAAGGTGAGAGGGCGTTTTATGTTTCTTCAACAAATTGGCAAGGTGAGGATGAATAAGTGTGCAATCACGTTGATTATTGGAGTTCTCTTTGAAAAGAGAAGAATGCAAAGTTTGAAAAATTCCTAGTTGAAGATTCGCATCTCTATTGGCTATCTGGAAAAATGTTTCACATTTGGGACAATAATCATCACCTTCAGGCTTGGTGACCATACATTGATGCGAACCATCCCAACAAGCCCAATTGGCACATCAAGGTTGATTCATTTGTTTTGGACATAACAAATGGCTTAATCGAATTGCTTACAACTATGACCAACATAAACAAGTGAGTTTCCATTGTCAATGTCTATTTTTTTTTCCATAGATGTCAAATGGTGCTTTGTTGATGATTAACATTTTTTTTCTTTGCAGGTCCATTGAAATGGACCACATGAAGCTATCACTTGCTCATGTTTCCTTCCGCATTCAATCCATCGAAATGATTCCACTCCACAAATTCAATAAGGTCATTCCAAATGCCCAATACAAGAAATGTGAGTATAAAATCAAGAAGATTTGGTATAACTTCATGTAGGAGGTGTTTTTTGAGCTTATGTAAAAGGTACATTTTTTTTTCAGCTGAGTTCCATTCTTTAGAATAGTTTCATTTAATTCTAAGCTAGATGTTTTCTTTTAGAAGGAACGTGCGACTACTATCAACACTGCACATTGCTTGTATTATGCAAATGTTCCAAATTTCATTATTCAAAACCCATAAATGTTGGTTTCGTTAAGTAACAAGGCAATGGAGAGTGTGCGAAAGGAACACATGACAACATTCCATAAAAGATTGCCCATTTGTGACCTTGCATTTGGCCTTGAAGTTTTCCAACAAATACATGTTCATTACAACATGAATCCTAATCCAAAAATGATGACTAAAAAGTTATAGATGCTTGTGTTTTTGCAAGTGAACAACGAGCAAAAGGTTTCTTAGCTCAAGCAGTGGAACCAATCCTCGATTTGTAGGGAAGCTTAGAAATTACTCAAGTTTGGGTTGTCGAATGCCATTTTTGAGAAATGGCTATACAAGGGAACGTTTTGGTTTCAAGTACCCTACTAGTTCATCTTGATTGTACATTGAAATTCTATTTGAGCTTTTTCATTGAGTGTTCGTGCTAATGGCTTTGCATTTGTGTTTTCATTGTAGTTGGAAGTGGAGGCCAAGAAACTTTTTAATAGCATAGTCATGGACCTTGGTGCGTCTATTTTTGAAAGTGTCAAGGTCAGAGTCTTGAAGACTTCATAAGTCACTTGAAGCATGAATTATGGGAATCTTTGTTTTATTGTGAATTCAAGTTGAAAGGTGGAATACTGAAAAGCAAAACTTGGCAACAACAAATTGGCGGTGAGAAAGCTCTGAAGTGAATGATTTATAGGTAAAGGACATATCCACCTTTCCATGTTCCAACTTAATTTTGTACTTGGCTTCAAGAGCAATATTCCACACATTTAACCCCATTTACTTGCCACAAGTACTTTTCCCATGTTCTATTTGTGAAGGAGGCAATTTGTAGCCTACTTTCGTTTTTTTAAATATGTTGTGATCCTAAAGTAGAAAACACCATGTATAGGAAGGAATTTTCAAAGGAGTGGTTGAGTGGCCACCTAGCATCCTATGGGTGGTAATTCAATTACACAACTAACAATAACCTAGAGTCAAAGCATGGGTTAGGGAGAATTTTGAAGAGCACATCTTGACCAACCCACTTCAATTTATTTTAGTTTTAAGGGTGGGAAAAGGAGCCAAAATGTTAAGAAGTTGAGAAAAACCAAGGACCAATTTGTTGGACCTTCATGTGAAAAACGAGATGAAGAGGATTTAAAGCAAGAGGAGCTGGATCCAAACCTAAAGGTCTATAGTCTTGGATTGTCCATCAAAAGAAGCAACTCTTGAATATTAACACAGATCCCAATTTGGATCTTCTTCAAAATCCCATCCCAAATCCCATCAAATAGTGATCATTTTTCTTACAATTATTTGTTAAAGCTTGTAATTTTTCCTTGTTAAACATGGTGGCAGCAAGGGTTTCTTCTAGCTTATGGCCCATTCAATCCAATGAATTCAATAAGATGTTTTCAGAGGTACAAATAGGAAACTCCTTATGTGCATTTCACATGATTCGCACTATTATGGAGGTTATTAACAATTTTTCTTTTGTTTTGCAATATTCCCTACAACTTGTAAGCCTATTCTCCTCATTGCTAAAGTTCTAGACTTGCCAGTCCTTCTTATTTCCAAACCTCCCACTATTGTCCCCTCTTAGAACCGTCACATAAATTATTATGTGTACGAGATATTTGGTTTTGCAAACAAATACATGGTGCAATTCTTATTTTCCATGATGATGACCCTCGCATCCTCAAGGAAATCAAGTCCTTCTTAGAGACAAATGGCTATGAGATCCATTTTAAATGGGCAGTAATCAATTCTCTACTATAAATAAACAACGGAATTAATGGGAAAATGGTAATTCCCCTGTTGAATTGTATTTACATTACTTATCATTCCATAAAATCGCATTCGATTAATTCTTATTGTTCCTAATTTTGTAAACTCAACTAAGTTGGGCAACTCTTCTTGTTTGTCAAATGGGTGGATTCCAATTTCAAGAAAGTCACCCAAAGATGGTGAGGCCTAATGTTCCTATGAATGAGGATGATATTCTACCAAATTGCATATACACTCTTACAATGGACAAGTCGAGTAGAGGTATACCATTCAAAGGAGGCCATGAGATGCATGTGTCCACATTGAGGGCTCTTATTCACCTTTGTAGCCCTCTTGGTTCTTTAATTGTCACCATGAACTCATCCACTAGTATGTCATCTTGACTTCTCTTTGCAAGCTTAAAACAACAAGATGTGATGCCTGATGATTATTTTATAGGGAATTACATTCGAACCTATTAGTCTATTGGTTGCGATTTTGTTGGAACTTGACAATGATGCATTTGAAAAGGTTGTGAAACCTCTTTGGGAAAGTCTAAACCTAATTTGGAACTTGACTTTTCTTCTCAACCTCTCCCAAATTTGTCACCCAAGAAAAGAGTTGAGTCAATCTCAATTGTGAGTAGATTGTGAGTAAGTTGACATTAATCATCATTGATTGTTTCTTTCATAATTATTCTACTTCTCATTTTAGGTCAATGTTCTATGTTTTGTGTAGAGATATCCAGCCTGATCATTTTTGGTTCGTTCCATTTTATGCCTTGAAGGTCTTCTTCCCAAGCCCCCTGCTAAGCAATTGCTTGCTGGGATGTGTCAAGGATGTTGCTTGACACATTGCTTCATTACCTTCTCCAAAATCCTCTGGGAGTGAAAGATCATATGACCATGGTGTTTTAAACCTTATTGATTATGAGGCAATAGAATGTTTGGAGTATCGTCTCCTTTACAATTCATATTGTATTTGGAATTTGTCATTGGGTTTAGATTCGTGCTATTTGGTGTTTTCTTGTGAATTTTGTTCAAGTTCTACTTGTTCAATAAAATTATTCCAATGATTTGTTTCCATCATGGTCTCAACAAACAAATTGATTTGATGTTAATGAATTTCGATGCTTCTTTTCTTTTATATATTCAAAACCATCTATAAAGTTTGCAAGAATGAGACTCAATCATACCTCAATGAAAGATATATGTTTTGAATCAATTCCACATTTAAATTAATCAAATAATTTCAAAGCCTAATTCTCCCATTTTTTTCTTTGAATTTTGAAAACATGCCCGACCATAAGGGATTGAATATGTTGATCATTTTTTTACCCACATTTTTTCACAAAAATTCAATTTTTTTCATTCATATCATTGTTATTAAAGTTTTTTAGAATTCCATTCCTTCCATTTCATTCCTTTCAATGTTGAAATAATATCAAAACTATTAATTCCAGATTCATGAATTATAGAATATCAATTGAAAATATTTACAACATCAAAATTTCAATTACTTTGTAAGTAAATAATTTCAGATTTAGTTTTTTTCCCTCCCCCTATGGTCATTGTCGACCATAGGGAATGAAGGATGTTGCTCATTGTTTTAAACATGGTTTTTCCAAAAAATAAATAAATTCCCCACATTCCATTGCTTTGTATGATTTGTATCACTCCTTCCCTTCAATTTCACTAATTTAGATGTTGAAAAACTATGATAACTATTTCTTTCAACATCATTAAATTTTAATTATAAATTATAAATATTTTTCATCATAAACAATTAGTGTATTTTTGTAGTTTAAAATTTTATTTTTTATTTTTTCAATTCCCCTTTATGGTCGGTGCTATCCATAAGGGGCAGAGTATATTTTTCATCCAACATTTAAGCTCAATTTTTTTACAAATAATTTTATTTATTTTTCTTTATTTCTTTGGTTGAATTTTATATATTTCATTTTTTATTAATCTTCCCCTCTATAGTTGGCACCAACCATAGCAAGGATGCCTTTTTCAACATCAACTCCCTATTTTTGGTAATGGTAGATGTCATCAAAAGGAAATTTATAAGTGAACTTTAACTTATAATTAAAGTCAAATATCCATATACTTGAATAATAAATGCAAGGATATTTATGTGTTCATTCTGAATGAAATATGGGCATCCCTCTAAATGTATATTTATTTATCAATTTTATTGATAGTCACATTGTTGTCATCAACATATTTAATCATTAATTAAATATAATTTCTTCATTATATCTGAATTTGGTAAATGACATACTTGGGTGATATATTTTTATAAGTAAAATTTATTGAATTGTAACTGAAAGTAAATGTTTTTTCTATTTTATTGTTACATTTCATGTTTGTTTAATTATCAAAAAAATTCACTTCCCCCACTCTGACATTTGAATTTTTTTAATATTCTTTTTTTTCAACATATGAATAATTGTAGGAGTGTTTTGATTAACTGATCCGCTCCCAAGCCCCCTCTATTTACAACCTTGACTATAGACGTAATTGAATCAACATGAGAATTGGAACCCAACAAAAAATTGTTATCAGTTCACACACCATTCATCTTGCATGAAGCAATGGTGGGTGTTTTTTCATTGTTACAATTGCACTATGAATCCAATGTTTTCATTGAGGCGATATATTGGAATCCAAATGCAATTTCCATTTCCCTCTTTTCTAGCACAGGTTGATTCGGTTATCTAATCAACTTAGTGACAAGTTTTCATTTAGAATAAAACTTGTTGTATCTTTTGTTTTGCTCCTTGTTATATTATTCTATGTAATTACATTTGCTTGCTTATTATTAACCTTTTGTTAGTGTCATCATTTCCTTGCGAATGTTCATTCACACTCAAGCTTTCCTTACGCATAGTAGGATCATAGAGTTGATATATGATTGAATCCCATTATCCATTGAATGAAATATAGTTCTCTTTGTCATCATTGTGGTTATTCAACTATCATTTTAGAGTTATGTGTTACCCAACTATATCCATAAACTTCAAAACAAGTTGGAATTGCACATACTATTATTTTGAGTGTTTCGTGGGCTTCTAGACATTGCATTTAATTAAATTGTCTATAATGAAAAATCTTACTAAATTTGAGGCTTTTAGTCAATAACAATCGATATTTTGAAACACTTTAGTTGGTATTATAAAATAATTTGTAATTTTTTTTTTCCATCCTATATGTCATTCTATGTATCTACACAAAATATGTGTAACACATATTCACACAACACTACACATTTTCCACTAGTATAAAATCAACCATTATCATCACAATCCAACACAAGGCAGTTCTTTGCAAATTTGTATTTATCATGTCAGATTGGTCACCTTCCTTGTTCAAAATACTAATTGACTCACCATACTATGGATTGGACTTCAAACGGGACTTTGGACTACACTCTCAACTAGACCCCATTTATTCATTGTGAGGAAAAAGTTTCAGTCATATTTGCTTTTGACTATTCTATTTATAGAACAATTCCACGCATTTTAAGTTTTAAGAAACCACATCAGAACAATTTGTAACTCTCGTAATTTTTTATCATTTCACTACAAATTTCCATCCTTTAATGCATCTCATCTCTTAAATCAATGTTTTTTGTTGCATTATATTCATCGTAATCCTCATGGAATATATTGTAATTAACTAGGTCACTTTCGCTTTTAAACAATTCGAGCATGGATGGAAACTTAAACTCTTTGTTGTTGTGTCTTTTCTCCAATGTTCTTATATTTAGCTTTTGTGTTTTCTCACTGATCCTCTTTACAATTGTTTTGGTCAATTTGGAATTGTGTCTCCTTTGTTTTGCATTCACACCGTCAATATCCAAAGCACCTTCCCTTTTTGTTTCTAATGTTTCCAAAGGAGTTTAATCCTCCACACTACAAGCATATATATTAATATGTTCCTTAATTTCCTGAGCTGATTATTTCTTCTAACCAATAGTTAATATTGTGAAACAAATTCAATCAACTCTAGCTTCTTCTTATCAACAATGTCATGTGCTTTTGCTTTACACTCTCAAATTCTTATGAAAAATGGGTTACTTACATTATTACTGATGGTTTTCATTTGTGTGTGTTCTTGCAGTCTCAAACATATGATGGTGACCTTCCTTTTGCTCAATGCCACGAATTGACAATGATTCCACTCCATGACCCAAAAGATTTTTCATCATCGATTTTTTAATCTTCTCTTTCTTCAGTTGCTGATTGTGATGGTGTTCTTGGCTACTCCTCTTCCTGCTCTGGTTTTCCTTTTTTCTCCTATACTAGTGCATCTTGGTTTGCATCGTATATTAAAATAGGTAACTCATACTTGTTGTCTTGTGGATCACTTTCATTTTCTAGCCACTTTTTGTTTGATGCTTCTACCAATAGATATTCTACTTGGCATACTAAACAGGTCTTATGTGTCAATTTGGTTGGCCATTGATTGTCTTCAAGATCTTGTTGTAAGTTATTCACAAAAATCCGAATCAAACATTTATATCACTATGACATAGACTTTGTATTCTTGCATGTTATTTCTTAATGCCTAATATCCCACTCTAACATTGTAGTTTGCATCTATCACTTTCATCTGTATGTGATCCACCATTGGATACAAATATAAGTTTCGAGGAGTTTTAGTAGGTATTGTCATAGTTCTAAACCTACCCTTGCAACGAAATGCAGTCTATGTCCATTGTGCCTCTTTTTCATTACATATAATCTCTGAGGAGGTTCTTGTCTGTTTTGAATTTATCATTTTTTAACACCCATCTTATTATGTGGGTTGAGAACATTTATGTCGGTTGGTTATTGAAGTTCCATTATTTGATCATTGACTATTTATGTCAATAGTCATAATAGATATTTCCTTTCTAAATTTAATTAATGCAAGATGTTTCAGAATGTGCCAAGTATTAGGAGTTCATCTTTTGTCAATTGGACACCATTGGTCATTATTTTTTCTTAGTCTTTTATTTCCTTTTCTATTAAGTGGGGGTTTCACCTTGGGCTTTTTTTTTGCAATATACATAATTTATTCATTGGTTTTTCTAATTTGCCCACTTTATCTTTTTGTAGAATGCCCCATTTCCTGATTTCTAATGGTTTGGACGTAAAGGTTCAATGATTCAACTATCATCTTGAAGAATTCACCATGGTCGTTCTTTTGGTTCAAACATTGTGTCCAAAATTTATTACAACAATGTGTTTCTCTCATGCATAGAATTGTAAGTGGTAGTTTGTGAATAATCAGTGATATATTTATCGTTGATTGTTAGAAAACCAATTGAGATGATAATATTGAATGAAGCAATTAAGTATGTGAATTACTAATACTAGGTTGGAGGATACAATCCTTCAGTCTAGGTATTAGGATTCTTTGGATTTCCAAAAATTAATTTTTTTTTGAAGAATTCTTGGATTTTTTAAAAAACAATTTTGTTTTTTCAACTTCAACCCTAATTCATATGAAAACATCTAATGAACCAAAAATTACTTCAAAGAATGGTATTTTGGTTTCTTCATCAATTGTTGGGATGTTTTTTCTTTCTGACTATTGTAGACATCTCGTGGTTTCAGTGTAGGGCCTTTCATTTGGTGATTCACAAGTTGTTTTAAGATTTTGTTCCTTAAATCTTGTGGCACCATTACAACAAAAGGTGTCCTTATACGCCAAATGATTTCACTAGATTTTGAATGAATTCATTGGTTGTAGTGAATGGGGACTAGTGAAGAAGCATTGAATTCACTAGTTTAATGAATGGGGATAGTGAACTACACTCACATTTTGTAGTAGTGCACCCATGCTCACTTGCTTAGAGTTGCATAAAATTGCTTACTGGGTTTCATAAATTCTATTGATAAAAGGTCTTCAAGGGAAACCAAGTCCTTTGTCGACAAATCCTACAATATACTTGCGAATAAATGTTTTGGAATTGGCTTTTTAAAACTTGTCCATTCTTGAAAGAATTCCATGGCATGTGTAAACATCACCCAATGGTAGTCTTCCATATTTTCCTTCAGTATGTTTATAATTTCTTTGAACAATGTAAGATTTTCTTTGTCAATTTTTGCATTTGTTCATCACCATGCCGCCCATTCAGTTGTTTTGTCAATTTGCCTTTTCCATTTTTTTCCCCATATTTTAACTTTTAGCAAATTCTTTAGGGGGTTTAGCACAATTGGATCTCTTGGATACTCCAAAGGTTTTGTTGTCATTTTGCATATTCTATCTAATTTGCTTGAGATTAATGTGTATTCAATCATAGTTTCTAAGTGTTTGGTGTGACCATTCTTGTAAATTTTCATTTTGCCATTGTAAAAAGATGTGTAGCAATTGTGGATGGTAGCCATAGAAAAGCTAGAGCTAGTAAGTTCGGGTGGAGATGGGGGAAATAAAACAATTTTCTTTTTTAAGTGGCAAGAATGATCTTAGATGTAAAATATTTGATAGAATGAATTCAAATAAAAAACAATGTGAAATGGTATTGAGAATGTGCAGCCTCATATTGTTTCAATTCCCAATGGGAACATGTTTTTTGGAGATGAACATGTAATGTTTTTGTTGACACAAACCCCTTAGTTGTGAAGAGGTTATAATTTACATTGGCACATAAATTTTGGTTGCAAACATGTTATGTTCATCCATTTGAATTTTTCATCCATTTTTTGGCTATTTCATTTTAGTTTTTCATCCATTTATATTGTTCATCCATGTACACATGGTAGAATATTCCTCCACATCATGATATGTTCTATGCAATGTGTGAAGGAATATTCTTCCAATATTCCTTCAACATCAACAAAATATTCCAAAAAAAATTTGATCATCTTCACCTACTCACGCTCACACTCCCACACTCACCATTTAGCATCCCTGTTTACTTTTTGAGGATGAATAAGATTCTTATGTTAGTTTTAAATGCTAAAGGTAATGGTCAACGAAGCTAACTATTTCTGATGATGCATGGGATCATATCCTTCTTTTTAAAATTTTGATGAGTTGGTAAAATGTCCAATGTCTCATGCACATTTGTTTCAACTTAATGTTTTTGCATCTTGTTTTTAAGTTTTGATTTTTAACAATCAACATATTGCAATTTGTGCATATAGAAAATAGAAAACTTTAATTTGTAAATCAAACCCTAATAATTCCCATCTCATAATTTATAATGTTGGTTGAGTGCATGTGATTGAAAAACTTGTGTATGCAATGCAAAGCTACTAAAGTTGGGAACAACAATTGTGTTTATTGTGGAGGTTCAATGGTTGTTCACATTTTGTGTTTTGATGAATGTTTTTTTTGTACCATGGGTGTGGGTGGAAAATTTGTTGTTCATTTATGTTTTGACAAGGTGGTGTGCAACTATGTAGTATTTCAAAAATGATGAGTAGTGGAACTTTCTACATTCCAATTTTTCTTAGATGCCCTTACATTTGATACTTTTTTTTGGTTTTTTTTGGGTGTAATAGCATATTGTATTGTTCCTTGAATTTTTCAAAGCACTAGGGTAACACAAGATCCACATGAAAACCATCTTTGAATTCCTTTTTTGTATTATTGTATGTGGTACTTTATGAATAGCTTCAAGGAAGTGATCTAGCTTTTGTTTTTGAAACACACAAGCATTACTACGACAATGGTCATTTTCCTTTGAAAAACACATGTTCAAATCCCTAAATGTTAAGATGATCAAACAATCTACCAAACCTTGCTCTTAGGGTTCATGTGAAAATTTGAAATTTGAACCATGCTCAATGAAAAATTATTCGTGCGAGGCTTTGAACTATGTTTTGAATCAATATATTTTTTGTTTATTCATATTGAAATTCTTTTTTAATGATACAATGGGCTTTGAATATGTAGATCTTTCCATTCAAAATGCAACATTAATGGTGGATGTTGAATGTGGAAAAGGTGGCATCCCATTGTATTGGTAGACTTTAGTTTCCCCTACCTAATGTACAATTTGAAAGAATAAGAATACTTCAAGTGATTATGTTATTTTGGTAGGTTTGCAAGGTGCCCATTCTCAAGAATTTGTTATAGTTTGTGTTATGTTTGGGGTCAAGTTTTAGTCCTCCCTAACCAACTATGATCAAAGGTCTCACATTGCACACCATTGTTGTATCAAGGAATGTCTGAATCAATTGTGAAGAATTGTTGAACCTTCATGATTTGCTTTTCTATGAGCTCACACAACTTGTACGTTTTTTCTTTTTAGATTGGTATAAAATTCTTTCCTTACGTGCCATGCTCAAAGTATGCAAGTAAGTTAGTTGATTTATATTCTTGCATTTACATAAATTTCAAGAATAAAAAATTGAGATCTTGTGTTGTTATTTGAAGTCATACTTTCTATGGAGTTATGGTGTAAGTGTACATAGATTGATAGAAAGTCATTCCATCCAAATGTTAAACTTCTAATTGACAAGATGAAACCATAAATGATTCAAGAAATAACATATAATTATGTGGGACATCAACATTTGAAGCAATTCCTGCACATGTTTTTTCTCTTTTTTTTATCTATCATTGAATTTGATGTCATTGACTTCATTCTTCGCCTTCCTAAAAGCAAAATCATCAATAGATCTTGTGAACTAAAGTTGCAAGTTGGGGTGTTATTCCTTAATGATGTCATCAATGATGATGTACCATATTTTTTTCTTGAGCATGTTATGAACATGGTTTCTAGTTTTCTTGAGCTTTAGAAGTAGCTTCCAATATAACAACTCAAGCAAGTCCTATTGGCATCATCAAGATTTGTATTATGTACAAGTCATAGTCACCCCCTCATGAGGTACTTGGTGATGGTAGCCTACAAGTTCTTGTACTAGGAAATAAATTTCTATTACTCATTGGTATTAAACCTTCTACAACATACATGTAACACATATTGATATTGAGCAAAAGTGAATAAAGGTAGGACGTGGTGGTTAGGAGTGATCACATAACAAAGATTGTAGGTTTGATTTAGGTTTTGATTATTTGTAGATGAAAGACATATAATTTTAGTCACAATCAAATTGACAAATTGAAGTTATGTTTAGAAAGACAATGAAGCTTAAAAAGAAAGAATTACAAGGAATCAAGGATTGAGTTGGGTTTGAGAGATGAAGGTTTGACTTTATGTTTAGTGAAAGATTGCATGAGTAATCAAAGAGTAGAAAAGGACTTGGGGTCATCGGTCATCACATTCAAATTGTCAAATTGAAATTATGTTTAGGAAAGTAACAAAATTTAGAAAGAAAATGCTACATGGAATCAATGATTGAGTTGGGTTTGAAAGTTGTGACTAGCAAATCATCAATGTGGTATCCTAATAAGGAAACCCTAGAAAGTGGGATAAATTTGTGAAAGTCTGATCCAGCCACCCTTCCTTAATTGTCTTGTGTTGAAAATTAAGCAACTGCATTTGAAAATGAGGCAAGTATATTGAAATATTGCCTTTAGTTGTATTGTTGTATATCTTGATCATAGAACAATGTGTAATTGTAAATGTGTGAATGCTTTGCTTAATGTGAATAGAATGAAAATAATAAGATTAGTAAAAGCAAAATTCTTTTAATAAAAGGACTTTAAAAAATTAAATTTGATAACCAACCTAGACACTAACCTGGCTGGTTCTCAACATGATCTTGCAAAAATTGACTCTTATGCATATCAGGTAATTCTTTCCCAAAAAATAAAATAAAATAAGAATTGATACTCATATTGGATTGGTGATTCTAGTATGTTAATACCAGGTGAGTCTCAAAAATCTTTTAAAAACCTGATATTTGATACCCTATGTATAAGTGAAAATTAAAAATTTTCAAGTAACTGGCCTGGTGGATATATATCTAAACAAAATAAGATCAATATCTGGCCAACACTGGTTAAAAAACATGGGTGGTGGTCCATCACATATGTCCTGAATGTATGTACGACTTGTATCAATTGGGTGGTAGATATGCCTGCTATATTACGTACTAGTAACTGTTTAGCGAGAAATTGTTTTTCAGCTCTGATGATGTTTTGGTGTCATTGGAACGAACCATGAAACTTCAATAAACATGTGGTTGAATTCTCCAGCATTGGAAAAGAAAGAAAGAAAGAATTGCTGCAGCAGCAGCAGCTGTTTACGCAGTCCATCAATGCAGGACATGGAAAGCATGCAAGCTGGAATTGAACCCCACATCTGTCTGCTGTACCCTCGAGCTAGCAGCTGGTAGGGACCCCGACAACTAAAAACTTTAAAAGGCTGTTCTTGTGGCTCACTTATTATGGCTGGCTATACGAGCCCGTTTGTCAAGAAGCATTGTTCATTCCTTTCAAGTATACGATATGTGAACAACAACATTATGCATGCATGATTCACCCTGTCTTTGCACCTCCTTTCACCTCCTATCCCCTCTTTCAGTGGTATCTGCAAAGTAAAGACATTTTATTAAATCACAGTATGAAATGCTGCAACTCAGTCAGTACGAAATGTTGAAACTGAGCATTTTAATGCACAAGGTTCGAGAGTAGTTATGGTAGTTGTACAGGTAGGAGCAGTGAAAATATATGTAGCAGCAGTGGAGGCGCTCAAGAAAAATGAAAGACAGGATGAAACTCAGTTTACCACCAAAACTGGTGGTTTTCTGAGTTTCACAACCCCCCTTGAATGCCAATATACTTTTTTGCTGGTTTTTGTTTTTTTTATTTCACCCTGTGCATGACCAAACTCAGGGTTCTGGTGCTGTGTTTGTCTTACTTTACGGATAACTCTAATATGTAGTAGGTAAAGCCACCCAAGGTTGCGGGCTTTACACCTTGGGCTTTACCAGCATAAAAGGGCCCATAAGACGGTGTGGTAGCTGAGCACCAGCCTGAGTCTGGTAAAGCCTGTGGCCAAGGATTTTAATATGTGAAGATCACAGCTGCACGGTAGTGTGGTTCTGAGAATCCAGAAACCAGATTAAACTGGGGACTCCAATTTCATTACATGAGTGAAGTTACTCCAAACTGGGGTGTACTGGGCCCCAGTTTTTGCTGCAACTGGGTATGAAATTAAGATTCAGGATGAAAACCTCGGTACTCCTGTGAAAAAGAGGGGTTGGGGGGAGGAGACTAAACTAGTTTTCTCACCTAAATTGGTCTGCACAAAAGTTTCAACCCTAGTTTTGGATTTGCCTTACCTTGGCCTGCATTGCACTGCTGCTCATTTTCTTCATTGAATCAAAGTCTTGTCAGAATAAGATCATGCAAATCTTCTGAGCTGATAACCAGTTTCATGAGACAGTACCCACTTTCTTCACTCATGTTAAGGTTACACTCAAATAGAGATATGAAACAAGGATTAGAGGATCAAACCAGGGCCCAAAGACATGGTGATTTTGTGAATAACTTTAGAATCTGATAACACTAATTTGTTTCCGCCCAAGTTTTGCATCTAACTTTACAATCTATTGCACTGAAGGGTGTGCCCATAAATTGGGCCACCAAAAAGAGCTACAAAAATTTACATGAGGTTCTTCAACTCTGTGTCTCTGTGTCTATTTTTAAGTATAGGGGGTGGGGATATAATTTATAAAAAAAAGGAAACCCATTATTAGATCTGTTATTAGTTTAAATAATAATTTCTAATAATAGTCTGAAACTGAGAAAACTTTTGCAAACTCATGAATGCAAAAGCTTTCAAAGTTTACCAGAGCTTTTTTTTTTTCAACCCTAATATTTGGAACTTAGAGCTACTAAAACACTCTTGCCTAATTCAATCTATACAATAAAAATAATGGTGTCTATCTACATATGTATGTGAGGGAAATGCATGTGAGTGAGCCTTTACAGACCTACCTCCTGAGTCCTGAGTCCTTGAAGCTGCCTGTCTAAGGCTTACCAACCTACCTACCTCCCTCAGTCCTTGACTAGCATTAGGAACAGGTAGAGTGAGCCTTAAAGGACCTACCCCAGGCTCCTCAATCCTTGTAAGTCTCTATTTGAGCCTGGCTGATTTACCTACCTACTTACTTATCTACCTGCATCTTTCCTCCTCAATCTTTGGACTTCTTTGCTGAAATTACAATATAGCAGCATTAGGAGGAGGAGTGAGTCTTAAGGACCCCTCTTCTTTCAAGTGCTTAAAAAGGTTTGTTTAAGACCTACCTAGGTACCAATCCGCTCGTGTGAGAGTCCTTAATAAGGAGTTTGGTTTGTTTAAGACCTACATTTGTAGCTAGCTAGCTAGCAAGAAGCAGAGGAGAGGAGCATTAGGAATAGGAGGAAGGGGGAAGGAGGAGATCGTAAGGAATCCAGAGACTGTCCACAGGACATGGGTGCTTGGCATCCAGGCGCATCCATGGCTTGCCTTTGCCGCTCCAGTGAAGAAGGCTGACAGGACCGGGATGAAGAGGTCGGCAGCGGCCTTCAAGGTTGTCGCCACCCAAGCCATGTTGATTCCATCGATGGTCGATGGGTTGAACCTGGCCAGCAAACACCAGAAGAAACGGCGGTAGAGATCCCAGCTCGTAAATCCTGGATTGCTTCTGTTGCTTCATCCAGTTCTCGATGGTAGCTCTGTAGTTTTGTTGCCTCCATTTCACCAAGTCCATCACCATCACACCTGTGTTGAAGTAGCAGGGCTTAGACTTGCTCTGCCCAGGCTTGAAGCTCATGATGGAGCTGCTCAATCCCTTGTTGTTCCAGAAAGAATCAGTGAAATACTTGGTGAGATTGGCATGGCAATACTCTGGAGCTCCGATTACTCGTGACCCATCAAGCCTTGTGCCCCACAGTTTGACAATGTCGTCTACCACAATTAGGTCGGAATCTAGGTAAATCACTCGCTTGATGCAGCTCTCCAGAATGTCGCCCAGGTAGATTCTGGCGTAGTTCAGTGGATGCTCCAGTGCCACTCTTACCGACGCAGAGATCCGCGACTTGACTAGACTCTCATCGAAGCGGTACACCTTGAAGACCAGGAATGGGAAAGTGGAATCGATGAGAGATCGCAGCAGCTCTAGACTCGCGGCTGTGTCTGAATCTCTATTGACGTCGTTGTTTCCATCTCCTGCTGCAGCTGCTGCAAGGAAGTGGAAGATCACATTCTCAGGGCACGCCGCGTGCTTCAGGATTGAGTACACAACTGCAACAGAACCTCGAAAGTAGCCCATATCCAGCGTCATTGCGATGTGCACAACGTTGGAGTCGCCGCAAATCCTTGAGTCCGACGAAGAAGACTTGCTTCTGTTCACTGATACACATTGCTCATCGTTCCTGAATGCTGGCGCTTCTCGGAATGCAAGAGGCAAAGAAGAACTAGCTGTAATTCTATGATCTAAGTTCTTCTGCTGCCGCTTCCCTCCTGCAGCAGCAACAGCTCCTCCTGATGCAGATCCCGACAAGAAGATCTTTTGCTGCTGCTGTACCAGCTGCAGCTCCTGATCATGATCCTCCGCCGCCTCCAGCAACTGCAGTGCATGAGCTGCAGCAGTAATTTGTTGTTGATGATCTAGTCTAACATTAATACTACCACTACTTTCTACAACCTGCTCGAATTGTCGCGATTGTGACCTTATTGCTTCTACAGCTACTAGTGACCACGACGCGGAAAACAGCTGAGCTTGCAGCAGAACGAGAGCTATTGCGACCAGAACCCAAATCTCTAGTCTTGTTGCTGCTGCTGCTGTCCTCCTCCTTCTCATCAAACTAGTACTTACCATGATTCTTCACCACACGCACACACACAATTCTCGCGGCTCTGGAAAGAAACTATCTATCTATCTATCTATCTATCTCCGCAACAAGCAGCAGCAGAAACAGTTCCTGATCTTCCCAAAATCTCTTCCTGTAGATTCTTCACCATGAAACCTTCTTCCAGCTGCAAGTAAGCTCATCCTGCAGCTGCACTTAGCCAGTCTACAAACCCACCACCAAAAGAACCTCCCCCTAACAAAAAAAAACAACAACAACAACAACAAACCCAGTCAAAGAACAAGCCTCGACTTCATAATGCTGCCATTACTCTTCCATCTCTTGGACCACAAGCTGCAGCAGCAGCAGCAGCAGCCACCGACCCACCCACACACCCATTTTGATCATCTTATATTTCGCCATCTGAACTCCCCAATTTCCATCATCCCTGGCACCAATCAATCAGTTGATTTGATTTGATTTGTTTTGGTTTTGTTTTTACTTTTTTTTTGCCTTTCTTTTTTCTCTCCAAAAACAACCAAAAAGGAGGAAGGAGGTCCACCATATAATCAAAACAAAGAGGAGGAGGAGCAGTTTGGTGGGTGTGTGGGTACGTGGGTTTTTATAGCAAGCAAAGCAAAGAGCTTATAAAAGATTTCAGACCATCATTATCTTGCGTTGCGTTGCATAGTTGTGGCAGCAGGAGAGGCCTCTTCCAGGGTTGGTGTCCTTCCAGGTTTTTCACCCATCTCCTTGCATGATTTGCTTCATGCTACTGGTGATGGGTTTAGGTGGTAGGTTTTGTGTTTTCTTCTCTTAGGGCTCCCCATTGCGTGTTTTGCACTTTAGAGTGTGATCTTTTATTTGGACTTTGATCCTTTCTTTTTTTTTCTTCTCTTGTTCACTTGCCGAGTGTTATTTATTTATTTATTTAAATATTTATTAGAAGGTGGGTAGCTAGGCTATAAGAGCTGCTGCTACCCTAATGGTAGAGAAATTTTAAGTTCACTATAAAAGTAACAAAATGAAGGGAAAGCAAAAGAAACGTGTTGTTGTTGTTGTTTTTTCTATTTAGAGTCTAGACTATGTTGCTGACCTCTCTCTCTCTCACTCTCTTTTTGTGGCGAAAATTTTCTCCATTTTATTTTTTTTATTTAAAAAAAAAGTCCCCCAGCAACATGGTCAAGGGAGCTTTAACTTGGAAATGTTTGAAAAATATTGTCACATTTGGAGGAAGAGAAAGTTTATGAAATGGTTCGTTGTCAAGATTTTTGGATAGATTTTTCTTCTAGATTTCTTTCTTTTGAATTTCATTGCCGAATTTAGCTAATAGGTTCTAATGGTTCACTAACATGTAATAGGATTCTTTGATTTTTTCAATTTCTTTTTTTGTCTTGTAACCAGATTTGGCTAAATCCTCTTCTAACTGATTGCCACTTTTGGTGCAAACATGAGAAATTTTTCAAAAAACAATTAATATTTTCCTTTGGTGGGGTCACTTTTGTGATGTACCCAAAGTCACAATATTCACAGGAAAATTTAGCCAGATTTTTGGTTACAAGCTAAATATGAAAACAATTTTTTTTCAAACATCCTTTTATATTTTTGGCTATTTACTTAAATAATTTATAAAAATCTGGCAAATTTTTCTTAATTTTTTTTCGGATTCCGGCTATTGAAAAGCTTTAAAAGCACATGATTTTAGCACTTTTAATTGGTAATACAGCTTTTTGGCTAAATGTAGCCAGCCCCAAAAAAAGGCTAACAACTCGAACGAACGAACGCGGAGCCACGAAACCCACGGACGTGGTTAAGACGGCGCCCTCTTAACCAGCCTGGATTGCACCGGCCCGCCCAAAAAAAACACCAGCCCAAAATGGGACCTCCCCACCTGAGTCTATCCAAACTAAGTGGGCCCTCACTAAGTGATCCAGAGACTACCTTACTATTCCTGCTCCCTGAATGATTCACTTACATTTAGTCTTCCATTATTATTGTGTAGGGGACGTTCCCAATTTTATATGTTCCCAAGTTCCCATGGAAATATTTCTTTTCTACAAAAAGGGAAAGAATTGAGAAAATCAAAAGAGAGTTGTGTAGGCAAGGGGAGGTTCCCATACTAGTAGTGCATTCTCCAGATAGAGGGGCACCCAAGGGCGTGAGCCCAAGGGTGTTCCCAAAGCTCAGGAGAACACACTACTAGTACACGAACCTCCCCGAGCCCAAGGGTGTTCCCAAAGCTCAGGAGAACACACTACTAGAACACAAACCTTCCCTTACCTAAACAACTCTCTTTTGATTTGCTCGATTCTTTCCCATTTTGTAGAAAAGAAATATTTCCATGGGAACTTGGGAACATATAAAATTGGGAAGTTCCCCCAGCATAGCCTGCGCCCTAGGGTTCTTCTGCTGGGGAAGACCCCTCTAAATACACATAGGGAGTTGTTTACCTATAGGGTAAAGTCCTACTGGGTGGGTGGGAGGGGGTGCGGGAGGGCATTCCAAAATTAGGGGGCCTAGGACGATGCAATAGCCGTGCATTTTGGGAATGTCTAACCCCCACCTAAAGGCTTTTACATATGTAGCTCACAAGGTGTAGTAGAATGAGGGTTCTTAGTGCTTAAGAGTGGTAGGGATCTTATGTCTGTCTACTTGTAGGGTTAAGGTCCCTCCCTCACACTCTTAAGGACTATGTGTAAGATCCCTACTCTTTCCTAGAAGGGTTATTCACAAATAGAAGATGCCCTTCATATACACTAGGAAGTATGGCGGACTGGTTTTATGTTGAATGGAAGATGAAGTACATAAGTAAGGTATTTGGAGGGCACCTTACGTATGTGGATATCCGTCTTAAGAAAAGAATAGGGATCTTATGCCTGTTTCCTTAGGAGTGAAGAGTTGCTCTTAAGGAGTAGTAGGCCCAAGATCCCTACTACTACTACTCTTCTCCACTATGGATTATTCACTTCACTCTTCAAGTATAGGCCTAAGATCCCTACTCTAGAAATCTAGGAGGGGTATCCACATACAAAAGGTGGTGTAAGATCCCTCCCACTCTTAAGGAGTAGGTGTAAGATACCTCCTACTCTTGCACTTTGTAAGTGATCTATGAATGTTGGGTTCTTAGTGGCCTTGTGCTTCATGATGGGAAAGAAAGCCCATGGGTGAAGAACATTCTCTAGCCGTGGGATTGGAATTGGGTACCTACCAACTTGTTCTAGGCCCTTCATTTTGGGAATTCCCTCACCCTAGGGCTTCACTTTAGTATAAGATTATCTCAGTCTATCCTATGTCGGGGGTTAGCTTCCCATGAACCTACTACACTTAGTACCATGGAAAAAACTAGTGTTGTGTACTACTTCTCTCCCTTGTGAACTGGCAGGTACGGGTATATATGGACCTTTGATTGGCACTTTGCCGAAAAAAACAAAAGAACCAATGTTGACTTGCAACCATGGTTCCAAAAGGATCAAAGAACTGGTCAAAGAACCTACCCTGAACCGCCGGATGTTTGTCGGTACTCTCTCATAAATCTCCATGGTTTCTTTGAACATTTTTCAAAACCCTAGAACCAGATGTCCATTATTATTTCATTCTGAAGATTTTTTTCAAAACCCCAAAACTGGAGGTTATTTGATTTTTGACATCTTTCAATAACCTCGAACTAGAGGATATATATAGCACAATAAGGAACTGCCAAAAACCAATGTTGTGCTTGTATACACTTAAATTTATTTACACTTACACGCTATACCATATACCTTGGAAGTGTAAGTGCAAAAGATTTGAAGTGCAAGTGTAAATGACTTACACTTACTAGTTGTGCAAATCCATACCATTCCATGTAAAAATATTTTTAAAAGGAAAATTATCCTTTCAAGATCATTGACCCTTGCCCAATAGGATCAAAATACATTTTAAAAATGCATAAAATTTGAAGGGAGGAAATTCTTTAGTCTCATTGAGGCCACCTTTTGTAACAAATACACACAAAAAAATGAGGGTGTGGAGAAGGAGGAAAAAAAGTAGTTTGATGTAAAAAATGATGGAGTAAGTGAACTTATTATTCGCCCAATCCATGGGTTCAAATGTAAATGGGACTAGTAAATGTAAATGCTTGTGTAGTGTAAAAGAAAGCACTTACATGTTGAACAAGGTGAGTGTAAATTGATGCATCTTTTTTAAAACCTCAAAACCATTCAATAATTTTAAAATAAATGCAAAATCAATCTCAAAAACATGATACTTGAGATGAAAACACATCTTGGAAATGGTAGAATTTCATTATAGATTGTCCATTTTTTATATTTAAATAATTATTTTGAAACACTTGCAAAATTCAATGATAAATCAAAAGGATCAAAAACAAAACATCATTGTTTTAACTATTATTATGGTACATTGAAATGTAATGATAGGTAAGCAAAAGATATACTAGCTTACCACATTTTGTGAGTATTGGACTATAGAATTCACAATAATGTAGAGAGCCTCTTTTTGTAACACTATTATGTGTTACATATAATAAAATTTTCTCTTATTTTCCTTAACCCACTAAATCACAGCAATTTCTTGTTATACAAATACAGTTTTTCCACAATGGGTATATGTATATTTGCACTTGATATCAATAGTGATAATTTGTGACCCAATAAAAATCAAAAATATAATATATCCTACTTGGAAAAAATCCCAGCTACCTGGAACCTAGTGACTAGGGTAGGATTTATCCAGGTTCTCTAGGTGATAAATATAATTTTAAAATAAAAAATGAAAGTTAGGAAAACTCATATTTTACAATTAGTTTTTATTCATTGTGGTTTTAGGCAAATTAGTATATTAAATTGGTTGTACATAATTAATATTTACACAATCTTTGATTTTGAACATTGTGTAGTAGCTGAGCTATATAAAAATTTCATCAAATTTTTAATATTTTTATCTATATGTAAAGTATGGGAAAATTGGACCCTAACCTTGTTTGAACACCAGACCAAGCTTCAAAATTTTCAAGTCTGAAGTATTTTTCACAAATTAGACACAAAGAGAAAGCTAAAATACAAGGAAATGATGAAACCCTACCAAACAAACTTTATAAAAGAAAACACCCAAGAGCGGGAGAGAAAAATAAACAAAGAACCAGGACCAAAGTCTAGGCAAGTAAAAGAGTCCCAAAGAGACTGAGCCACATGGAGGTAAGGGAAAAACTAAATGTCGAAACTACCACCAATGGCATGAAGCATATGAAGAATTAGTAGCAATTGTAGTGAAACCCAAAATATCAACCTTGCCCAAAACACTTGATTCCAAGACATTGAAAGAAATTGGCTTCTCAGTCGGGCTTCCCATGTCTTCCCCCACATGATAAACCACATCATATAGGTCTTGCTATAAGTGATAATCTGAAATATAACACTCCCAAGGTACATTGACAATTGGAACTTTGCATTCTATTCACATATATCCCTTTCCCCGATCCGTTTTTGCAAAGTGACCCAAGAAGTAACCACACACATTGGTTAGTCAATAGGCCGAAATGTGAATGGGTAACTAAAATGGCTTATACTTCAATTTTTCATCCACATTGTGTATTTGAATTTTGCACCATAAAATATATAACATGTTGCTTTTACATGTAACTTAACAAGGGGTGTGTCACAGTGTGGCCTTGCCATTTACATTTTAAAAATATCTTAAGGACAAAGAAGAATTATGGAAACTCAAATATTTCACCATGCAAAAAATATAATCTTCCAAAAATCCTCTAAAAAGAAACCAAAATCCTTCAAGATATTATAACTCTATAACTAATCTCAAGTTTCAACACGAGCCAAAATATCATCTTTCAAAAATCCTCATATAAAAATAAATAGACCTATTATCACCTAGGGGCCAAAATTCCTTAAGCTACTATACTCTACAATGAAGCTAAACACAATATCCTTGCCTTGGCAAGCAAGGCCAACAAACTCAAGAGTCCTGACTCCCCCTACTTGACCTTTCTCCAAAGGGATAAGTCGTAGACAAGTGCTCAGTTGATGCTCTCAACTTTTAAGTCTTTCCACCTCTTCAACAATGATAGCCTACTTCCACCTTCTTAACCATTGTTCTTCCCTTTTTCTCATAGAAGTGAAGTTAAATGATCATGAAGACTAAGTTAATTATTAGAGTACATTTCATAGAATTTTTTTAATGGTTCTATAATTTATATTAATAAAAATAATTACTAAATTGATAAACCTCCATCCCCTTTATCATTATTTTTTACCTTTCTTCTGACACACACTTGGGAAACTTCCTTTTCAAAGTGAAACTAAATATAATCTTTCATCTTAAAATGATCATAAAAGTAAAATTTGAATATTAATTTAACTTCATCCACAACTATAAATTATTTTCAATGTGTTTTTTGATTAAAGATTAATCCAAATTTCTCAATTATTTTTACATTAGAAATGTTTTAAAAAATATTCATCAATTATTTCTCATGTAAAATGATTTTTAATACATTGCATTACATTCTCTAAAATATTTTTTTAAAAATTAAGTGTATAAATTATAAATATAATAATGAAAGTTAGAACTAATACAAGTGGAATCATAATAATTAGATATATTTAAAAGAAAGTACAAAATAGAATTTTTGAATTGACACTATATAACTTTTGATTGATCTCAAATTTTTTTCCTTGATCATGGGGTTCTGTATATTTCAAAGATTGCATGTCAAGAATTAAAGCATACCATAATATTTTTTTAAATTCTCTATTTCCCTTGAAAAAATTTCCTTTGAAGAAAAAAATTTGGGTAAAATTTCAAATTTTTCAATTTTTAAAATTAATAAAAACCCCGGACTGCCCCCAGAAAAAAACCCTTTAGGAAAGCTGAATAAGAGACAAGGTGTCTTAGTTAATAAAAATAATAATTTAATGATCACCCTTTATTACATCTCATGATACAATGTTTAATTATATATGTTTGAACTCAACCCTTTTTTTTTCTCTTTTTTTTTCTTTCCGTCTGCAGAAGCTTTGCCAGCTGGTGGAAAATAATAAATAAATAAATAAATCATAAATAATAAAAACATGCAAAAATATTAAGATTGGCACTTTGGGGTTTATAATTGCCAGATTTCAAAATAATTTAATATGAATAGCCAGATTTCTATATTAGGTTCCAATAAGTAGCCAAAACCTTAGAAGAATTCTTAATTTCATTTAACCAAATTTAATCATTTGATTTCTTTCTTTTTTTCCCTGTGATACATACCCAACAAGTATCCACCGGGTATAATGGGAAACAAAAAAGAAAGACTCATGTGATTATTTTATGCCGTGTCAAGTCCTCGGGAATTCTGTTTTTTACCTCCACAAAATTTTGTTTCTCGATGTAAGGTTTGTTTTGTATATTAATGATAAAGACATTAATGAAGCTTTCATAAATCATCCATCGATTTGGCTATCAAGACAAATCAAGATGATTGAACTTTAAAACAAATTTCGTTCTTTCGAAGTTGGGTGGTCATAATCCCAATTTTTGTACAATTTGAAAACTTTCAAAAATCTATGCTACTTAAAATTAATGAAATTTGATGACATAAATCATGTGACACACCATCACGATCGATAAATGATCACTTTATATCATTTTATATAATGAGAATATAAGTAATCCTTGTGAAAATCATAAATCGCATGATGCCAACTTTCTCAATAGATATCCATATTGAACAAAAGAATATGAACTACTAAATACACGTAAATACATATTATTAGCCAATATTGAATGGCTAACAAATGAACATATGTCAATTGCTATTTAAATGATATACATTGGACATGTCAAAAATCAACAATAAACGAAATTGTTTACAATGCATTCACATCCATGAGAACATTTGAATATCATCACTAATTGATCTATATGGATATCATTACAAATGTATAATCTTTAATTCCAACAAATAGTGTAATGAAAATTTGAATACCTTACCCTAAGGTCAGTTTCGTCATTAAATAATCTTCAAAATAGTGAAATTAAAATTTGTGAAAACATCAAGGTGACATGTTGAAAATCATCGTATATATCTTAGGCTACACTTTAAATAATTTCACTACTCACATCACAATATTATAGTAGATGATGAAAAAATATGTAATTTTAAAATTAGAAAACGAATTCATTTTTTGAAAAAAATTTATTATTCATCTTTCAATGTGGAAATTGACCCTAGGCTACAATGATGAAACATTTGAAAGGCTTTGACATTTTATTCCATCTTGCCCATTAAATTATATCCATGTTATCTTCATGCAACGACATGATACATGTTTATGTGAACTTTTTGTTATGCAATTGACATAATATTTAATTAGCATCCAACTAGAAACCTCAAAATATATTACCACACAAACGACAACCCACGCTAAATTGTTTTTGTTGTATAATTTTTATTAAAAAAATCATGTGAATAGAATTTAGACCAATGCATGTATAATGCATTTAAATGATCCCATATTAGATAATTGTTAATATTCATGTAAGAGAGATTATTGCAATTATTTGACCCCACATCCTTGCCCCTTTTACCTAGATTAGTTTTAATCTATGACAATATTCAATTAATGCACATTTTTTATCTCAAATTTTAAACATGTTGCAAATGCCCATTGTATAAAAACCTAAACGCTACAACATTTCCAAACACACTTAAACAATTTTTTTTTTAATCCATCATTGGTAGTGTGCAACATAGTGAAGCACTAATCTTTAGTAGAACAAATTGGAACCACAATCTCATCTGTAGGACAATTAGTTAGCACTACAAGATGAAGAGTTTTTAATCAATATATTTTGTGGGATTTTTCTTTTGGTGTTAAAAACTTGAAAATAAATTCTTGCCCAAAATGTCCTTTTTCTTCATTTTTTAGTTTAAAAAACTTACAACAAATAAATGTATACCAGGCATGATATCAATTCTTTGATACTAGGTATGTGAGCTACCCTAATCCTACATTGTTTGTAGGTCACATTGGAGAATTCTTTCCACTTTTGTTTCTTGAAGCAATTCTTGCAACACAAACAAACAAACAAATTGGATGGACTTGCACATGTTATCATCAGGGTTTTTTAATTCTATTTTTGTGATATTAAAAATCAAATTTCTCCAAAATTTTGGCAAAATTAGTCAATTTTACACTTAAAAAAACACATTTCTCCACCAAAATCTCAAAATTTGGGTTTTTTAATGACAAAATTTTGTCCATGGATTGAAATTTAAACATAAACCTTCATCAAACATGGCACCCTTCCCCCCTTATAGATGTAAAATTGATGTTGCACAAAATAATAATAACAATATTATTATTATTATTATTATTATTATTATTGAAAAAGAAAATAATGGGTTGTAAATTGTAATGGTGTTATTACAAATATAATAATGCATGGGTTGGGTTTAATCCCCAGAAGTAAATTACTAACCAAAATGGAAACCATTCAAAACAGATGGCCTGGCTATTTGTGGGCAGAATAAAAGCACACATTTGGGTGCCAGTCTAGCACAGCACTCAATCAGGCACTCCTCCCTCTAAGCTTGGAAGTTGGATCTGCTCTGGGGCTAATAATAAAAGAGACCCTATTATTACTATTATTATTATTATTATTAGTACTATTACACCCCTATTTTAGACCCCATTATTGTTATTATTTATATTACTATTTTAATTATATGAAATAATAATAATAAATGCAGGGAAAGAAAGGCCCATAGAACTTTATATGTTGTGAAAGTTCAACTTTTGGACAAAACATATGAGATACAATGTGGTGCTATTGGGAACATCTTGGGGGGAACATGTCATGGAAACTTGGGAACATCATTTCAATTCATCCACTCAACCTAGTTGGTTACAATCCTCCCTCTCGTAGTTGCTACAAGAAAGTGCAACTTGAAAGCATTCACCAACTTAGCTTCCAAAATTAACCTTAAAAAAATTCTCAAGAACTAGACACATATGCTTTGATGCGCCTAAATAGACCACCATTGGGTGAGGAAGTTGTTTGTTTAATCATCCATGGACAAAACTTGGGCATATTAAAGCATTGGAGCAAGAAATGAGTTGAAATAAGAAGGTTTGAAGATGTGGGCAACAAAACCATTAATTTTGTTTTAAAAAGTGTTTCTCTTCAAGGAATTCAAACCAATGTTGTGCACTTATTATATAAGTTGACAATTTGAGTTCCATGCTGCTTCACACTACCAATGATAATGATTAAATTATTTTTTTGTGGACATAATAATTTTGTTGTAATTAGTTTTGTCTTTTCAAAAGATAAAATTTTATAAATTTCATTATATGTTATTATGTTTGATTAATTAATTTAATTTTCATTCTTGATTTGGTAGGCAAAATGTTAACAAAAGTCTAATTTTAAAAATAAGTTCACAACAAGATACAAACAGAAAAAAACATTGAGAGGGTGCAAAACAAATAATAACACAAGATCTTAAAATGAAATTTGAAATATGATGAATTATAATTTGGAATGACTCTAGAATTGTCACAATGACAATCACTAAAATACCTCATCCTACATAAACCAGTTCCAATGAAACATTGTCACTGGAATTATAATTCCTTGCATGTTAATATTTATCTATGAAGGAAGATGGTTTGTTTTGTTTGTCATGTTGAGATCTCCCAAACCAAACCATGGTGTCTCTTGGTAGGCTCTTGGTACCTTGGAAAGCCCTTGATGAGTAAGGGTGCACCAAGTTGGGTCCATAATGTTATGACCGATAGTGGAGAAGTTATTGAATATTGAAATATGTTTTCATTTAAATTTCATTTAAATCAAAACGAAAAATAATAGGGAAATTTGGCTGTGCTCTTGGTATTCATGGTAAGCCCTCAATGAATGAGTAGGATTTAATGAAGGTAATTTAGAAATTTTCAGACCTAAAGTGCTAGAGATATGATTTTTGAGTAATCTTTGTTATTGAAAATTAACTTAAATTTTAAATGGTTTTTTCACAATTGGGCTCTATTGTTAAGTCCTATTCACACTTGGGCTAACAACATGGGCCACACTAGTATTACTAATCTACTCTTATCATTGAATTAAACAGCCTTTTTGTTTTTTTTTTTCTCATTTTTGATACCCATCGGGTATTGGAGCAGATCTTAGGGCTACTAAGTAAACCCTCAACTGTGGGCTTTGTTGAAATTGAGCTCATGCTCAGTTTTATCGAAATCACACCCACAATCAGATCCACCTCACATGGGCCCTTATTCTCATAAGTAAAGCTGGTGACCTTGGGCTTTATCCTACACATAAGCACCTCACACTGGATTTGATGGACTAACCCTAGACTAACCTTAATGGGTTTTAGGGTTTAGGATTTAAGGTTTAGGGTTTTGCAAATGAGGGGTGCTCATTTATAAACTAATCCAGACTAACCTTATATGGTTTTAGGGTTTAGGATTTAAGGTTTAGGGTTTTTGCAAATGAAGTGTGCTCATTTTTATAATTGAGAAGAGCTTCAAGAAGGTTCACTGCTTGGGTCACTTGTGTTGTGTGCAAATTAGGGTCACTTTGCATTGTGTACAAATCAACTGCAATTGCTTCGTCTGTTGTTCCATTGAGCCTTTGGCTCTTTGTCTTCTTCTTCCCTCCAGAGCTAAAGCATCAATAATCATGAGTGAAATTGGGCTATGCTATTGTGGGGATGATCCTTTCCATCAATAGGGATTGAAACCATTTTGGTCTTGGCAAAAGAGGACACATCTTTCTTCAATTATTGGGCTCTGACTCTTCTCTTGTGGACCTTTTTTTTTCACTTAACACACTTGACTGGGACAAAGAATCAAGATTGTCTGAAGAAATTAATGAGGAATATATCCTTAAAGTGATCCTGTCTTTGGACCCTAGTTTGACTTTATCGTCCTTGTTTCCTCCCCAATTTGACTGTAACCATATAGGTACTGAGCGAAACTGGGTACCATTTAATGAAATTGCATATTAGTTTGCAAAGTATGCAAGATTTTTTTTTTTTCCCCCCCCTGAATTGCTCCAACGAGAGTAACCAAATCATTAAAAATGAGTATATTGCTCACAAGGTGGAGATGATTAGCAGATTTGTTACTATTCCATTAGAGTCATGGAAGCAATTGAACCATCTCAATGACATTGAACCCTCAATGGTAAACAAGGATTCATGTAAAGGCACATGCAAACAAGAACCAAGAAATGTAACAAATGAATGGTGTGCATCAAAATGGATTAAAAATGATTCTTTCTTCATTCATTCAAGTTGAAAATATAAATAATTTTAATTATGTGAACCAAAAACATTGAAAAATAATGTCTAATGTGTTGGAAACACATTTTTAAAAATAATTTAATTATTCAGCATTGAGGTCAAGTGCCAAATTTAGAGTACTGCAGCATATGTACCTTTAGCCAGCAGCTCCCCAAAATTCGAAGAACTGGTTCTGAGCCTTGACCTAATGCTAATAAGAAGCAATTGCACATATAAATAAACTAGGAGGTTCTTTGATTTCCAAAACGTTCAAAAAAACCAAAACCCAGAGGTTATTAAGAAAAATCAAATTAAATAACCGCAAAAAACTGGTACCGGCCAGGCTGTACTGGGATCTTCTGACCAGCTGAACGTACCAGCCAGCCTGTCACTATTTCTAAAAAGTGAAAAAATCCCGGCTCTGCTTTACTTAGGAAAAGGACATGAGTACAGGCCCTTCAGTGATTTTCGACCTGTTCCCTCAGCCTACCGGCCTCGGGCACAGATCTCAAATCAGGGAAGGGCCTGTACTTCAGGCCCTTCTCCTATACTTAAACATGAGACCACAAGAAGAGACCCTAATCCACAGTTCGGGATAGGCTACAGCAGTGCTGAATGCATGAGATACATTCTTCTCCCTGGCAGGCTTTTGGACACCAATTATCGTTTCATGTCCCATGCACGACCCATGGGGTTTTCTACGAGATTACTGGATTTGGCTAACTTACACAAAATCTTTTGTGGCGTCTCTAGTGTGATTCTTTGGTGTTTGGTTTGTGTTGTTGCACTACATACATACATAAATTGTCAACTTCTTTCCATAAGTTACATGAATCCAAGATATGTTTATAGTTGTCGGGTAATGAAGCCAAAAAACTATACTTGGATCCAACCCTACCCAATTGGGGTTATGAGAAACATGAGTGAGAGTAGTTATGATGCTACAACAAAATCTTGCTCCTCCCCATGCCCCTCCCTCCTATTGGTTCAGTGAGCTCTTCGTGGGAAGAAGAGCACAGAACAAAAGTGATCATTAATCATACCTTCTAACACTCCAATTGGACCCAACAAGAAACAAATTAAGACAAACAATTCCGACAACCCTAAAATTGGACCAAATAACACCCTTGGGTTTGTTTTCAACTCTCTCCTAAATTGCATGGTAGGCCCCTCAATTATTTGCACAAGCCTTGTTCACATCATAAATGGTGTTGTGGAAAGCTCATTACAATAATATACATACTTAATATACTTCTTTTGACATTTCATAACACCTATAGCAAAGCCTTGGGTAACCAGCACCTACTACATTTGTACCATGGTAAAAACTAAACCCCCCACCCTCCTGGCCCCCTTCAATTTGGGTATCATAGAAGGAAATTCCCCACTCAGCTTATATTTGTCATACTTATGTATATGATTCACCATTAGAGCAATGCCACAAAAAAATTGGAACTCAAAATAAAAACTTGAATGTTCCCAGTTTTCATGATAATGTTTTTACATGCTTGAAATTGGATGACTTTCAATGCAGTGCATCAGTTTACAAATGGTCTTTCGGATCGAAGCAAGGTGGATGAAATTTTATGAATTACCAATTTACCATTTATTCCTCTTTCATTGAGCTCAACTTCCTTGAAATGCTTAGCTAGTATTAAACAATTTATAACTTTTTGGAAAGTTGGACAATAAATGAGAATGTAATTTGTTGGGATTTCATCTTTCCTCAATAGTTTCATTTTCCTAGATTACCCCATTTTGGCAACTTTCCAACTCCCAAATCATTCAATGGACACGCTTTGCTTTAGATGGAAGGCAAAATGACCATATGGTTTGTTAATAACCCCTAAACTCCTAATGGGCTAAAAAATGGTTTTTTAAATTTCAAATTGATGCACCGAGGGAAAAAAAAATATGGTGGATAATTCTTTGAGTACCATATGGAGTGGGGCCACATAGTCTTTGAATGGCATGTTGAACAAAGAAGTCCGTGTCAATTTTGTTATAATTGTGATGAAAGTAAGGCATGCAATGACTTCTCAGGGGAGTGGGTGGGAGGAGATGGAGGGGTTGGGTTTTTCCAAGTGAAGGCAATAGGGAGTCAATTAGGTGTGTTCATCTGTTGCAGAACTTCACTTAGTTTATATGTTCTCCAATTTGGGCTCCACATTGCTATGCAATACCAGTGACGATGAACTATTTTATTATTTCTTATGTTTTCATTTGGTTTTCAATAATTCATCCCTTTCCAAAAATGCATTTTCCAAAGCAATGCATACTATAAGATAAGATGCCCTCAACCTTCAGAATGTCAGATATATACCTGGCTTATACCAACTTCAATACCAGGCACATACCTGCATCATACCAGCCAAAAATCAGTCTTGGACCCAACATCGATACCAGGACTAGGCTCCAATGAAACTTTTTAAAGGACCCAATGCCATGATCGCTGATTCAACTTTCTTTTAAATACCCAATACCAGGACCACGCTGGTATGTTCAAAAGTCAATACCAGACCAACACCAGTTTTGAAAGAAAGCAACCACTCACACATCAGTTGACCTTCAATAGCAATACGTATGGCAGTGTGAAGCTCCATAAAATCCCCACTTCATCAACAATTACTGCTACTAATCAGTGCATTTTCTCTACAGCCAGCAAATTTGCTGCTGAGCAAATAACCGTTTGCATTTGGAAAAGCAACTCAGAATTCATGTCAGGGAGAAGTCATACAAACCAGTAACAAGGGTCATAAATGCGCAGTAAATTTTATTTGATGCAATGACTCATTTTCATGGTCATAAAAAAAACTGCTATTGTAGTTTTTAACTGGCTCAGCATCATAGGAGGGCCTTGAAGTATCACCATTACAGTCTGTAGAGATGACACTGCCATCTACTATGAAAGTCAATTTGACCCGCCTCACAATCCTGTCAATCTGCATCACCATTGATTGAAAAAGAAACCTGCAGTCAGTGACAGTTTTTAGAACACAAGTCTTTTCAAAACAGAACCAAGAGAAGATTCTGTCGAAGGATGTTGAGTATGTCTGCTCACCGACACATTGTCATCAAAGTGATTAGAAAGGTAGAGGTCATCTGGAGACCTTGAACAAGGGAATCCTGTTTCTGAAGGATGATAAAACCACCGGCATCGCATCACTGCATTTTTGCGAGCACTACCTTTTGGTGCTCTGCTGGGGTGTTGCTCATGAGACCACAAGCCTTCAATTCGAGCCACATACAAAGTGCTGTCTGTTGATATCAATGAGCAGATCTGACAAGAACCAAGGCACAGATGCTCTCATGAGTGTGGAGTCAACAATCATAGTCTCTGATCATAATTCATCGTACCAGCTCCACAATAAAAAAATCCTTGGACAAAAGAATCTGACCTCTACGACATCTCCAAGGAGGTACTGTACACGGTTGATCATAACACCACTGTAATGGCAAATACCCTTTCTGTTCAGCTGCTGCCCTGCAAAAGCATCCAGAATTTCTTTTGAGAGTCCTGTTGCCATTTGTGGAACTGGAAGTGGTGTTGGGGAGCTCACTCCTATAAAGCTCCATCCAGCAAGTTTATTTTGTGACCTCCTAGGTTTTATCAGAGATGCTTGAACAAGTTGTCTCTTCATTTTTGTGCCTGCCCTAGTTAAGGGTCGCCTCTCAACCCCTCGACCAGTGTTGCTGTCATACTGAGGTTGTGTATTCAGTTCTGACAAGGCCAGGGAGTGGCTTGCAGCTGACTGTGGTAATGGAAGACATCTTCTGATCAGCAAGCTGTCTACCACCCACTCTCCTGCCTGCAGATATGTTACAAAAACCATAAGTGTGAACCAAAAGAGAACCCCCTACAGAGCACCCTCTTCCTCCTGACTAGGGCATAAGCCACCTCACCACTCAGAGCTCAATGAACTGAAATGTTAGGGTACTAGACATACCATGAGGGGCAGCTCTAAACATGTGATCAAATGGCGAAGGCTGTCCGGCACCTTGCATGGTTCCTCTGCTGCTACAAGACAAATAAAGCTCCTGGTGGCATTTTTTTTCGGATCCAGAGCTTTGATATTACTCACCACCTTGCCACCTCCATGCTGCAATATTGTTGTAAGAACACCATCATTTAAACTACTACCAAAAAGAAATTGCATACCTTCGCATATTTGCTAACCTCAAAGTCATATGAATTTCTTCATGGTGCAAGAATTATGGCATTCGTGAGACCCCTTAGGGATTTGCAACAGCAATCCCAAATTAATGTAGAGGCATGATGTTCATCTATTGTGCATGCTATGGCAGTCTGCAGATCATAGTTCTTTGCTAAAACAAAACATAAAAGGACAAGACTACAATCCAGCATGAAAAATATAATGTTGCCACATTGCTGATACTGCCTCAGTTCCATGCACAAAAAGAGACTCTATAGATAACCAACTGCCAGAACCTTGTGGCCATACTCATTGACCAGTCTGTGTGAAGCAAAGATAGTAGAGAGAGGGAAGGGAAATGCCTCAATGAGAGCCTTCATCTGAGTACAGAATGATGGCTTGCCATGAAGGTAAATCTTAAGGTTGTGAAATATAGAGTCCTCCTGGAGCTTGTTTCCTGAGGGAGACACATCCCTGGCGCCTTTTTGACCAGCAACCAGCTTCCTGGCTGACTTCTTAGGCTTATGCCAATAACTGCACAGTACTCCACAACAACTCACTAAGTGGGTATGAAAGCAAAGTTGCTTCTGTCAGAGAAGGCTACCTCCCATGCATCTTTCCATACAGACCTTAAAACATACATGCTGGAAGTAAGGGGAACTAAAGGCAATGAGAAATCAAGCAATTCATGATGCACAGAAGGTTTGAATCCTGAACAGTCTTACCTGGTTTCAGGTAGTAACTCCTCCCTGCAGATTGACTCACTTATCCATGTGGGTTTCAAAGCAGGGAACCCAACAGCACATGCAAATAAAAATTTGGGTGTGCGAACCTGCAGCAAGTTCACACACAACATTAGAGTTCACAGTTGGTATGAAGAATATCACGATTCAATTTCTTGTCTGGAAGAAGTCCACAGAGAACAAACTCAATCCTATTTGACCCAAGTATGCTGTGATCATTAACCTGCAGAGGTGCAATTAGTGAACATCACAATTCAAATTCTGGCACACAGAATGTCAGACTCTGAATTATTTTCTGCAAGATGTTCAACAGATAACTAACTCATTCTTATTTAGCCCAAGAATGATGTGATCATCAACCTGCTGAGGTGCAATTACAATTGGAGGCCTTTCGTCTGCCTCACCCTTCCTCCTCCTTATTGATCGCAAATGAGGAGGCCGTGGAATGTCAGTAAGGACAACACCCCCATGCTCTTCTATGATCCTAGCTAGATTATCCTTCTTATCAGATGAGAACCCTGTGAGCAAAAACTGTAAACCATCAAACAGCAGACCTTGCTTTTCACCCCTATTTGAAGTACTGTTCCTCTTTGCAACTTTTTGCTTCCTGGTGACTGTGACAATTTTCTGACCCACAACCTTGGAGAGTTTCTTATCATGAGTCCTTGACTTGCTTGGTCTGATACTCATCTTCAATCCTGCCAAACAGACAAAAGAAACCTTTCAGCAATTCTAACAAGGTGTTGACTGAGTGACAAGAAGAGCACATATGTGGATGAAGGAGCATCATTTCCAATGACCTCTTCCATTTCACCACTACAGATTCACATTCCTTCTTCCCCACAATATCATCCTTATTCCACTGTCCCGGCACCAACAGAAAGCCCACTGTATTTTGCATAGTTCATGCCCTCTGCAGGGTTCTACCATGTCTGATGATGCTCTGTGATTTATGTGGAAGGGCTTCTTCATCTTCAACATCCACATTTTCCCTGCTTTCCCATGGATGATGCTCTTGTACTTCCTCTGTAGCCACCTGTGCAGGTTCATCTGCTCCTGGATCTCCAGGAAATCTAGAGACTCCTTTATTCAGAGCAGCAGAATTGCTGAATGGGGCTTGCCCTGCAACCCATTAGAGTTTGGGTCACATTAGAATTGTCATCAAACCAAGAAAAGAAATTGAGTGATATAAACATCACAGATGGAACAGCACTCAGCAACACAAGGTTCAAATGTCCTGATTAACTCCACTGACCTTCACCACTTTGAATATCGGACTCAACAACTCTACATGCTCTGAGCCGCCGTTTTTTCCAAATGTGTAGAGGGGGGAACCCCCCTTGGCTGCTGGATTCACAGGAATATCCACCAATCAAGTGATTCTGCTCCAAGCCCACATCTTTATCCTTTGATGGAGTTGCATGTGCCTGACATCCTGCACAAGACTTCATTGCTGCAGTACCAGCAGCCCCTTCTACAGCACCTAGACTGACAGGTCTGCATGTCCCCTCTTCATCTAGTAAATTTCTTGACTTACTGGGCAACATTTGCTTGCCAAGGATTGGGACAGGATCAATCTCCCCAGAAGCTGCTGCACCACGCTGCTTGGCTCCTGCAACCTCAGCAGCATGGAGAAGAAAATGTAGTGAATTAGGAGGGGTGGCAGCACGTTCACAGGGGTTCACAGAGGTGCTGTATGGCCGGAGTGAGTCTACATGTATGCGCCTTACAGAATCACACACACCTGGCTCTATTTCTCCCAGCACATCACTCCTCTTCTCAACCGCAACATGCAGGTCCAACCATCCAACATTGGCAGCAAGTGGGACCACATGTGAGACAGCAGGTTCTGCAATGCTGCATGGCACAAAGGAAGAGAGTGGGTCTACATGGAATTCAAAATCTGTTGAGCCAAAGGCTTGTGGAGAGAGTTCTCTGTTGTTATCTGCTTTGTCAACTATGCCTCCTCCCACAAGTTCAGAGGGATGAATAAGGTGCTTTGAGTCTGCAACAGGCTGGACATCCAGTAGTGGATGCTCAGATTGATGAGCTCTGTGATGATTCAAGGCTGCTCTTTGCTCAGGCACTGCATCTTCTGTACCAATATCCCAAGGCTCTAGTGAGTATCTTGTCTCCAGTTCTGCTTGAATCAAAACTCTCCTGCTGTCTGCTGCTGCTTGATTCTCACTTGTTATATTTCCCTGCATGAGTAGAGGAGTCTAAGCCAATTCAGACATGTGAACAGCAGCCGAGACATGACACATAAGATAGAAGCCAAGAAAACACAAATATAAGCCTCTTCAATCAGTCATCCCTTTCAAAATGGAAGCAGATGGCACAGAAGCAGAAGTGAAGAATCTTACATTGCCAGTCCATCCTCCAAACCATCGGCTACTGAATGTTGAGTAAAGTTTGGAGGTTGGACATGAGGCCCCTTTATCTCTATCATACATTATGCACATTGGAGTGACAAGCTCAGTGCTGTGCAGATTTCCTTCTGAGTGAAGAATCTGAATATTACTCTCTTGTTGAGTGCTGTCCTCTTTTTTGTCCCACATGCCACATTGAAGTTCTGGTACTCCCAATCTTGTGTCACGTTCAGGAACCTCTTTTTCAGACAAGAAAAGATTGGCATTCCCACTCCTCCTCTCTGTTGTGGTGACCTCTGCATTTTCTGTTGCATACTCACCTGCTGTAGGGAATGTGCAAGGTTTATGAATTTTCTCATATTTGCTTCCCTGCAACAACAAAAAGACCAGGTCAAGCATAGAGAAGACTAACAGGTAACCTGCTCCAGACATTAGACAATAGAAATGCACCACCTAAATAGCCGCAAATCCAATTCAGAAGATTGGGTGAGTTTATGTCAATTCCTTCTTGGTTCTTCTTGAAGCAGATATCCCAACATCATTTAGAACACATCATCTAGAAAGTAGGTGACACTAACCTCATACACCTGTGGCAACTGCCTTTTTGCAGTGCTATTGTCAGCAGCAACACAACTGTTGTCTTCTCTCACAGCGAGCTTGTTGGCATCTACAACTTCTGTCATGATAAGAGAGGTATTCACAGCAGACAGAACAGAGTCCTTCACATTAGGGATCTGTAATGGAGGCAGTTCTGGACCCACTGAAGACGAAACACAACCCTGCCCTTCTTTTGAATGATTTTCTACTTCACGATGTACCACCCCAATCTCTGGCCCCTCTGTTATTCTTTCATGTACTTCTTGCTGGAGCAGACTAATGTCTTTGTCTTTAGAGACTATGCTAAGAGGTTGGACACTGACGTTGGGCACATGGTGAGGTGTCTCAGGTGCATGCTGGCTGCAAAGTGCTGCTTCATGTGGAAAGGAGTTGAACCCCATTGTCATGTGATCATTGCCACGAGCCTCATGTTTGCTTGCACCATCACCAGTAGCCATCTCGCCTGGCTCTGCAGCACAGAGTAATAGGAGCCTGAAGCCTGTCAGAAAGCATGCACTCCTTCTGCACACTTCCCTGACTACACTGCTATGCTTTGAAGTAGGGGGAAACTAATTTTCAGTACAGGATTTGAGACTTGCCTGGAGCTCCCAAAACACCAACATCTGCCAAAGCCTCCAGAATTTCACAATCATCCAGGGTCTCTAATAGACCATCTTCCTCCTCTGGAGCACAGGAATGATGAATCAAGTTGTCTCCACATGTAGACAGTTCCTGAGCATCAATCAACCCAGAAGGTGGGGGGTTTGCATCTAGAGTATACTCATCGAGTCCACATTCCTGGCGTGCTCGTCGCAAGCTAATAGCAGCCTCCAAAACCACTGAAGGAGCTACTACACTCTCCAACATAGTTTTGTCTTCTCCCAGAAGTGCAGCAACCACCATAGCCTCTGCAGCCGTTACAGTGAGCCCTACTGCTGCTCTGACATCTGCTGCAGCCAACTGGCTAGTCCTCAGCTTCTTCTGCATGGTACTCTGTTGAGCATTTTCAGAATGTGATCTTGACCTTTTACTTCGAAAGGTGTCATGCTGTGGGTTTCCGACACTCTTTGCAGCTAATCTGCCATCAACTTCAGGTCTCCCAGAAGGTTCTGAAGCAGCACGATTGCATGTGTTTTGGCTGGGGGGAATGTAAACCTCAGTAGAGACAGTGCGCTCTGATCCATATGTGCCCATAACATCCATTCTCTCAATCTACTGAAGGAAAAGGATCCCACAGAATGCAAAGTGCTACTAGCACTTCAAAGTAGAATTCAGAGATGTCTCTACCTTTTATTACTGCTTTGGAAGTGAGTGAAAAAGGGACATTTCTATGCCAATTCTGTTCCAAAGTTGCCACAACAACAAAGACATCACCTCCGCGCTGCAAATGAATTGTATTGACATCTCCGGCAACACATTCAACAAAGAAAAGAATTGCACTCGGAATTCAGATAAAGAAACTCAGAACTCATTCCTACTAAGAAACCAGGGACCGAAAAAGAAAAACACTTCGAAGATAACAAGCATGGATTGATACTTGCAGCAACCCTCCTCAGATGTTGTGCACTCTCACCTAACCCTATTTCAAATGATGCTTGCAGCAAGCCTCATCAGATGATGTGCACACGTCTAACCCTAATTCCAGCCCATCATCCCAAAACGGACTCAGATTGCAATTCACTCGGATTTGTTCCTCCTCCATCTCCCTTCACCAGCCTCCTAATCCTTTGCCTTGAAGACTTGAAATCGCCAGAGAAAAACCGAAAACACACACACGCGAACGCTCTCTCTCTCTCTCACACACACACACTCAATCGATGTCATTAGTTTGGAGAATGTGTTGGCAGAAGAGAGAGCGCCAAAGCAGGAGGCATGTTTTGGGCAGATTGGCGCCAAATCGAGTTAGAAGCCCGGTGGCGCCAAATTAGCGGCGACGTTTTGGCGCCATCGAACACTTTGAAATTTTCATTAGAATTCCCAAATTCCGGGAGATGCATCATTTCCCCGAAAATATCCTGCGTGGCTCTGCGCTCCACAGTTTTGCTTGGTCTTCATGTTCTATAATTCTAATTTTTTTGGTTCTACAATTTTCTTTACAAGTCCCAAGTTTTGGGAGATGCTCCAAAATCCGTATAACCAATATGTACAGGAGAAGCCTCAGTACAGGCCCTTCCGTGATTTGAGCCCGATGTCATCCAAAGTTATTGGGAAAGAACCTTGTTTACAAGCTAGAGGTCCTTCTGAGTTGTCAAAAGATCCTAGACCCAAGAAACACCCAAACACTTGAAGGGAAGACTAAAAAAAATAAAGGATTTTATGAAGATGGAAAAAAGAGGTGTACATCATAAGAAAAATGATGGACATTACATGAAATAATGAGTTAAAATTCTAAAAGCTACCTAAACATCACCCATTTTAGGAAGAAGATTCACATGTGAAACATTTTTTAACATGACATATTTTATGAAAGATAATGTGAATGATGAAGTTCCCAATGGAACTCCCAATATTATAATTCCTTCTGATGGGTTGGTAAACTAGGATGGGGTGTTAAAGTCAAGCAATAGGCTAAAAGATGACCATGCTACACATTTATTAGTTTGGATAGAAAAACCTATCACATAAAGTTCAGTTTGAAAATGTTCATATGTAAATGATACAATAAAAGGGGGACCTATGATGTGAGTGTCATTTGCAATGGATGGAAATAGATAAGAAGGGAAATGATTGGTTATAGAATGCAAAGTCCTAAAATGGGTTAATGCAAATAGTGCCCCTCCCAAGGGATCACCTTGATAGTTCTCATGGTAAACGATATGATTGTGACATCACCTTCATGATTATGATGGCTATAAAATAAAGGATATTCAAATGCATAAAATGCATGAACAAAAGGGATGAATTGCATGATGTTTCCACCTATTACATGAATTTATTGAAATATGACCTTTCTTGACATCAAATTGAAGGTGTTTGCCACATCTAGTTAGAAAATAACCTAGTTGCGGTAAAGGTCTAAGGTGCACCTAATGTTGTTGACTATTATTTCACAACCGCCTTTAGTTGCAATTCTAAATTGGTGTGGGGAGAAAATGTGTTATAAAGGCATCACAAAATTGAAAACATAAGGCACAACTTGTGAATTGATATAGTGTTCCCCCCACTACAATGGGATGAACTTTGCCTAAAGGTTTGGTCATGGCTAAGAGGTGGGCCGAGCCAAGGACACATGCAATTTGAGGTGGAATGTGACTTTACCAATATTAGAACAAAATTAAAATAATTTTAAAAATCCACTCGTTGAATCTTTCAGGTGAAAGCAATATCAAAGGTGTTCAAAAACCATCCCATAAGAACCACTTGCTAACAAATGGGGCATGTGTTGGAATGTTAGTTTGAAGGAATCAAAAGAAAATTCAAGGTCTTGGTCTAGTTCATAGTCTTCTAGGAAAAGTGGGAAATAACCATATGATTCAAGGTGTAATGTGGTGAGAACTAAAGTGGTGTCAAAAGATGTGGGTGTAGGGGAAAATGGTGCCAAGGCATGGGTTGGTATATAATATTCCCCTGCATGTCTAAAAACTAGACTGTGTTTATGAGTTATGGGATCATGTTGGAGAAGAATCACCAAACTTTGAACTTGTCACCAAAATTTGGGCTTGTAAAAAAAACTCCTCTTATAAGTTTTATTAATCGCTTGCTAGAAAACGTTTCAATCGAATTTGCATTTCCTTATGCACCATTGCCCTACCACAAAGGAGCAAAACAAGATACCATTGGGGTAACAAAAGGAACAAATGTTAATTGCCACACCATAAGGGTCTTGTGCTAACTTATCCAATGAAAAATGAAACGCAACATGTACGTCACGTTGTAGAGCACATGAATGCGATTATATAATCGAAAACAACAAAAGCCTAAATGAAAAGACCAAAAGACATCCAAAGACAAAACCCAAGTCCACGCTTATGCAAACAAGGTGGGAATAAGGGAAGGTATTGAATCGGGATGGTCATGGGGGTTTGGAATAGATGAATTAGGTTTTTGACAAAAATGATGGTGACATGCTAACCCTCAATTGGGTGCTAATAGGTGGGGCAAAAGACTTTAGGTGGAGGTTACAAACATGTTAAGGAGATGAAGGTAGGTTGGGGGGTTTGATCATATGCAACTATAAGGGCTGGTAGAGTGGAAGGGGGAAAAGGTCCTACATGTTCATGATCAAGGGGGTTTAGGAAAATGTAAGTTTGGGGTCCCACATTCACACGAAGGGTTAGGGGCCAATAGGGGCAATTAGTGGGTGGTACATGGTTTGTTAAAATGGGAGGGGGAATTAGTGGGAGGTGTGTGGTTTGCATGGGAAATTGAGTGGAAATTAGGTTTGTGGTGGCACATGATAAAACAAATGGATGATGGGAATGACAAGGTTCGATGGGACATTATGAACTATGGGACATAGGACATTTGACGCCCACAAGGAAGGAAGCCTAATATGGTGGACTAGATACCCTTTTCACAAAAATCCCAATCCATTATAGTAACTATGTACAACATCAACTAAAAATAGATGTCAATTTTATTTTTTTGGGACAAAATTTTCAATCGAAAATATTATCCTCAAGTTTAGGCCTACACACCTAAAAAACCACTCTATTTTTTTAACTTCCACAAGAACCTAAACCTTGGAAAAAAAAACCTACAAAAAATCCAAAGCTCTCTACAACATGTTAATGCCAACAAATTGTAGACTAGTAGTTAATCTCACTAAAATCCTAAGTGTTCCACTAGTTCAAAATGAAACAAAAGCCCTAACCAAAACCAAAACATTAGGTGAAAGTTGAAGAAAATAAAATTAACCTTAGTTGAAATTTTCTCTGCTAATTTTTTATTCTTTATCTCTTGTTACCTATAGCTCCAAACCCTACAATCTGCCCCGTTTGCTAAACTATTATTCCTTGATTCCTCCTTCGCCTCCTCTCAATTGTTAATTTTCACTATGAGAAATTATGTTTACCTAAACCACATTATCTTGTAACTAAAATTCAAAAAACAATTCACATACAACTGTTATGTGACTATCTTTTGGGTATTGCAACTTTGTGCAACTATCATTTTAAAAATATAGTGTATTAATAAATAAATTGTCACGTTAGAAAATCAATTAGTTGTATTACAGTTGCAAATGAGTTGAAAATGAATCTTCTATATGGTAATTTATACACGTCGTACATACATATGTAATCAACCATGTTTGACTTTTTCAGGAGTCACATTGTAATTACATGTGGCAACTACTTCATAATTATTATAAATGTGTCACTAAAGTTACAATTAGTGTACAATGTATATACATGCGATCATGCCATGTGTCCACATTTCCATCACCCATTATGGGATACATTTGCAACTATGATTCCCATTGATACAATTAGTATGGCCATTGGTGCGCCACTACCAAAGTACTATTGTTCAACTATGTTATGATTATAATATAATTATTTATAACTTAATAAGGACACATATTCATCAATTATTTATATATTCATCGTATGTGTTTCATTTTGAGTGATTTAAAACGTTATGGGAATGCTATTACAAGTTTTAAAAATTATTTTTGAAATGCAAAGAAAAATGAATAATGAAAAAATAACAAGAAAAGAAATAATTTTTCCAACTTATAAAGCACGTTTTATTTCTCTTTGGACCTTTCCTACTTTCAAACCTCATAACTTTTTTATTTATTATTCATTTTAAATGGTTTAAAATGTTATAAGATTGCCACCTGAAATTTTACAAATCATTTTTGAATTCTAATAGTAATAGAGCAACATACAAAAAAGTTTGTTGGTGTTTGGGAACTGGCCTTTGTAGCATTTGGTGGTTTATTTTTTTGAGTTTTTGACCCCCTTTACTTTGAGGGGCCATAACTTTTTCAATTTTATTATGTTTTTGCTGATTTTTAGTGCATTAAATGCATCAATGGAGCGGTTCAAGGTTTGTTTAGACACCAAAAAAATGGAGCCCTCCCCTTGGATTTGGCCTACCTTGAGCGCTTAAATGTTATAGTTGCAATTCAATTTACAATTAATGAACAATTAACAAATTTAATTCATATGCTTTATTTTTGAATCCCATGTTACAAATTATATAAAAAAGGTTATCACATTGAAATACATGTGTCATTTTGGGATGAACTTCTAAAAACTTAATATAAAGGCAAAACATAAAATAGAAAATAAAATTTCATTCCTATTTTTTAGTGCACTTGTCTTTTGTTTTTTTACATAATTATCTACTTAAATGAGTAAGTAAGTCCTAGATAAATACGTAGGTATGTAGGTCTTAAAACCTACCAACCTACCTACTTATGGTTATGTATGACCTACATAACTACTATAATATATATTTCAAAATATAATTAATATGCCATGTGGTAATTTTTTATTGTGCCACATGTCATAGTCTTAAACCATCATTAACAATAATAATGGATGATGGAAATCAATATTTTAAAAAAAATTATGTCCAAAAATCTTCATAACACCACATGTCAGATTTTAATAGATGGATGATAATTAATGATGTCAGCATGACATCATGGGTGCAATTATTATGGAATTGCATAATAGTTGAAAATGAGTTGTTTTGATTGAATTGTAATGAGTTGCACTGTATATACGATGAATTGCAATTTTGCAATTCATGTAACTTGTCCATTAGCACCCATGGCATATAAATATAGTGAGTTTCAAGGCTAGTTGCACAACACCCTTTATTCTCATAGTGTTTTTCTAGTTCCTTACTTTTCACCACCCTCTAAGCCCTTTTTCCCTTACTTTCATTTTTTTCACTTACTATTGGTTATGCTTCATCACGAGTTAATTGCAATAAATCTTAATTATAATTCATTTTCCGTATACACTTCCATTCTTACTACATTTTTTTGTTTTCCTTTTTTCTTGAACTTCCACTATTGTTACACATATTTTCATTACTTGTACCTAAACAATGATTATAATTATTCTTCTTCCACTTATTCATCCTATTGCCATAAAGGCTTAGAGGATGATGACAAGAAAACCCAAAAAAACCTTAAATTGCCATCGCTCTCATTCTCAATTCCTAGAAGAAGACACTGATGTTAGTGGTATTCTTGATTCCACTCAAGAGGCTTCATTTCTACCAGTATCAGTAACAGCAGCTCCCGTTCTAGAACACACTACATTAATACCTAAATTATAAACAAGTTTTACACAAAACCCCAAAACCCGAATCACCACCTGAAAACAAGTTTTGGTCCACTTTTCTTCGATTTGTTCATCATGTATCGTTTGAAGCCACTATCAAGTTTAATAATATTTTGAAGGTTGCCCCAAAATTCTTCATCACCACCTTTGATATCATTTTTTATATTAAAACCAACAACATCAACATTTATTCCACTAGTTGTCAAGTGATGATGACCAATTACTCCAATTGAACTAAGTTTCTTAAATTGATCAACATGAATAGTTGGAAAAGCATGTGGATAGGAAGGTTTGTGCAATAATGGTTCAGGGTTAAAAAGCTTAATGTAAAAAACCTCATCATTCAATGCCTTGCTTTAAACTTTAATGTTTTTATCAACTACATCATTCACATAAACATGATAACTCTCAATAGTTATACTAGATATTTCATAACCGCTTTACATGGTTTAAACATCTAATGTTACGAACTTTTAAAAATTTGAACCAATAAATTTAATAGTTTTCCCTTTTTGAATTTCTTCAATTTTTTTCATTTCAAATTCCAAGGCAACATTCCAACTCATATCCCCATTGGTATTGGACACGCCAGAAATCACATTTTGAATGATATATTGGTAAATGTATTTTTAGTCGACATCATATCACATATACCCATCCTAAATTTGATGACCTATAAGTCACATGCCAAGTTGCATTGGAATCCATCATTATATGACAAGGTATTAGTGATTTTTCTCTTATAACCAATGCCAATTTTTATAGAAGTCTAATAAGATGTAACAGAAACCAATTAATCTTTTTTGAACTTAAGGTCTTTGATGATGTAGAATCAAGCCCCAATTCATTAATTTCCATGTTTTGTGCTTTTATGTGAGCCTAAATGATTTTTACAACTATTCATACACTAAAAGAAAATTGGGTTTTTGTAACCAATCAATTTGTAACTACTTGCGACTATTTGTCACTTACAACTAATATTGGTTATTTCTACAACTATTTTTTGGATTTGGTCATGTTTTGCAACTATGTTCCAACTAATTTGTGACTAATGTTTTTTTCATCTTTTCATTTAAATAATTTTTAACATGTTTTTCATCCAATAAGACCCATTTATGTACCATTGGTTGCAAATGTGTCCAAACGAGTTGTAACTCTCTTGGTATTCAAAGTGTACTATGTTTATTCTAAAATGTATGGGTTTATGATGGTGTATTAAATGTAATCTACCCATTAATATATGATAATATATTAAGATGTACATGTGTTATATATATTGATTTTATTCAAATTCTAATTATATATTGTACACAAATTATTGCAAAAAATTTCAATCATTGAAACATTCCAACAATTCCAAAATCTATCATAAATAATGTATAATGATTGCAAAAACATTGTAATTACAATATTTATACATTAATTATAGTAATTATTTTATTTGTGATTGAATTTAATATTCATAAATTTTAATTTATGAATTTCAAATTAATATTCAAACTATTCATAATAATTTTATTTTAATTAACGTCATTGATATAATTATTTTAATTATAATAATTTCATTACATTAAATTACTTTATGACTAAATCATAATTTCAAATAAATCAAATATATTCCAACATAGACTATTGCACTAATTACATATATTTTTTCAATAACAATACCAATACTATAATTAGTCTATTACTATTATTTAGAAATTATAATTATTTTACTTATACATAGATCATAAAAGGTACATAATATATATTTCAACTTCATTATTCATCATTTTAGTTTTAAACTATTAAAAATATTAAAATATTCCCAATATAATTAAATGAATTAAAATAATAATAATTGTGACGATTAAGTCCAATATATTATATATGATATTATGTATCTACAATACATAATTGTTACTACATGATAAAATTTTAAAATATTTTTACTGCAAATCAAAAATAATTATGAAAATTATTTTATTTTATTATTTATTATTTTATATAAATAAATATTATTAAAAAATAATTTTCACATTAATTCCAATGAAATTTCTCGATCATAAAAAGTAACTATTGTATTTATAATACATATATTTTAGTATAGTAATTAAATTTCATATCCATACTTGAGAAATTATGCCATATAATTAATAATTTTATTCCATATAATAATATTAAAATAATGAACAAAGTTGATGTAATTATTGTATTTTAAAAGTTAAAGACACTAAATAATTGTATGTTTTATTCATTATTTACTTACTTATAGTAAATTGTTAATATAACAACATAAACTTTTATATTAATAATTATTATTCTACAATAACATGAAATTATTGTAAAATCATTGTAATTACTTAGTTTATTTGTAAGTTGAATTACAGTAATTGAGAATTTAATTTATAATTGAACTTAATTATTCATATTCTATAATTTATAACTTTAGTTCTTATTTAATTTTTTAGAATAATCATAATCAAATTAATATAATTAATATAATGACCATAATTACACGAATTGTGATATAATAAATTAAAATATTTATTTCGTGTAATTACTTATCCATAATAAATCATTATTATAAATAATTATAAATGATTATATTTATTAATTATAAGTCACACTAAATAATTATTGTTACAACATATATTTTACAACAAAAGAAATAAATTACTGTAATTAATGCTACACTACTATATAATCATTGCAATTACTTCAGTTAAGAATTAATTATAGTATATGCATAATTATTTTCTAATTGAACATAATTATTCACAATCTGTAATTTATAACTTTAAATCTGAATTAAGAATTTGAAAAATTTATAATGTAGTTAAATATTTATTGTAATGAATGTAATTGCAGGATTTATTATAAAATAAAATAATTTTTAATTTTGCAATCCTGTAATTACTTATCTATGATAAATATTTTAAAATAATTTTATAATAATTGGAAAAATTAATGTATGTTCAACAATTTTTTGTATTTATAGTTAATAATTAACAATGAAACAAAAAACATTTACTTGACTACTAATTTTTTTATATCATTAAATGTAATAATATAATAATACTACAATTACATTGGGTAATTACTACAATTATTTTAATATTACTCTTAAAATAAATAATTTGTGTAAGCATTTATTTTCTAATAATTTTTTGAATTCATTACTTATAATTATATATAAAGTTAAATTATTTTTACATGAATTATATTATCTATAATTCGAATAGATTTTTAAAAGTAAAAAATATATTTAAAAATATGCTAGTTATGTATTTATTTATGAATTATGTATTGATAATTTGTGAGTAATTAAATAATTAATTAGGTAAATGTTAGGAAGTTATTAATTATTTAAGTAGTTAATAATAAATTTTTACTATTTTTATGTTGTAGTTTATATTTTAAATATATGTTAATTTTAATAATTATTAATTAAATGATTATTTAATTATCTAGTGAGCCATGCATTTGAATAATTTTATTGTTTAAAAATTTAAAAATAAAAAACAAAAGGCATGAAAAAAAATTTATAGTTGTTATTTAGTTTGTGAATAAATTATAATTTCAAAACTTTTCCCATATTGTTTGTTCTCAATTCGTATTTTGAACATAGTATGAACAAAACATGTTGTCATTTAATTTCACATTAAGAAATTTGTGCACATGGGATATACTGATCAAATGGATTTACCCAAAAATAAAATAAAAATTATGCATAATTCAAAATTACCTAACTCAACCTACTTATTTACTTAGCTAAGTAAGTACTAAGTTTGACATACCTACTTAGGTTGACCTATGTACCTACCTACCTAAATACATAGCTAGTTACCTATATGAATAAGTATATAACCTAGGGAGGTAGGACCTACTTACCTACCTTGTTACCTAAGTAGGTAGGTAGGTAGGTATGTAGCTTAGGTTTGTGGGCATTTGTTTACATACCTATTAAGTACCTACCAACCTAATATTAATATTTTGTATGAAATTCGTTTAAAAACATCATGTGGCATATTTACATTAAACCACGTGTCATAATAGAAAATCATCCAAACATTTGTATTGAACATCTCAAATTATTTCAAAATAATGATAGTCCATTTTAAATAATTAAATATTGGGACATGTGGTAACACATCATTTGCTTTCAATTGTGGCCAAAATAGTCATATTCTAATTGCATGTGATAATATGTATATAATGAATACAAAGGATGAACTTGTATTTGTTAATTTTTTCTTTCATCCAATACCTTTTGTTGTTTATGACTAATGTCATATGCAATTTGTTCAACATGACTAATGGGATTTTAATTGCAAATGTCGTTTGCAACTAAAATTTAATCATAAAAACCAGTGAAAAATACATATTTTTCTTCTAGTGATAGCAAACCTTCAAGGCTACAATAAAACATAGTTTGTCATAATGAAATTCATGGATCACTATACACCATAAACATAAAAATTACAAGTTGTGTACAAACATAATGTAAAAAATAATATTAAAAATTACATTGGTCACATACAAACTTCAGGGGGATAAAGAGTCCCATCCTTTTTCTAAATTTGAACATCAACCAACATCTCAACAAGATTTTTTTAATCATTTGGATAAAGGTGCTCAACATTGATGTTAGTTGGATAAGATTTTAATTTCTTCCATTCATCAAATTGATTTTGCACTCACTTTCCGACATCATAAAAATATCATTCACCACCTTGAACCACAATTTTATTTTTTTTTCATCAATTTTGCAAAATTCATGTTGAAGAATTTCAAAATTAACTACATTAATTCCTTTGTTAACTTCATCAAGATGATCAAGTTACTTGTGAAAAGTTGAACCAAAAGCCATTTGATGATAAACAACAATTGGAATTGCAAAGCTAGTAGCAATGAAATTATGGTTTGGAATACATAAAAAATCAAAATTAAAACCATTTTCAAATTATGTGGGCTCTTGATTATATGATGTAAGTTCAATTAATCAACGAAGGGGACAAAATTCAAGAGCTAGTTGAGGAACATGTTCAATTGCGAATGTATAAATGCCATGAATAAGTTTTTGAATAAAAATAAAATCTAAAAGCTTAAATTGTTCAACAAAAAAATCAAAATTATTTGTGACCACAAGTTTAGCCTATCGAAAAGTAAAAGCATGATCGACATTTTCCCCTTTCAATTGAAATAAACCTATATTTGTCATATCTTTCAAAGCATGGTCACCAACAACATAATATATTTTTTGTGATGCATTTTCCTTTAAATGACACACTTGAAGGACTGAACTCTTCATTTATTACATGATACATAGCTTGTCAAACAAAGAAGAAAACATGTGTAAAATTGCTAAGGAGAGACACTACAAAAAAAAAAATTATAGAAAAAATTTATGGTCATGAAAAAAAATGATGGTTGGACACTATGAACATCAAACAAGACAAATGTAAATGAAGATACTAAGGTGCATAAGATTTATTGTGAAAACTATCGAGACTAGTTGAAAAGGCCATAGGAAAACCATTACATTATGGAGCAAGGTGATCACTTGCCATTATGTTTGGTTGTTACATGTTCAAAAATTTGGGCTCACCCAAATTTTTTATAGGTAGTTTTTTAAGCATTATGACCTATGCCTAACACATTCCATAATACTACATGGTTATGTGTAAAATTGCACTCCATGATTCTATTTGTTATATATATGCATGTTTTATTATTATTATTATTTTTTTATTATTTTGCCATTTTTCCTATAACTATCAAAATTTGGAAGATGTCAAATATGTTTGTGCCCCCAAACAGATTATGTTTGACACATTTTTAGGCTTGTCTTTTTGCAATGTTCCTTATGTGGTTTTATGTAAAATCACATTCTATGATTTTGCCACATTTTCAAGTTTGTCTTTTTGCATCTTACATGGTTATGTGTAGATTTTCATTGTGTAGTTTTGCTTGTTTTGCATGTTTTACAATTTATTTTTGGTTTTGCATATTTTTTTGTTTCACATCAATTTTGAACCCAACATCTTTCATTCTCATTAATGAGAGGGAGTACCAAGCATTAACAAAGTTTTCAATGTTGAATACAAGTAATAATATTTTTATTTGGACAAAAGAGGCTCAAATTACAACTTCACTAATTTTTTTCCAAAGAAATAATGTGTATTCTTTTTTTTTAATTGTTGTGTTCTAAGTGTTATACATGTCATGACACCTTGATGTGCTTTTTAATCTCTTGTTGACTTTATTATTATACCTAACCCCAAGCCTTGACCTATTTAAGGTAACTTGCAAGTACAAATGTAAGACACATCAAATTTTTTTACATAAAAACATTTTGCACAAGTGGAAGCAACTTTTAAATGTGGAAGGTCCTTTCCTTTAATGAAATGATCTTCCACATAGGGAGTTGTTTTCGATTTCAAACACAAAGAAAAAAAACCTTGTAGTGATTTATGGAAAAAAATTCATGTTTGTTTCATCATAATCAAGTTTTTAAAGGCATTTAGAGAATTTTTTAAAAATATTTAGGGAACAACTTATATACATGAATATTCTTTGTAAAAAGGAAAAGAGGAGGGATCTTACACCTATTTTTCAATATTGGATAGGAAAATATGCTTATTTATGTTTGTAGGATCCCTCACACTCTTAATGAGTATGATTAAAAACTTAAAACCTTTGTATCTTAGTTAAGAAGAAAGATGACATCTAGTCCTCAAGAATGAAAAAATCATTATGCTTACTTAAGGTTAATTCATACCTAAAAATAAAAAATCTTTGTGATAGGCATTAACACATAATGATGACCATCTTCATATTTATTCAAACTATCAATTTTTAAATAACTTATTATTGTAGCCATAACATAAATTTTGTTCAAGCTTATTGTTACATTTCAAGTTGCAACTTTTGTTCATAATGATTTTTGGTGATATTATGTGTGTCATTGTTAAGGTATCAACCTAAAGTGAATCATGATTTCCTTTCAACATTATTTTATCATATTTGTAGTTTCAATGACTGTGTTCTTTTATAAAAAATTTTCATTGTTTGTAGGATTAATTATTGTCATTTACTATTTGCAAAGACTTGATTCACACAATAGTTGGTTACGATGTTTTTATGTTTGTTTTGTTCATTTTTTTGTTTTCATATGCAAGATTTTGTTGTTCAACTTTGTTGTCTATAGCATTGGCACGTACTACAATTTGTAAAATCTTCCTCCTGCTTGTGTAGATGCTCCTACTTACACATTGGTGTGTAAATTGATGCTTGTGAATGTAATCTTGCTTGTGCTCCTAATAAACAATTTGATCCTACATACAAGAACGTGTGTATGTTTTAGCATTGTCACCACAAGTTGACACCATTTAACAACATAGTTTTGCAATTGCACTCACTTTTTCATGATGGAACAACATTGAAACTTCAAAATTTCCTTGTTGTAGTAGAACAATGAAATCCTCACTTAAAGTGAAACAAAGGACCGAACTTTGGTGCTAATCTACTTTCTTAGTTTTTGAATTGTTAGTTTATTTGTTAACAATTTTGAGTTATTAATGTATTATTAACGACAACTTAATAACTTTGGTATTTGTTCATATAAACCGACCTTAATAGGTGTAAGATCTTTCCTATTCTTAAGGAGTAGATGTAAATAATCATTCTTACACCCCTTCCCTTCTACATGCCTTGATGTATATATATTTCAGATTAGGTATGACATTGTTCACTTAGTGTTGGACAATGGGTCAAGCACATAGGTGGGGGACATTCCCAAAATGCAAGGCCCCAACTACCGACTGGTCTTAGGCACCAGATCCCCAAAACATGATGCTGGACTCAGCTCTTGCCTCAGCTGAGGCCCCTTATCCCCACAATGTGGGGCTGGACTTTGCTATGGCATTGTCTTAGGCCCCTTGTCCCCAAAATGCGGGGCTGGACTTCGAAACTGCATTGTCTTAGGCCCTTCCTCCCCAAAATGCAGGGTCAGACTCAGCTACCACATTGTGGTGGGCCCTTCCTTCCTTTTGGCGGGGGAGGGGGGGGGGGGGCTCCCCCCACCCCTGGGGCTTTCCCTCCCTTTAAACCACTCCCTGGATTTTTCTTTTGTTTTTTTCGCTCCTTTCCCTGGGCGGAAGGACC
>Ga0116231_10000673_pt1 | contig 62810 bp, 46 predicted proteins | sample S1TSphgellanicum_2_FD_89695 | JGI IMG/M metagenome (GOLD analysis project Ga0116231, IMG submission 89695) | Host-associated microbial communities from peat moss isolated from Minnesota, USA - S1T2_Fd - Sphagnum magellanicum MG | ecosystem: Host-associated > Plants > Peat moss > Unclassified... | reverse complement strand
CCTTTGGCTGAATTGCTGAGCTGTCAGCAGCAAGGCATCCTTGCTAGATTCTTAGTGCAATGTCAGACGGTTAGATCTGAATTGCTTCATCAGACTTAACGTCAATTGGGTTCTGGCCCGGGCGCTGTTTGGCCCACTTAATGACGCTAAATTGTAAGTAAGTAAGTAAGGTTCCACAAATCAGACCCATTTTCATTCCAGTCAATTCCTACTAACTAAAATATGTTAACCAGCAATTTTAAACTGAGTACCTGACCAACAAGAAAAAAAAAAGCTTGCATCGAAAGTCCACTTGTCCGCAGTCCAAGCAGAAAGTGAAACAGTGGACTGGACAGTACACTCTCCACACCGAACATGACTTGAAAAAAAACCCCTCCTTTCCCCCACCCCCCGCCACACCACATCTCAACCTCAAGAAAAAAAAAAAAGGCCCCTTCACTCCACGAAGTGACTTCTCATTGGTTGCATGAAATGGCCACTATTTTCAGCCTTGACTAATAGCCCTTCGTAAGTACACCCTATTAGTTGGGGATGCCTCACAAGTCCAACCTTTTTTCTTTTTTTTTCGCAATGAGCCAATTTGATTGGCCCATCACAAAAAAAAGTTGGAACTATGGAGGCTCCACAAAATAGAAGATTCTATTGAAAGATGAAGTGCCTCCCCCTTTGGCCCAGAAAAGGGAGAGGACTTTTGGGCAAAACATATGGGATTAAAGCAAGGTGTTATTGGGAACAGCCTAGGGGAACACATTGAGAACCTAGGGAACATATTGGTAGCCTCATGGGAACCCATTGGGAACTTGAAGGGAACAAAGGAAAAATGAAAAAAAATCCTACCATCCCCTGCACCCCACCCCCCAAAAAAACTTCAAAGAAAAAAAATCAAGGCACTTTGAGTACATGCTGAGCCTTCCCATTGGCTGCATGAAATTTCTATGCTAATACCCCCATTCTAAACATTGGGGGTACTTATTGGTAGAGAGGGCAATTACAAAGAGTTGGTTGTGCATGAACTGAATTCATGGAGGATTTAACTAGTTTTTAACTATTGTCTTTTGCACTTGCCATCAAGGGTAAGGTAAGCAGGCCGGTGTCCGAACACTTAAGGTAGTGTTTGCTCGCCGTTTTTGCAGGAGGGCCCAATTGTTTATGGTGTCCAAATAGTAGATGGAGTCTTCCTTTTGGCACATCTGTTGCACTAAAAATTGGCAAAAATGGATTAGAGGTGAGAAAATTACAACCTCTCAAGATAAGGGGGTCAGTTTTACAGAAAATTCTCGATCAAACATCTCATAGCCTATTTCCAAACTCCTCAAAAAAAAATCCTTAAATATTACTCTGTTGCCTATAATGTTGTGTTGCCTTTAGAGTTACAAGATGATTTGTAGAGCACAAGATGGCAATTTCAGAACAGTTTAAATCGCACAATTTAAATATTAAAAAATGAGAAAGTTATGCACTGATGAAGTAGGAGGGGTCAGAATGGAGAAAAATGAAAAAAAAAAACAGCTTTTGCAATTTAAGAAAACGTATTTTCTTTACAGTTCTTATTTGGCTGCTCTTTTTGGCTTTGTATTTCAAAATTGATTTGGTGAGCTTGAGAAGGTTCTCCTATAACATTTTAAACGACTCAAAATGGAGAAGAATTAAAAAAGATCTGCCAGAGTGTTCGGTGATAAGCTAATGTTCGATGATAGATGTATCTACCCTAGAGCCATTATGCAATTCTTGTTCATGAACACAAGAATCCATTTAGTTTATGGCTGAACTGAAAGCATTTTCAGCACCAAGAAAACAACAACCACACCACCATACAAGGAGCCACTCATGTTCTAGATCAATGGGAGTAGTCCTTGTTCTTGCTTGATGTTTGCTTGTGTGTGTGTGGTCTGGAAATGAATCTAAGTCTCAGTTCTAGATCAATGGGAGTAGTCCTTTGCTTTTGATTGAGCTAGGTCAAATTGGACCATAGGTGTAAAGCAAGCCCCAAACAAAGTGACCAAATTTAGGTACCTAATAAGTTTATTCTCTCAACCAAGTAAGTTTACCTTAGCCTAAGGTCACTTCCACATTGATGATAAGACAAATAATTAGTTTTTTTTTTTGCAAAAAATTAATTCATTGTCAAAATCTAAAATCAAATTTATTTTTTTCATGATATACTAAGATGATTTTGTAGATGAGTAAAATTATTTAGATTGTAGCCTACAATAAATTATGATTGGTTTTTTTTTTTTAAAAATTCACACCATAGCTTCATTTTTTCATAAGATATTCATTTCATTATTTTAAATTGTATTTAGAAATGAAACTAACACTAAGGCAAAAAAATAAAAAGAATAAAAAATAAAAACTAAAAACTAAAACTAAACACTAGGGCAAAGTACTTTAAAGTATATATGCTAGTAGATACCTAGTAGATCTAGTAGGTACCTATGATTTAGTAGGTAGCTATCTCTTTATCCACTCCACACATCAATCTTGTGACTGGTATTGCCTCATCCTTTGGCGTGCAATCTCCAACACAGAAAATCCCGTCCAACACGGACCCAATGTGATAAAACCCTTCTTCTTCTTCTCCTTCCTGCCATGCACTCGATCGATCTGCTTTCGCTCTAACGCCGGACACAATTTGTTTTCGTTGTCTCTCTCTCTCTCTCTCTCTCTCTCTCTCTCGCTCTCTCTGTGTGCATCATCGCACAGAAATTTAAGCTTCTTCTCTAAGTTAAATATCTCTCGTTTCTCATAATCCATCAAGTTTCTTCCTTCTTATATTATTTGCCGTTTTCCACGTTGTAGTACTATTTTTTCTTGTTCGTGCTTTTAGATCCGTCGGCAATGGCGATGAGTGTTGCAGCATCAATGCAGAGTACTACCGTCCCGGCAGCAGTTCTTCAGGTAATCATAATTCATAATAATAACGTGTACGAATCGGCGATATCGAGTATTTGAACCATGATGAACTTGACTTTTTTTATTTGTTTTGTTGCCTTCTTCTTCTTCTTCTTCTTCTTGCAGCATATTATTATGTATATTCATGGTTTGGAAATTACGTCTGCAATATCGTTTTTGGATTAAGTTCCGTTTGCGCCTGTTTTTAGAGTATATCATCGGCTTTAAGCCGTGTTGCGGTTGTTGTAAGTACTTCTAGAGCTTTTCTGCTGACCCCTGGGTATTGTAGAATCTACAAACGGCCGGCGTGCAAATCTCTTTGCAATTGAAGCAGAGGAGGTTTGAAGGTCGTCGTCGTCATAGTTTTTCAGCACTTCTATCTTTTTTTGTGCATTTTTCAGATCAAATCGGCCGCGTTGAGGATCATTTCTTTGGATTTGTCATGGCGTTGATTGTAGCTGTATTTGGATCTTGGTTTACGGATGCAGCAGCAGAAGCAGCAGCTGCGGGGGTCTTGTTCGCTTTTTTTTCCTTTTTGTAAGGATATGTTGATAGAGCGTTTTTCTTTTTGTTGTGGACTTGTCGCTTCTGGATGTTAGGTTAGTAACAGCTTGATTGGATCTCAAGCAGTCGCCAGCAGCAGCCGGCCGACCTCTGCAGTTCTACTACCGAGCTCTTCATTCCTTCCAGGCTGCAGTGGTTGCACCCAAAAGTCGTCAGCAGGGAGGAGTGGTAGTAGTCTGCAGGCGCTACAGAGTGCAGCTGCTTCACATGGAAAGAGTCGTATCACTTGCGAAACCAAGGCTGGATCCAAGGGGGACAAATGGAAAGGACTGGGTTTCGACACCTCCGATGATCAGCAAGACATCCAGCGTGGTAAGGGCATGGTGGACGCTTTGTTCCAAGGGGCACAGGGGGTGGGTACCCAGACTCCCATCATGAGTAGCTATGACTACATCAGCACTGCTCAACGCACGTGAGTGAGACACAAATTTCTCCCCTTCTTCCATCTTCAGGAATCATAGCAGGAGCCATAAATTGTATAGGCGTGTCTCAGAATCTTGCTGGTTGGTACCCAATAAGCCTGCACAGGGTTGAAGCTTATCTTCCAAGTGCAACATTCTGACAGTTTCAAGCCAGCTGAGTTTGGAGCATCAAAACAAGAGTGCGAAAAATGTCAAAGGATTTCTTTTCTTCGTGTGTGTGTACTGCTTTTTGATGCTGCTGTGAGGAATATGGTGTCAGGACTATTATAGTAAACTATTTGTGTTCTTCTAGTCCAGTCTTTCTTTCTTGACTGTATTTTGCATAATTTGGAACAGGTTCAACTTCGACAACATAAAGGATGGGCTCTACATTGCCCCTGCCTTCATGGACAAGCTTGTGGTTCACATTGCCAAGAATTTCATGAGCCTACCCAACATCAAGGTACTAGATGATCACATCATCACTTTGTTGCTAAGTCATATCATCATGATGTTACAGTTTGGAAAAGAAGACCGTTTCTCATGTCTTTAGAGTTTGCTTTACAATATCTTTTGCTTCCAGGAGGACTTAAAGGATAGAGCCAAAAGATTTTCTGAGTAGGTATTTGAGTTTGGCCTTGCTTGACAGGTTCCCCTCATCCTGGGCATTTGGGGAGGCAAGGGACAAGGAAAGTCTTTTCAATGCGAGCTTGTGATGTCTAAGCTTGGAATCAAGTAAGTGAGGTTGCTTTGATGCTATCTGATTTCTGACAAAAAAGTGCTGTTTGCTATTTTTCCTACCTTGCAATGTATATGTGGATGCACTGGGAAGAGTATATATATCCTTTGGCAATTCCAAACAACCCCTTCCACTGTGTATAATACTTGCTGAAATTTCTACAAGTGGGCTGCTACACTGGTTGTGATGAGTATATACGTCCCTGTGATGTCATATGTGCAGCCCAATTATGATGAGTGCCGGAGAGTTGGAGAGTGGGAATGCTGGAGAACCAGCCAAGCTCATAAGGCAAAGATATCGTGAGGCAGCTGATGTTATTAAGAAGGGGAAAATGTGTGCACTCTTCATCAATGATCTGGATGCAGGTGCAGGGCGCATGGGTGGCACCACCCAATACACGGTGAACAACCAGATGGTGAACGCCACTCTCATGAACATTGCAGATAATCCAACTAATGTGCAACTTCCGGGTGTTTACAACAAGGATGAGAATGCTCGTGTGCCTATCATTGTTACTGGAAATGATTTCTCCACACTCTATGCACCTCTTATTCGTGATGGACGTATGGAGAAGTTCTATTGGGCCCCCACTCGTGAAGACCGTATTGGTGTGTGCAAGGGTATTTTCAGGGCTGATAATGTGCACGATACGGATGTTACCAAGTTAGTTGACCAGTTCCCTGGTCAGTCAATTGGTAAGTGTGAATTTAACTGAAAAACTCTCATGTGGGTTGCAAGTTTTCTGGAATTCAGTGTATGTGCTCGTGTGGCATAGCCTTGCATAACTGACTGCACTCTCATTGGAAATTTTTGCAGATTTCTTTGGAGCATTGAGGGCTCGAGTGTATGATGATGAGGTCAGAAAATGGGTAGTTGCTACTGGTGTGGAGAACTTGGGCAAGAAGTTAGTGAACTCCAAGGACGGCCCCGTAACATTTGAGAAACCAAAAATGACAATCGACAAACTGATGGAGTATGGTTACATGTTAGTCAAGGAACAAGAGAATGTCAAGCGTGTGCAACTTGCTGAGACATATTTGAGGTCTGCAGCTCTGGGTGATGCTAATGAGGATGCTATCAGGGAAGGGACATTCTGAGGTAAGTTACCAGGATGCTAGATTTTGTTCTTGCACAATTTACCTGTCTTGTTTGTGCTTCCCATTTGATCAATCTAGCTAATGTTTAATGTGAAGATGTTTTTCTTGAGACTCATAGGTTGAAGTAGAAAGGATTGAGTTTCTACAAATGTACCTTTGACAAGACAAATCATTGTTGTTGGCAGGTATTGATAACTGCTACATTAGTCAACATTGGCCAAATTGTCACACAAATTAGGAATGCTAGAACTGTGACTGAACTGCTGACAGTGATGACAGCCGTTATATACTTCAAATTCCATTTCTGGTCACTGCAGGAAAGATGTACACAAAAATGTACACATTGTGAATGGTTTCTTGTGGACCTACAAAAGCAGAATTTGCCTTGATGTCTTGTTTCTTGATATGTATGAAAGGGTTGAAATTCAACAATATATCTATCTTTTGCTGGTGGTTGTCAGTTGACAGCTAATGTTATTGTAGCATGGTAGAGAAGTTGGTAATTCTATACCAAAACTGAAATTGCTGAAGAGGGAGACAGAAAGGCAGCTGCGATGCTTTTGAGGTGAATAATTTGTTCCAGGTTTAGCCACTTTCATATATAGCAAAGTTTGGGATCTTTTTCTTTTTTTTTTTTGGCTTAAATAAGCAAAACCAGATGGTTTCAGGGTTGAGTTAAATTTGCTTGATTGCAATTTCCTAGATCTGACAGGATGAATCTTGAGAAGACTTGATGATATGAGGTTGCACGCCAGTTTCAGTTTGTAGGGTATTATGGTGAGAAGATGAAAAATCTGAACTGAAAAAAAAAATCGCTTACTGAATGTATTTGTTTGGTTTTTAAATAATTTTTCTTTTCACACTATCTTTCAGTAAACGAGCACTTACACTAACCATAGGAAAAGTCACTACCTTTTTTGACAAGTACATACACTCTAACTCCAACATTCCATGTTCTGAGATTGTACATAGTTAGAAGTATCTACTATCACTCTCTCATACTTGCACCCAGAAAATAAGACAGTAATATAACTCCCAGCCTTCCCCCCCAAACCTGTTTGAGTATAAATGGAAAAAAAGGTGAAGTTTTAGTTATCTTCATTTCAATTATGGCAATTTGAAAAACTCCCTCATCCATACACTACATTAAGCCTAGAACCCTACAAATGAAAAAGCATGGAAACTATAAAACGAGGACCATAGCTTACAGAATCTACAAATCAGAATGTGCACAATGGGAAGTAGAATATGGCTGTAATGAACATACACAATATAATTGACACTATCACTAAGTAGCATAATTTGTCAGACAAGAAAGTTTGACAACATTTACTCCAAGCTTCTTAGTATCAACTACTCATTCAACATTCACTACAAGCTTCTTAAAATTAACACCTCTTTCAACATTTGCTACAAGCTTCTTACGATTAACTACTGTTTCAGTTGCATTGTTACAATGATTTGCATCAAGAAAATCTAGTAAACAATTCAAAACAGTTCCACAATGATTTACATCATAAATTCTAATAAATAGTTTACAACAATTCTGAATGAAGTGGCAGAATTTCTCCTGAGTGCCAATTGGTCAGCCCTGGCTTGTGGTCATGCACAACTCCGCAGCTGGACCCTTCAAATGGCCATCACTCACCACATACAAACAAGATTCACAGTCCATGCAAAATTTGTAAAGGACAGGCATTTTTTTTCAGTATATATGTGGAGGATAATGCTATCAACTGGAATTTGGCCAGCTTCGGAAACAAACAGTGGAAGTGGGCACTTCTGATAATGCTCACTTCTGCTGGGTTACTCTACACCTTTTTTCCCACTTTTTGGAAGTTCTTACTAGATACTCCCTTCAGGAGGTGTGGACAAATGAGGATGGAGCTGCCCCCATCATTATTGTAGTACTTCTTCATGGCCACTAAATTGTGGCAGTGATCTTCAAAGTCATGTACAGAAAATCCAGTGAAGAAGCTTATCCTCAAAATGCCTGGTCCTGAATTTTGTAGGAATTAAAAATTTGATGCAGCAAGTCAAAAAAATAGTTTATTTTTTGAAAAATTGTTTCTTTCTTTCTTTCTTGAAATAAAAGCTCCTAGAAAAAGGGTGTGTATCTTTACTTAAGAGAAGAACTCCTGATGAGTCCTTTTAGCTCCCTTTCTGCTTTGGAGATGCTAGCAAGACATAACTATAATAACTTAGTCGGACTCTTTTAGTGTAGAATTTTAGAGTAGATGGCAGCAGCAACTGTTCTTTCTTGAGTACCATACTTTTATTTCTGATGCACTCAAATGAAAGAAAGGTTACAAAATAATAGAAATAATAATGATAATAATAATAATTATTATTATTGTTATTATGTGCTATGTACTGACTCTGATTCTGTTCTATATGGAAGCAGAATTCCAAGGTAGGTCTTTCTTTCTGCATAAAAGAAAAAATAAAATTTCAGACAGGACAACCTGAAAGGGATCTTTGGAAATTCAAAAATGCAATGTTAACATGATATAATCATATTTAATATACACTAAGACAAAGTTTTGATGGGTTTTTAAAAATTGACAATTTCAATACTAAAACTTAAAATAGACACACAATATGTGTGTGTGTGTGTGTGTGTGTGTAAAATAGCTTGTTGCCTCAATATCGAAAACTCATGCCTTGTTCCTTAGAAAGGGAGAGCAGATGGAAAATATCAATACCATAAGGATACCATATGGTGCTTGAGATGATCAAAATACCTGGATGGAAATTTTGTGCTTTCCAATATTTGACTCTGCATTGCTGTCTCAATACCTCACAATAAAAGTACATCCAATTCAATTGCATTCCCTCACTCTCTCCTACACATCAAATCCAATAAGTTAACTTATGGTTTGTGAGGTAAACATTCGTAAGTATGATCAAGTTAGCTTCGAGTTATTTTACTACATACTAAGTACCTTACATTCTCGTCAGATTCAACACAAATTAATTCATAATCGAGGTGTTAAAATATTTGAATATTTCCAATGGGAAAGTTGTTGAAATTGTTTTTTGAAAAAATCAAATCAAAATTGTCTATTAATTTTGTGAAAATTCATTGTATTATTCTACACTTGTTCTTTTAGGGTTGAGTTAAAATAAGATACACCCAATCCTTTATCCTTTCCATAAAATTCTCTCACAATTTAATTTGTATGGTGCACTATGCAAGGGCCAAGATAGGATACTAACTGGTTTTACCATGGCATGACTGATTTGAAGCAAAGCACCCATGACTAACAAACCCTAGTAGAACTGGCAGAATAAAAGTGGAACAGCAAATGACCACCACCTATCTCACATAGGCAAAAACCCTACCCAAAATCCTTGCTTGAATTTTGTTGAACACAAAGTGCTGAAAATCTATGAATGGCTCATGTGGGAACATATCAAATTGGGGGAGCTCCCTTGGCATATCGCCCTAGGGTTTCTTCTGCTTGGGGAGATCCCTCAAAATACACAAAGAAATAAAAAGGGAGTTGTTTATGATACTTGTAAAATTCAAGGTGTAAATGTGTAACTGTGTAATTGTGTTAATTGTTGAATTGTAAATGTAAGACATGTATAACAGCCATGTAAAATCAGGTAAATTCATAAAATAGGAAAAAAAAAAAATCTAAGTGCAAAAAAAATGTAGACATGATTTTTTTTTCCCACTTAAATTGCTTCACCAATCTTTGCCAATACACCTTAAGAATGAATGAATTACAGATTTTATTTCCAAAATCAAACATGTATCTATGAGTAAAAATGAATGCATTGAATGCACACATGACAAAGTGTGGATATGAATATGGGGTTGAATCAAACTACATCAATTATCCACACAACCTTATACACACCCGAAATCTATTTACATTTGCTTGTGTGTGTGTGTGTGTGAAATTGATATGCTTCCATATAAGAATATATGTGTCCAACCCTTTTGTTCTGGTGAAGCCCATGGCCTCGGGCTCAATTTTGATCAAGCCTGTGTGGCCAAGGGCTTTATCAAGCATAAGGACCTGCGCTAATTTTCTTACCAAAAAAATCCCATGATGCCCTTGGGGTAAGGCGCCCTACAATTGAAGTGCAAGGATTGACACAGTTCTTTAGAGTTAGGTTTCTTCAGAAAGTGGAGTAAAACTTGAAGGAAGATATGGAATCAACAAGCCAAGCAAAGCAAAGCAAAGCGAATCCCATCAGAGTTTTCGAATGTCATTATAATAACTACTACACAAAGTGATCACCCAAACCATGTTTCTCCACACAAAGTTGAGTTTGGGAGTTGTTATGGCCTCAAAGCTTAGCCAGGGACAATGAAGTGAAAGTCAGTGAGTGGGGGACCAGGAAAGTACTGGGTTTAGGTATCCGTAATTGACACACATGCAGCACTCCACTGAAAGTTTGGGGTTATAGGTGTGTGTGTGTGTGTGCGTGCGAGAGAGCCAGGATTCAGTACTTCCTACCTACATTACGCGCTTCTGAGTGATGCATTTTGGTGTGGTTGATTTGGGTTAAGTATATGGCTGCCTACTTCTATCTCCTATTTTTTTCTTAAAGAAAAACACATAGGGAAAATCATACATCTTATTTTGTCTATGAAGTAACATTTTTTGGGGGAAAAAATTTCACACTTTGGCAACAAAAGAAATTGGAAATTTTCTTTTTTTTGAAAAAAAATCAACAAATCTTGGCAACCAATTATTTATTTATTTATTTATTTTATTTTTAAAATCGTGGTACAAATATGTGTTGGAAGCAAATGGTCATCAATGTGTATTGATGTTTGGACTAAGGCTTGCAACATGAACTTACCACCCTAAAGCACTCCAAGAAATTTCCTATGACATTTTGGAGGGCACCTTATATTCATTTGAATATCACTACATCCCTTATTTTGGAAATAGCCCTCACCTAATTTTAGGAATAAAAGTTGAGGGAACAAAATTCTATGAAGCAAACCCACGCTCCCAACCTCTAAGCAAACAATTGGAGACAAATGTAACCAACCCTTTGGGTTGAAGGGTTTAGGGTTTGATGATTGTATCCATCCACCAATAGGTGCAACTTGAAAGCCATGCTTGAGATATAAACAAACCTTTGTCTTAGGACCAAACATGACACCTAGCCTACTAGGCTCACACAAAGATTATATAAAATTTCCCCTTTCTCTTCACTCTATATGGGGTTGTTGGTCTTCACTCTTCACAATTTAAAGTACCTAACCTCATCCACCTTACCTTATTTACTCACCATCAGCCCCACTCTACCCTAGATCCAACCATGGTTGTAGGTTGCTTGTTGAATAAACAATTCAAGTACCAACATGGATCCTAAACTCCTAAAAACACCTAAACCCTGTTTAGGTTTAGGTTAAAGCCCTATTGCAGGGCATTCCCAAAGTAAGGGGCCTAGGATGAGGCGGTAGCCGCCGAGTCCCAGGCCTACATGACAGGCATGAAAGTCCCCACCTGAGGGCTTTACCTATAATAAGTGCAAAAGGTAAGCATTGTCCAGAACCTAAACATGGGTAGCTTACATGGCAAAAGAGGTACTTAGGGTAGTTTACACCTATGAGAGTACCATGCCAATTTCAACAACATTCTAGTGTCCACTAATTATTTTGTTTTGAAGATTCCATTTTTTTTTTAAATTCTTAATTAAGAAATTAATTTGTATATTCTATATTTTCCTTCACAAAATCATTTTTTTGGAAATTTTCAATATTTCTGAAAATTATATAAGTTAGTATTAAAGCTGCCTAGATATGAAGAAGGTACTCCTTACGTAAGAGTGGGACCGATCTAACTTCCACCTACTTATAGGCTTAACATCTCTCCCAATCTTAAGGAATAGGCTTAAGGACCCCCCCTCGTCCCCCACCCCGGAAGGATATTCATGGATATAAGGTGCCCTCCAAATACACTATGAAATTTTTCTCGGGAGGAAAATAATAGGTACTTAGGCTATTTATGTACATGTATTGGGGGGGTGGGGAGGGGGTTGGGCCACATTTTAGGGGGTATTAAACAAGGAAAAAAAACAAAATACAAGTGGGTTTGTGTATAAGCGACAGCTAAGATACAAAAAATAAAATAAAATAAAATACAATCAAAATATGAATATTTAGAAATTTGAATAAAACCCTAAATTTAGGAAGCCAAAGAAAGAAGAAAAGCACGAGAGAGGGGAGAGAGAGAGAGAGAGAGAGAGAAACACAGGCACAGAAGGACAGTGCTGAAGCTCTCATCGATTGCCAAAGATTTCTCGGCCATCTGCAGCACAAACGTTTGCTGCAAACAATTTTGCAAGAATCCGACATTCGAGAGCTTTCGGGTTATCTAACTTGAGGATTTTTTGAGAGGGAATCGGATTTTTGGGGTATTCTCGGAAAGAAGGAGAAGAAGGGGAGTAGCAGAAACAACAAGGTTTGCTGCCTCTTCTGCTTCTGTTTTGCTGCAACGTTTCTGCACTTGTTTTGTTTTTTTTGGTTTTTTTTTTCTCCGTCGTTGTTATTGCTACTGTTGTTGTTGCTTTCTTTCTTTCTTGCAAAGTCGTCGTGGAATTCTTTTTTTTCTTTGGTCTCACCTTGCCTTCTTCACCTGCTTACCTTGCCATTTGTGTGTGCACTTGCTTGCTTCTAGGTTGTCATTCTAGCGCTTGGTTTGCAATCTCCTGTGTTGCAGGAGTTTTGCTCAATTCCTTTGTGTTGAAAACCAAGGAGCTGCGTTGTGTATTGACCAAGTCGCCTCCAAGAAACTCACGCGTGAGAGAGAGAGAGAGAGAGAGAGAGAGAGAGAGAGAGGAGAGACTACTGGCTTAGTATATTTGTAAGTTGAATTCTGTTTTCTTGCTCGTCTACATAGATAGAGTTGGAAGTTTTCGTCTCCATCTCTCTTATAGTCATGTGCTCAATGCTCTAGGATTGTCAGTTCAATGAAGTGCTCGCTATCTCTCTGTGGTGGCCAAAGACTAAGTCTTCTTCTTCATCAGCCAAGAACCGTCTCTCTACTTTTGTTGTGATGTTCATCAGTCCAATTGACTGTCTCTATGCTGTTCCAATTGCTTCTCTGTTTCTTTCCATATCTATGGATGGACACTGCACTCCTGAGTGCTCTTTGAATGGCAGAATTTTTGGATGCACCTGAATCAATAAGCAATACTTGTGTCATTCAACAAGCTTTACATACATTCCATTTCACTGCAGTACTTGACATTCTCTTCTAGAACTACCTCTGAAGTTTGTTCATTCAATCTGGTTATCATTGTTGCCAGCAATTCTGTGTTTTTATTAATTCTTGTAGTTGTGAATTTGGACAATGCTTGAAAGCTGGAGGTTGGAAACCCACTCACCCCCTTCTTCAATGAATGTGTGGCCTCAGGAGATGAAGTGTGGTTGCCTTTGTTGAACAAAAGGCACCATCAGGGTGGTTGGAAGTTTCTTACACAAAATTCGTATGTCTCTTGCATAATTTGAATGGTTGATGATGACTCTTCTACTGTGAACCAGGCCTTGAATGCTGATTTATTGTTACTTGCATAAAATGACCCTCACTTGATTTCTCTTCTCTTTCCAATGTTGTTAAATTGTAGGTTTTCCTTTGCACCTGTAGACGTGTGTTTCTCTTTCACTATTTCTATACTTGTGCAATGCAGCCCCATGGTCATCTATCTTCCCTGAGTGCTGCTGAAATGACACTTTTTGGGTTGTTTGCCCGTAGTGTCATCCTCCCTCATGCAGTCTCCTACTTTTGTGCTGTTCAGTGTTACTGGTTATGACAGCATGACAGCCACAGACTGCACCAACAGCAGCAGCAGGAGCAGGGAATGATGGAGCTGCATTGTACATGACACCAGCAGAACTTCTGGCTATCCACCATGAGTCCCCCAAGACGTAGGGGGAAGCAAGGCCCCTGTGGTCATTGTGGAATTGAAAGTGAGTTTTGTCTTTCTCTGTGTCTCTGTTTCTGTCTGTCTGTTCACTGTGGTCATAAGGGCTACTACCACAAGCACAGTCTTATCTATACAGTCTCTATTGACTCTCTGAGCCATAAACTGGATGTTTATCAGTTCAGTGGTCAAGAGTCTCCCTCACACTATGCTTCCCACTTATATGTGCAACCTTCTTCATGTGTTCCTTGTACAGTTCCTGTAAGAAGTGTGTGTGTGTGTGTGTTTCTGTTTCTACAGCAACTCCCTTGTGGCGAAATGGACCTCCAGAGAAACCAGTCCTCTGTAATGCATGTGGATCCAGATGGCGCACCAAGGGTACACTCCTGAACTACATGCCAATGCACTCTGGTGGCTTTGGAAGTGCTGGGAGCAAAGAAGGTGTGGCAAGAAGAAAGAAGGGCAGTCACAAACGGTCTTCTGATCCAGCCTGCTCCCACAAGCGCAAGGAGCCATCTGGAGGGCATGTGGAGATCAGAACTCCAGCTTCACTGCACCCTCTCTTGCTCAAGGATGCAGAGGAGGAGCTCAAGACAACATCAAGCTTAGAGTCAGGAGTGTTTGGGCCAGATAGTGATGCTTTGTCCAGAAGTTCTCCAGTTCAGAGTGATTCTTCTGCAGGTTGGCTTTTGTCTCCTCCTAAACCAACCAACCAAGATCACTTCCTCTTTCATTGAATCTTCATGTTCAAACTAATGATTTGGTTTTACTTTTGCCTTACAGGTCTTGGATGGGAAGGGCCTATCCCTTCTAGGAAGCGCACTCCCATGGTCCGGGGTTGCACTTCTCTTGAAAAACTCATCAGCCATTTCCAAGAGCTCATGAATGAGTCTCCACCTCAAAGCTGCCCCACTGCTACAAGCTCTGAGTCAGCAGAAGAATTGCTGGTCGAAGGCACTCCCTCAATAATGACTGTGGAGAAAGGAGTGGACATTGAATTCATACAGCAAAACCCCGTGCCACTGTTGCAGGAGCCTGCTGTTGAGGTTATGTCGTTCTTGATGGAAAGTGCAGGAAATGTGGAGGCCATGCAGGGTATGGATGCAAGATTTAGCAATGGGGTGGTTGTGGAGCCTCTGAATGTGGCGCCAATCTTTCCAGCTCAAGGAAAGGAAAAGCCTATTCACTTTTTGAAGGAGATGGAGGGCATGGGCTACTTGCAATCTGACCATCATTTGGTTCCCAATAAGGCACTCTTGTAAGTATCAAAGCTTATGGCATGCCTGGTATGTCCAATCAATTTCCATGTGCATCTTTCTCTTTGCACTCCTGTGCACTGAGATTTTTCAACATCTATGAGGTTCAGTCCCTGGGACATATACTTCATGCCACATATAGTCCATATGTGCAACACATAGTGTGTGAAACCACTGTTAAATATCCTAAAAGATCAAAGTTGTGTGCAGAGAGAATTTCGCTTACAACAAGCAGGATGTTCTCCAAGGCTGCCAGTCTCCACTTGTCTTTCTGGAGATGAAGGTAAAGCTATTGCTTCCAGCTTCAGGATTATTTTCTTAAGCCTTATAATGAACCCCAGAGGCCTTCCCTGTTCTTCTTCCGGATATAGCAGTGACCCCCAGACTCTTTTTGTACAGGAGATTCTCAATTTTGACACTTACACAGGTCTTCTCACAGACCAAGAGAAAGGTCAGTTGGCAAGGCTTGTATCACCTGTGGACACCAACAGGATTCCAGAAAGGTGAAGTTTCACTTTCAGGGTTTATGGTTATCTCAACTGCTGTTTGTGACTTCTTTCCTCTCTGTGTGAGCCTCCATCATCTGTGCATACCAATGTGGAATTCCTGAGTTTTGTTTTTGCCACTTGAAAGACAATGATTTTCTAATTGAAGGTTTGGCCTGTATCCTATTTCTTCTCATTTTTCATGGCACAATCCTTACATAGTGTATTGCATGGGTTCATTTTAAGGAGCATACCTGTCCTAGTCTGCTGCTAGTCTAGTGTGGTGAGATAGCAAGTTGATAAGCTTGTCTCTATTTTGCAGCCTGAAGGAGATGTTCAACAGTGGGCAGTTTGAAGGGGCCCTAGTCAACTTCCAGCAGCTTTTATCAGAAGGAATGTTTGACACATTAGAACCAGGAATGGATGCTGGTGTCCTTGAGCATTTACAGCAGCTGCTCACTGCCTCAGATCTCAACAGCTCAGGCTGGATGGAAAGATTGTCTCAACTTCAAATTTACAATAAGCACTGGAGTGGATCCTCTGATCTCTCCAAGGTACATACTTTGATTCACACCTATGTCCAAAACAGTTGTAACTTCAAGGGAAACTAAGCACAAAGTCAGTATTATGTCAATATCTGCACATGGAGTCTCCTTGCTTCTGGAATGGCATCAATTTTCAATTTTTCAATGTGTTGAGCTGTGTTGGCACAATGCTAATGAATTCCTCACCTGTGCAGAACAAAGAATTGATCAAGGACAAGATGAATGGATGTAGAGTGCCACTGATAGTTGGGTCTGGAAGCATCAAGAACTCTCTAGGCAAGTTACCTGCCCAAATTTGGGCAAGCTTTGGGGAAGTCATATGTAAAGGAACTTATAAGCAAAAAAAATGTGGAAGCAATTATTTGCCCTACTGTGGACTTTCACCTCTGAAATTCACACATAGCTTGAAGTTGGGAACAGCTGATATAGGAAGCTCCTCAAATGATGGAGTGATTGCCATTGAAGTGGGGGAAACATGCTTTGCAGACAATGCTGTATCCATGGATGATCTTCCAGACCTCCAAGTTCCTGGATCAGATGGTATGGAGCCAGATTTGCTGTTTGATCTGTCATCCAGCATCTTATCATTTCATGAAGCTGAGTTTCTCCAGCAACCGGTTTGGACCAAGAGTAAGGAAGAAAGTGAGTCCAATCAGGTTAGTTGTTTTCTGCAGTTTTTCTGGCCAGTGTTTTTTTTGTGAGTTCCATTTCAGTCATTGGTGATACATTTTCATGTCATATTTTGCCCCTGTTGATATAGACAATCTACAATTGGACACAGTGCTGCTTTTATGAGTCTTGAATAGTAAAGTGAACAATCAGAGAGAATAGTGGTGGACTTTACAAAGTGTTTGCAATTTTCATGCAGATTGAAAGTGGAGGTCTAATCATGAGCAACATATGGCACATGGATAATAGCCTTTCTGAGCTATTTTGGAACCCACTATGTGGCAGTCCTGGAAATGGCCTGCCCAATGGAGCTGTACTAAATCCAGGACAAATGCTCATATGAAAGCAGCAACCCTCTTAAGATGGTACTGTAAAATCCAAAAAGGAGAACACCTCTCTTCCTTCCATCTGCTTTCTATTGCATGCCCTCTGGTGATGCCGATTCTTAGCTTTGAGATGATCTGTGGTTTCACCCTTGAAGCCCCTATGGAAGAGGGCAAATATAGTTAAAACACTTCAATTTTTCCATCAAAGAGAGTGTACAATAGCCGCTACCAGATTTGAATCCTGTGTGACTGGTCGCTGGATTGCCAATTGGGTTTTCAGTATATGGCCTGTGACAGTTTGAGCTTAGCTCCTTCAGCATCACCAAATACTTTTGTACTGTAATAAGAGAAATGTTCTGCCTTCACTTGCTGTCATAGAAACACATCCTTCTTCCATTGCTGATTCATTGACTTGACAATCTGCTTGACTCAAACTCTATTGCAGTAGATGAACCCAGAAAGGCAGAGCACTCTTAAGAATTGAAACAAGTCAATGGGTGAAAGATACAAGAATGCTGGCAATCTTTGGCAGTAAATAATTTGAGTTCAAATCTTTTTCCCTATAGTCATCATGTTCTTCATATGGTTTTCATCAAGGAAATCATTTGAGGAAGAAGATAGCTGGTGAGATGCTTTCCCAGCCAAGTACTTCAAATGACTTTCATTGGAGGAAATCATCCAGGGTAAAAAGATGGCTATGGGACGCTTTCCCTATGCAACATGACCCCACTTCCTTGACTTGTCTAAGGGAGGAAAGGGAGTGGGGCCAAGTTTCCCCAACGGAAATGGGAAGTTGGTGCCATGTTTTCCTTGACAAGTTTGGCTACACTTTTCCAACAAAGGTGTCTATTTCCCGATGAACATGTATATATATTCACGAACAATTTTGTGTGAAATCAAATCATTTCATCAACCTTCCCCATTTGCATTTTAACCCCCCAATGCCCCATTCAAGTTGCATTCTAAATCTTGTGTGCATGGTGTTATATGTTCATATTGCATCATTATTGCATTAGGGCCTAGCTTGTTGCACAAACCAAGCTTTCACATGATAAACATTTCTTCCCTCATGTACCTCAAATCCCCCAACAAGCACTCAATGTATTCATCCTCATGCACACACAAAAAACTAATGTTGGTTTCTTTGTAGCTTTAAAGCATGCAAGATAATCACATCATAATAAAAACCCAAGTAGCCTACATCCAACTAAATGAAAAGGCTTCGATGATTAATAACCCACCATGTTGTTCATTGAATAAATCTTCTTGTGCTCATTAAACCAAGTCTTATGAATGTCGTTTTGCTAAGGCATGCAAATTATGATGAATGTGCCGTCAATGAAGTCAATCCAATCAAGGAATTGAATATTTTGATCAATAGTGTCAATTTTTCCTAGACAATTGATCATTAAATTTATCTCCAATTATCTCATTAATGCATGAAGCAATGAAGATGGTATCATTGTATAATACATTCTTGGACTAATCAATTACACATGAATGGATCATGATAACATTATCATGTTTCATGTACAAAATAAAATTAAAAATATGTTATTCAAACATCAAGTTACATAGGTACCCAAAAACATCATGAACCTCACATGTACAATTATTTTTAATTGATTTTTTTTTTGAAATTTTGTGAATTTGTACTACAATTTTCCCAATTAAATATTTTTGGAAACATTCTCCGATTTTTTGAAATCAAAAAATTGAAAGAAAAAAAAAATTGTAATTCATGTGTGAGCTACAATGGTGGGGACCATAAGAGCTACTAACTCCTCAAATTCCTTCAAGGTGAAATTGGTGAGAGTTTTGAATAAACTTGGTGTGGTGGGCATTATGGCCAACACATCATATACATCTACGTTCGGACTGGCCTACACCCTCTTCAAAATCATTGGCATTGAAGAACTCCAAAAAATTTATAACAATAAATACGTCTACAAAAGTCATCTTGTTCACCCTATCCATGTCTTCATCATTATTAGAAAGTAGAAAAACTAAAATTTTCATTTCAACCAAAAGACCTAAGCGGACCCCCAATTGAACCAAGAAACCCAACTAAATTCCCATTGAACCAAAAAAACTATCATTTAAATAATGAAGCCATGAGTTTCAAGTCTTTAGAATAATAATAAAAACGAAAAATGTGGGAAAAATCCCATTTACATTATTTTTTCTTACACCACACCTTAAGAATTAAATCAATTAGGATTAAAATGATGTAATTAAGTTAATGCCATGGTCTTTAGGGCTAGGTTTTGGACATGGATTGTGAGGTTTTGCAGTTTGGCACACAAATATGATTTTGGGTTTTGGTGAACAAACAGGGTTTTGGGGTTTGGGTGTGTGTGTGTGTGATGGGCTTTAAGGTTATGGTGCACGAATGGGGTTTGGGGGAATGCAATGGGTTTTAGGGTTTTGGCAAACAAATGGGGTTTTGCAGTTTGGGGGTGTGTGGTGGCTTTTAAGGTTGTGGAGGAATGAATGAACTTTTGGGGTTTTGGTGTGTGCCAAAACACTAAAACCCTAACTTTAAGGTACTTTAAGGTACATTGAATATCAAGGGTACAAACATTAAACCCTAATATAATATAAATTTAATCCAGACCCTAATCTTTAAAAAGTTGTTCAAATCTTAATGCTACAAAGTCTTAGTCGAAATTCTAACCTTAGAAAATCTAGGTTTCCAAAAGTTTAAGTCCAAACCTTAACCTTAAAAATCTAAGCTTCCAAAAGTTTAAGTCAAATCCTAATGTTAAAAAAGTTGTTCAAGTCATAATGTCAAAAAACCCTAATTCAAACCCTAACTTTTAAAACAATTTAGGTTGTCAAATTTTATTTTAAACCTTAACCTTAAAAAACCCTACAATATTTAGGTTTTCAAAAATCTAAATGCAAACCCAAACCTTTAAAATGTCGTTTAAACCCTAGTGTTAAAAATCTATGTGTAACTAGTCTTTTTTTTAACATGTTTGTAAGTCTCATAAACTTTTTGAAATAAATAAATGTGTCTTGTGTTGGTATAACAATATTTGTAATATATTAATTTAAGATTTTGAAAATTTTGAAAGTAACTTATAAAATATAAAATTTTTTTTTAACATTTGAAAAAACTCATGATCAATGTTTTCGTAATTGAAAAATGTTATCAAATCATGTAAAACCAATGCTTATCTTGTTTAACATTGTTTTAACACTATATTGACCAATCTTATGTTATCGCATTTGCTTGTCAAGACCATTTAAAAAGCATAACCAACTCCTTTTATCTCATTTTTACATTGTGACATTTTGTTTTGTTAAATGCATATGTTTTATCATTGTAAAAATCATAAATTTTTAATGTATAGTTTTTGTAATCAACCCTAGTTTGACACATCATCTTATCAAGCAAACCCTCTATTTTGTAAGCAATCACCTTAAATGATAGATGAGACTCCTATTAGTGCGCATGTTTTCAAGCAAATTTTGCCAAGTTTGTTTTCATAGCCAGACTCACCCATTGATAGCATACTTGACAAAATCTACATCAATTGGTTTGGATGTGTTAGGGTTTTTTCATTGGGGGAAGAAGCACCATATGCTAGTTCCACTTTTGGTTCCTTCAATTTCACTTGTAATGTGAATCATCCATAGAAAACATGGTTGATGTTTGAATCCAAACTTGGCTACCACCTTGTCATGGGGCCTTTATTTTGAGGAATGCCATCCTAGGGCTTTATCATACATGTTTACAAGTTCAAGCAACAAGGTAATCTTAATCCTATTGCCTTTGAAAATCAGTTTGTTTCACTATTCTACTTTATCACTTTGGGTACAACAATACTATTTTTTTTTTAAAAGCTAAGAGTCAAACTTATTTGATCACAAACAAAATAGCCATATCCATCAAAAGTAATGCATTGCAAGAAATTTTCTTAATGTGTTTGGAGAGCACTTTATATACATGAATTCCATCCTAGAAAAGAGTTGGGGATCTTACGACTACACCTTAAGAGTGAGAGAATCATTATGATTGCTCCTTGCCTTAAGGCGTAGGTGTAAGGACCTTCCCCTTCTTGTCCCTTGTGATATAAGTATGTTAAGTTCATGGTAGTTTAACCAAATGCTTTATGTGTAGGGTAAAGCCCAAGGGTAAGGGCATTACTTGAACAAGGACCCACATGCGTTCTTACTCAACAATTTTTATTTTCTATTTTCAAGGAGTACTTGTAAGAACCTAACTCTTCTTGTGCCTATGTGATTTAGGTATGTCAAGTTCATGATAGCACTAACCTTGTGCTTTATGTGTAAGATAAATCTCAATGGTGAGGGCATTACTTGAATAAGGGCTCTTGTAAGTTCATACTCAAAATGTGCACTTGGCACATTTTGGGAATGTCTTGCACCTTTGTGGCTTAACCCATTGTAAAACATTCGTGACCCCACCATGTTGCTTTACACTACAATAAAAGCATTAAAATGTTAGGGTGATGCACCTATAACTCTAAGTGCTTTAGAATCATAACTTACTTTTTGCAAAAAAACAAAATAGTAGTTCACCAAGCACCTTGAAAGACTGGGTGACCAATTGAGTTTTGAAAATTGCAGACTTCTTATCATCAAATTTCCTTTAGGTGGCGTCACACATGTTGCACTAAGGTGCTGATACAAGAAAAAGTCTAATACTCCCCTTCAAATGTTCCAATTCTTAAGCATTTCATTATATATATGATTAAATAAAATAAGAGTCAAGTGACCTAAACATCAATTTGGCACCAAATTATTATTATTATTAGTATTACTATTGGGGCACAAATGAGCATTCCTTCATTCACTGTGAAGAAAAGGACAATGGTTTTTTCTATTTTTCAAAAAATGAACTTTCCACTAGATAATTATCTAACTTTTTTATATTCATATAAAGTCATGCTGTCTTTGTGTCTTTGGGCCTGATTTCACCCCCTATCCCCTCTCGCAGTGGTATCCACAAAGTAAGGAAATTTTATCAAATCTCAGTATGAAATCTTGAAACTCAGCGTTTAATGCACAAGGGTTCGAGAGTAATTATAGTAGTAGTACAAGGAAGAGCAGTGTAAATAGATGTGGAGAGGCCCAGGAAAAAGGAAAGACATCGTGAAACTCAAATTAGCACCAAAATTGATGGAAAAACTAGTTTGGGTCCCAGTTATTTTGTTTTGTAAAATTTTCGTTCCCAGTTACGCGTTTGATGCCCTATTATGCCAAAACTGGCTGTTCTCGCCCCCTAGTCGAGTGACTTTACCAATAACTCTATTAGATTGGAACTTTTGTGATAGGTACACCTTACAAATTAGGTCACCTAAAAGACTTGGTCATTGGAACTTGATTGGGTGCAAATTTGTAAAAGGCTGTTTTTTGAACGTTTTGGCATTGGGTGAAAATGCCCCCCTTATAATTTTCAGAATGCCTCTTCTCTTAGATCTTACACATAAAGCATCGACATTTTTTATTTTTCTTGTATTTTTAGGGCACACCCTAGCTTGAATCTATCTTATTTGACTTTCTTTAACAATTTGTACCTCAAATTTTTATTTTATTTTATTTTATTGAATTTTACAAATAATCATTTAAAAAACAAGAAAAAATAAAATACCATTGCTTTACATAGGAAAAAGTCTCAATGAAAGGCTTTCAAATTTTCGACCTCCCTAGACTTATGGTACCCACCTTGAGAATCTCAAATACAAAAGGTCCCCATAGTAGGACCTTCTCTTATACGGGTCCCAATTGTGATCAAAGTCTGACGTGGTCTCCACGTCAGCATACTAACTCAATCTTAGCTGATGATGTCAGGATTTATAGCAGCAACAGTCATCCAGATGGCACCACACTCAGCCAACCACGCGGCACCAAAATGGCAGCAGCCTGCTTTTTTGCTGCCTATATATTAAAAATTAAAAAGTGTTAAAAATCAAAGTGCTCTTAGAAATTTTCATTAGCCAAAACTCCAAAAAAATTTAAGAAATTTTCTCACATTTCTTTTACATGGTTCAAGTATGGTAGCCAAAAATTATAGAAAGATGTTTCTACGAAATTTACTTTCATATTTAGCTTGTAGCCAAATTTGGCTAAATCTTCATCTGGATCCTAGCCACTGTGGCTACATCAAAGAAATTGACCAATAAATAACGCTGAAAAGTGCCACCTAAAGAATTTTTTTTATGTTTTTCTTTTTCTGGCGATTGGAATTTTCTTATAAAAAATTCTACGAAAATATCCCAATCCCGCAAGGTTCGCCGATCTGTCGGAATCACGTAGGTACCTAGGCTTCCTGTTCCTCCGCGCGGTCGGAAATGCGTACCTACCTACCTATCGTCGTGGCCCAAGTGCAAAGGCAGAGGACTCGACGACCAGAAGCGTTGCGAAGGGAAAGGGGAAGCGAAGGGGCCGTGTGTTGCTGTGACGAATGTGGAAGAAATTGCAAAGAGTAGAGCACAAGAACAAAGTATCAAATCCGTAGCTGCTTTGAAGTTGGTGAAATTTTGGAAAAGATCGGGGTGGGAGATCAGAGGGGGAAAAGATTTGAGATGGCCGGGGTACAACACCAGCAGGCGGACATCCCGTTACGCATGGAAGCCGTCGGGCTTTCTGATGATGCCGGCCATAACCTGAAGGTGAATCAAGCCACGTTCTTTCGTTGTGTAGAAGACGACAACGCTCACACGCTCCAGGCGATTCTCAGGAACCGTAAGGTTGACGTGAATGCTTACAATGATGAGGTAAGACGGAAATTTTTCATCAATTGTGTGTTGAGAACGTGTGTTTGTTTGTTTTGTCTCTGCTTATTTTGAGATCGAATGTTGTTGCGACCAGTCACTCGGAATTTTCCAGTTCTTAGAAACAGGCCCGCGCATCTTTCTACAAGAATCGAGATTCTCTGCTTTGTTCTCTGGAAGCCAAGAAGATCTCGCATTCTGTAAATAATTGGAAGTTCTTCTTTCTCTTATCGATTTTGTCGTGTACTTGTTGGATTTTCGATCTGTTCAAATATGCGCGTACAGATGATGCTTGGGGGGCGAGTGTAATGAAGAGCCAATATCAGATACTGTTCCCTTCCGGGTGACGGCTATGCTAAAGAAATCTGAAACCTAAGGAAGCCGCTGGGGAGTTTCTGAGTGAATCTTATGTTCGTATTTGTGGCCATCGTCTAAGAGAAAGGAGAGAGATTAACATCCAGCTGATGCTTGAGAAAGGCAAATGGACGACAACAACAGCAGGGCAGGAAGGCAGGGATTTGATGACAGAATTAGGAGGATTGCATGATCTTACTTACCTGAGGCTATTGTAGGTCTTTGCAAACTGTTGCCTGAGCCATGTTCTAGGGAGAGAAAGACTTAATCAGCCTGGGTGAATTGGGAGGGAGGCCAGAGATTAACGACAGTTCTGGTATGCAGGGCGTGACAGCACTGCATTTGGCCGTGTACAAGTACGAGAACAGCCGAAGTTTGGAGATAACAAAGATATTGCTTGAGAATGGCGCTAATGTGTCCATTAAAGCAGCAGTTCCACCATCAGCACACAAGATCTCGGTTGTCCGCAAGGACAAGAAGTCACCTCATGGAGAGATTCTGTTGGAAACCAGGAGAATTACTCTTGGCCAAAAGACTGCACTGCTCCTAGCATTGGAGTTGAAATCATCTCTCTATCTCCGGGGTATTTGACAAACTCCTTTATTCCCTCCAGATGCATCTGGTTCCAATCTTTGAGCTTGCTGGAAACTATGACTTGCTAATTCAAACAGTCAATTTGAGCACATTGAGCTGGCTCCCTCAGGAAGTTAAGAGAACTGAATGGATCTCTGATGTGCACAGTTATTGCAAGAACCTTAATTTTATGTTGATCTCTGCCCTATGGATTCAGATGCGCTCATACTATTCAGATTATCTGGAGAATTTTAGGTGTTTGCTGCTGGCCTTTTCAGGTAGGTGATTCTTATATTTGGTTTGCAATGTATGGTGCTGTAATGAATGGTTGAGCCTCTTACATTTGAGCAGGCTGGGAGTATCGGCATTGGGATGACATGCTCAACCTGCTTGCTGGAGCAACCATCGATCACTACCATGAAAAGAAGGAATCTGCCTCACTAAGACCACTTGCTGCTGTCCAGCAGAACTGGGCAAAGGTGTTTGAAAGTGGAAAGCATGAGTTGGTTGAAGTGTGGGCAGAGGGAAAAAGCATCACTGTGCTCAAGCTCCTCCTATCTGGGGCATCAAAGGTACGTCTGGTTCTTGTCCATGTATCCCTCTCAGTTTTCCAAGCCTATAAATGGGGCATCATGACTCAGAAAAAATCTAAAATACTATTGGATCAAATTAAGAAGTGAGTTGCTTCAGTTTGGGCATATTTTGTACTGTTTTTGCCTTTGTTACTTTTGACTGGAGAGTCTGCTTTGAGGTGTACATCTTCTTTGAAGCTGATTATAGTTGCATTTTGCATCTGACATTCGTGTTTTAGTGGTGTCCTCTTATCAAAGATCTACACCTTCCAGTGCAGGTTTAGGCTCTTTTTAATACATTATTGCAGAAAATACTGTCAGTACAAAAATGTTTGGTTCATATCAACTAAGCATCAGTTGGATCAGTTGACACATAGCTCCTGTTGTGTAAGCTAGATATTTGAGGATGTTAATGTTTTTTGTATCATTATTTACAGGTCCTGAAATTAAATCTTGAGAGTGCAGCAGCATCATATTCTACTCGATTAGATCTTAATGAAGCATCCTTCAATGTGGTGAAAGCTATGCTTGCCTTTCTCTACACTGGTGAGGTTGATCATCAGTTCATGGAGCAGAGGGGTCTTGATCTTCTACTTGCAGCTCACAAGGTAAGAATATATCACCTGTATGTGGATGTAGCTCAGGGCAGCAGTATTTTGATATATTTTGTGAGTCACAAACCTTGACATCATTGGTTTGAGTGAGTTGGGCTATTGTGTTTCCAGAGTCACATTCACTTTTGAGGGATGCCATACAAGATGTGAAGTGTTGATGCTGTAACACCCATGGTTTTTGCAGTATGGCATAAAGAGCTTGATCTTACTTTGTGAGGACTCAATCCAGGCTACACAAGGTAATCCATATTATAGCACCAATCCTTTTAATGGTTTTAAGTTGCTTATGTTTTGATTGGAAGCCTGACGCAGTGTGCCTATGATCAAACATTCTTTCAGATAATTGGATAAAGCTATTGTCAGTGGCGTTGGAGTGCAACTCAGATAACCTGATATTGAAGTGTGCAAAGTCAATTAAGGGAGTAATGGACAAGCGACACGAATCTTCCCATGTTCTCAGGAAAAGCTTCTCAGATTCCCAAAACAGCCCGAACCAGCTATTTTCTTCATAACCAAATTTCTTGGTTCAGCTGTTGCAACAACTATGACCTGTTTATTGCTATAGGTGCAATCAATGTTGCTAACGAGCAGAGCATTGAGCAGTCTCTATTCCATGGTTCATAGATCTCTGGCAACTATGGATCATGTTCAAAACCAGAGGTGAATGGAGTGTGCAGAATGAAAGGTATGCTACTACTAATTAGCATGGTTTACTGTTGAGAGCCACAGATGTATAGTAAGGTTGCAGGCCCTATAGCTGAGGTCTACCTCAAAAAAACTTGGTTGAAACCATTGGTATATATACACCCTTGCACAAACATATATATTTCAAATAATAATAATAATTTATACCTTATCAAGGTATTAATAGATAATATGGTCAAGGTATTAATCAGTAGTAGTGGGTTAGTGGGTGTTAAGTATGGTTTAGAAAAAAAGTTGGGTTTAGTTGAAGGCGATGCCAGTGTCAACTTAGCAAGATTGAATACATGAAATCCATAGCATTGTTCTTCATTAGAGTGAATGTGACAATGTAAAGAATGCCATGGATTTGGATTGTCAGATCCTTAATGAGGCCTACTAGTTTTATGATGGTTTAATAAGTCATCCTTAATGTATATGGTGTTGGTTTAAGACTTAGGTAATTTTAACCATTTTTTAAGTTCCTCCATCATGATGTTGACTCTAGATCTTTCATCCAATAGGACATCTTCGATAATGTTTTTATGAACATGGACATGTATCACAACAATGTATCCATAGCCATCAAGCTTAAGGTTTGGTCTTAATGGAATAACAGTTTTCTTAACAAGAGACTGTTTAGCAATAACATATTGTTTCAAATCAAGAGCAATTTTGAACAGCTGATCCAAGGTAAGCATTGTTTGCTATCCAATAATTGCTACCCTATTTTTTCAAAAATCAAAAAAAATCTTGTAGCCTCGATTTTTGGTACTACCAAATTAGGATTTTTGGTGATAGTTTTAAAATTTTCAATTCTAAGTGTTCCAATAATATCTTGGATACTCACCCCACTTTTCATAGAAAATGGAAGTTCTAGTGGAGGTTATTTGTGCTACATGCTTTAGATAGTTGTTTCAAACGAATGTTGAAGTTTCTCCTCCTATCATTTGGCAAGGCTTTTATTCTTTTGAAAAAAAAATTCCTTGCATACCACATTTTTCGATATAGGTAGTCACTACCAAAACCATATTCAGAACAACATTTGTTGTTTTTTTCCTGAACATTGCATGGGCAATCTCTTTATGTGGGTAGTCATAAAATTTATGATCCATTGAATTGTAGATGAAACACCAATGTATGATGGAATTGGATTCATTCCCATTTCCTTGATTCCTTTTGTTACCAAATTTATTTCGAGTACTTCCATTAGACTACGTTGAAACTCCATTCACTAAAACCTTTTTTTGTCTTTCAACTTATTGTTTGGGCTTTTTAGATTCTACTAACAACACTCTTTAAGATGTCCCAGTTTGTTGCATTGTTCACAAATCACATTTGTCCACTTGCCATAATTGATTGTTTTTTTGTTTAGTAGGTGGTTCCAAGAATTTCCTATATTCATTTGCATCTCCCATATTTTTTAGAAGTGACTACAATTTCCTTTTGTTCAAACAAAATGTCCTTCTTCATTCTCATTGTGGTTATCCAAAAGGAAGGCTACAAACCTATTTGAAAGAAAATGGTTAGTAAATTGTTGTTTGCCCTATTATGAAAGTAGTTTGCTCATTTCAATATATGCTCAAAATGTATTTCAACCTTTTCGTCGCCCCCTTACTTTATCATTCACAAAGCTATGTGCATTTGTTTGTTTATCTATACCTTTTAGTAATGTTTGCAAAATGCTACTTTTAACTTTTCAAATTTGTAGAAGAGTAAACTTCGCATAATTTTTTTGCCCCACTTCGATATTGCATCACAAAGGGTAAAACAAAACAAATGTATAATGTTGCATCATTACTTTCCCCATTAACTTTTATGGCCTTGCAAAACACTTATACATGAACGTTGGGGTCTGTCCCTAATGCATAAATTGGGTAAAGTAAAGTATTATTGGTATGCCATTTCCTCCTAAAGGTCCATCATTGCCACCACTAAAAGGTCTGACGATGTCATCAAAGGACCACCACCACCTCCAATTAGGGATGGTTTTGTGTTTTTTTTTTACCAACATTAACCTTTCAAATAAAAAACATTGGTGGCAACCTTGGGTTGTGCCTCCTTTCTAAAGGCGTATTATCATTATTAGAAGGTTTTTTAATGTTTGAAACTATCCCAATTTATGCAACCCCCAAAATCAACTTGGGTGTTAAAACAACTTTAGTAATAGGGTCGACCATTTGAAATCAAATGGCAGGAACAATCCCCATGCCAAGATAGGTTGGCCAAAAACTGGTGGGTATGATCCAATAGGAAAAAATAGAAAATTTGGATTCTTATCAAATTTTATTCAACAACATTTTTGGTAGTCATGATAGAAACTGGGGCAACAATTGGTTTTTTACAAGGTGATTTGGGTACTGCAAATGGGAAAGTTAGTGGCTTGGCATTTGGAGTTAGATTTTGAACAAGAATTGGTGTTGTAAAAGAAGGTATATTCAACACAAAAATTGATAAAATGTTAATAACTAAAACTTGATTAGATTTGTAAAAATAACTTTTTACCACATGACCAAAACCTTAACAAAAGTACATGTTCGAACTAAATGAAGAAAAATACAAACATTAAAAATAAGTGTTACCAGAATTTCTCATTAAATTTTGTCCTCATTTGAACACTAATACAAAAATGGGGTACTATTCACTGGTTTAAATCACTATGGACCTTAAAGGTGAAATAAATTCGCTACACCTTACTGATTGCACCTTGGTTAAAGTTATTTTATGATATAGTAATTATGTAAACATCATGTTTCATTACTAATTGACATAATTCATTATTATAATTTATCGTGATAAATAATTTTATTTTTATGTTGTTCTTTTAAATATTCTAGGTTATTTTACCCTATGTTATTTTAAGCTACACTAGTTATTATAAGTTATACCCTAAATTATTATAAATTATTATAGGTTATTCAATCTTAAGGTATCTTAATTTATCATAGGATTTTTATTTTAAATTATTTTAAGTTAAATTATTTAACTAACCTTAGGTTATTTTATTTTAAATTATTATATGTTATTTCAAGTTATAGCTTAAGTTATTCAAGGTCATTTTATTTTATGTTATTATAAGTTATTTTATCCCAAGATATAATAATTTAAAATAACCTAAAATATAATATAATAACCTAAAAGGTAAAATAACATATAATAATTTAAGGTGGAATAATTTAGGATAAAATAACTTAAAATAACCTTAAATAACTAACAATAACTAACAATAGCTTACGATAAAATAGCCAAGAATAATCAATGGTAAAATAATTTAAATGAACCAATAATGACCAATGGTAAAATGGCCTGGAATATCCAAAAATATCCAACAATAAATTAATAACCTAAAATAACCAACAATAACCAATGGTAAAATAACCTATAATAACAAACAATTCTCAATGGTAAACAACACAGAATAACCAAAATAGCTTACGATTAAATATCCAACAATAGCCAATGGTAAAATAACCTAAATATCCAATAATAATTTATGGTAAAATATTTTGGAATAGTTAATAATAGCTTGTGATAAAATAACCAATAATAACTTATGGTAATATAACTAAAAATAGCTAACAATAACATATGGTAAAATAATGTAGAATAACCTACAATGGCTTACGAAAAAAAAATGTATAATAGTTTATGATAAAATTGCCAAGAATAACTTAGGGTAAAAAAGAATGTGCATAATAATATGTGATGACAAAAAAATATCATTCATTTAAAACATGGTTCAATGTTTAAATCTTAAACCTTGCCAATAATTGTCAATTAATTGCCTATTGTAAAATACCATAAAATAGCCAAGAATACCCAAAAATAGCCTAAGGTATAAAAAAATGTGCATAATAATATGTGATGATAAAAAAATATCATTCATTTAAAAAATGTTTCAATGGTTAAGGGCTTGTTATTTAAACACGGAGGTGAAAGGAAATGAATGGTTCAAACTTTCACACTTGCACCTTAAGTTGGTGAATAAGGTGTTTAGATGAGTTAGGTTTTTAGCTTATATTAAGTAGTTTAATGAAGGTTCTTAGGTACTTAACTTAAGTTCATAATTAATTATTAATGAATTTATTATTGATGATTTAACTATTAATGAATTTGATTAACTATTGGCAAATCCAATTAGCTATTACTGAATTTACTTGTCTATAACGACTTGTCCTTGTTTACTAGGGTTTTACCCATTCATTTGTCCAATTTCACTCAAAATTTACTAAAACACAAAGTGAATTTGGACGCATATTGGTGTAATGAAAATATTCATCTTTGAAGACTACGGATTTCGTTCATCATTGGAAAAATCCTTTTCCTAAAATTGACATAGTTCTTCCAATCGCTTTTTAAATCAAATAATTTGATTCTCTTTAACATGTCAACTAGCACGATGGTCTCATGGTACCTAAAAGCTTGGTTTTCAATAGGTTCCCAAATTGGTTCCCATAAAGTTTTTTGTTCAATCTTAATATGTCACAATTTTAGTGGATTTTTTCCAGTAGGTTTCTAATTTTATTTTTTTGGTAATGTCTTCCAAATTATCCTCTCCTTATTGTGAAAGTTACAACTTCCTCAACGTTAATCTTTAATAGTTCAACACCTTTCAAATTTTTTGAATGCCTTATTTTAACATTTTTTTGCAAAATTTGCTTGATTTTTTTCTTCATGTTTTTGTTAATATTGTTAACATACTACAACAACTAAAAGAATTCCAAACTATTATTTAGTTTTGTTGTTTTCAAAATTCAACAACACAAACATAAATTATGTGAAAAAAAATCCACATTATTTTGGTAAAGATAAATAGTTGTAACCAATATTTTAGAAAAAAAAAGACAATGAACATAAAATGTTAGTTTAATATACACAATATAATCACCAAATGTTAAGGCCACCTAGTGAATTATTAGATTTGGTTGTGAAAAGATGTAGGAACAAAATATAAAATCTACTTTTGCAACATAAGTAAACAAATAACTTAAATATTTTCCTATCAAATTAATAGAAAAGGAAAGAAAAACAAATACAAGTTCAAAGACCATACATTAGAAGAAAAAAACAAATATGTGACCAACACATACAACTAATTGCAACTATTTGGTTTTGTAACAAATTTTTTTTCCTTTTACAATTAGTGTGACATCATGTTAATATCAAATGAGTCACCTACAATTATCTTACAACTACTCTATGACTAAATTGGTTTACATCTATATATGAGTTGGATTTATCATCCAAGAGTAGCCATTTAAAGTCCCATAAATCTTAAGTGAAGAGGTGTTTAATCATAGTCAACATATGTTTATATACATGAATTACAATAATTATTTGGTTTATGATAAAACTTAATATTCATAATTTTAAATTTATGTTTCAAATTAATATTCAAAATATTTTTATTGTAAATAAAATCATTGATATGATTATTATTATTATATTAATTTCATTACATTAAATTACTTATAATTTCAAATAAATTACATATAGTTCCAACATAAAATATTTTACTAATAATTTTACATTTTAAATAAGAATAAAATCACTGTAATTAATGTATAATTATTGTAAAATAATCATTATTATTTTACTTATACATAATGTTTAAATATTTTTAAAATTAAAACATTGCCACTATACTTAAATGAATTAATTTAATTCTATAATTGTATGAATCACATTTAATATACTAGAATATTTAATTATGTGCTTACAATATATAATCATTACTATATCATAAAATTTTAGAATAATTTTACTACAAATTTAAAATAATAATATTTTTTTTTTACTTATTCTTTGTTCCTGCTTATTTAAAATGAATAAATATTATTACAACATACATTTTCACATTAATTAAAATGATAGTTCCCAATCATAAAAAAATAACTATTGTATTTATACTACTTATATTTTAATGATAATAACTAAATTTTGTACCCACAATTGAAAACTTATGTCTTATAATGAAGATTTATATTTCATAATTTTATAATAATCTTCAAATAATGAAAAAAGTTGACGAAATTTCTGATTTAAAAACAAAGATACACTAAATAATTGTATGTATTAATCATTATCTACTTATTTACAGTAAATTGTTAATATAGAAACATAGCATCTTATATTATTAATTATTAATTTATTGTAACATAAATCATTATAATTACTTAATTTATTTGTAAATTAGAACTACAATAACTTGTATAATTGATTTATAAAGAAAAATTTTATTATTATATTATTTAATTTCTAATTTAAAATTTAGTTATTAATTAAGTTTCTAAAATAATCATAAATTAATTAAAATAATTAATGTTATGACCATAACCATAGATTCTAATAGTAGAAATTAAAATATTTCTTTCTTGTAACTACTTGCCCATAATATATCACTTTTATAAATAATTATAAATGATTATATTTATTAGTTATAGGTTACACTAAATAGTTATTGTTCCAATATAGATTTTTATATTATGTAATTTATATCATTACAATAAAATAAATCAATTATTTTAATTAATTTTACATTACTTTAAAATGATTATAATTACTTCAGATAGGAAATTATTATATTGTATTCATAATTATTTTCTAATTGAACATATTTATTCACAATTTGTAATTTATAACTTTAAATCTGAATTAAAAATTTGGATAAATTATGATGTAGTTAAAATAATTATTTTAATAATTGTAATTGCAGGAATTATTATACAGTAATTTTAATTTCTATTTAATAAATTCTGTAATTACTTATCTATGATAAATATTTCTATAATAATATTATAGTTATTAAAAAATATTAATATATGTTCAACGGATTATTTTATTTATAGTTATTAATTACCGATAGAAAAAAAACATTTACTTGACGAATCACAATTTTACAACAATAAATGTAATTATATTGTAATTACAACAATTAGTTTAATGTTAATTTTCAAATAAACAATTTGTGTAGAAATTTTTTGTATTAGTAGTTATTAATTCATTATTTTTAATTTGAAATAAATATTTAGAATAATTATGTTTTTAGTATAATAATTAAATTATTTTTACATTAATTTTATGATTTATATTTGGACCAGATTTTTAAAAGTGAAGAAATATTTTTAAATATTTTAATTCTTATTTATCTTTGATTTATGTATTGACAAGTTGTGAAAAACTAAATAGTTAATTAGTTAAATATTTAAAAATTATTAGTTATTTAAATAGTTGATAATGAATATTTAATATTTGTAATTTATAGTTTGTATTTCAAATATATGTTTAATTTAATAATTATTAATTAAATGATTATTTAATTATTCAATGAATTATGTATTTGAATTATTTAGAAATATAAAAACTAAAAACAAAAGGCATGAAGAAAATTCTAATGTTGTAACTTAGTTTGTGAAGAAGTTGCAACTTCAAAACTTATCCCATATTGTTTATTTTGCAGTCCTAGTTTGAACATTATATAAACAAGGGGTGTGATCATCCAATTTCACATTAAAAAATGTGTTCACATGAGATGAACCAATCAAAAGAATTAATCCAAAACAAAAAAAAAAGTTATGCACAATTTTAAACTTCGTACTTCCCCAACCTATTTATTTACCTAGTTAAGTAAGTGTTTAGTTTGACTTACCCACCTAGATCAGCTTATGTACCTACCTACTTAATTACCTACTTATATGAGTAGGTATTTAATCTAGGAAAGTAAGACCTACCTACTTACATTTTTATCTAAGTAGGTAGGTAGGTATGTAGCCTAAATTTGTAGGCACCAACTTATGTACTTACCTAGGTACCTACCACCCTAATATTAATATTTTGTATGAAATTCATTTTTAAATGCCACATAACATATTTACATTGGGCCATGTGTCATAATATAAATCATCCAAACATGTGAATTTAACATCCTAGATTATTTCAAAATAATAATAATATGTATTTTAAATAATTAAATATTGGGATATGTAGTAACACTTCATTTGCCTTTAATAGTGATTAAAATAGTCTTATCTTAATTGCATGTGACAATACATATACAATGGAGTCAAAGGATGAACTTGTATTATTGATTTTTTCTTTCATCTAGTACCCCTTATTGTTTGTGACTAATATTGCATGTAATTTGTCCAAGGCAACCAAATGGATTTTAGTCACAAATGTCACTTGCAACTAAAATTTAGTTATAGAAACCAATTGAAAATAATTTTTTTTCTTTTAGTGTTACAATGAAAAAACTACTTCCAACAACAATTGAAAAAAAATAACTTTTAGAATATCAAAGCACACAAGAACTTCAGAAATTTAGATTAAAACACTTTTGTTTTACATTCAAAAATTGAATGCCTTAAATACCTTTAAAAAAACTATAGGAAAACAATGGAAATAACTAGTTAACATATTCCCCAAAAAAAATGTTTTAAAAATATAAATACAAATCCGGTATAAAAAACCCAATGGTACAAAATATAATTAATTATGAAAATTTGATAAAATAATTTTAATATAAAATTCAGTAAAACAAATCCATTGAACTTTTTACCTTCAACATAAGTATAGGCCTAACATAAGTGCCTAGGTCTAACCTTAGTTTAAGCCTAAGTTAAATGGCCTATGTTTAAGCCTAGCCTAGGTTGTTAGTTCTAGACCTAACGTATGTTTAGGTTAGGTGGCCAAATACCACATGGCCTAGCCTATGGATCTGGATGTGCCACATGTCATTCAAATATTTGTTGGTTTCAAATTTTGTGAACGTGCCACATATGTGTCATTTAATCATTTGTTGACCCCAAACTTTGTTAATGTGCCATGTGTTAACATTATGAGTGTGCTAGGTGTCACCAAACCACTAGTCAGATCTTTAATTTACATAGTTATAACCTAGTCAAAATTATAATTAGATTTTTGGCTAATTCATGCCCAATCAGTGAATGAGATTCATTCGCTGGTCAAAAGCAATTGAAAAAAATTCTTGATTATAATGGTATGCAATTTACAACTAAAATGGTAAGTAATGGCTATTGTTATAATTTTGACATGTGGCTAATATTTTCAACTAGAATGTCATTTTTTACTTATACTTATCAACTTTTTTTGTTTGTAATTGAAGAAAACATTTTCCAATGGCAAATGGGGGTTTTTTTTACTAGTGACCAAACTGGAGGTCTTTAATTTTGATGTTCAAATGTCAAGTGTTCAGCATGAAATGTTAATAGAACAAATGATCTTGGAACTGAATAAATGAAGATGGTGTAGAATTTAAATGGAAATTGACAATTTTTTTGTTTTAATTCTTGCCTTTGTTGTCTATTTGAACCTATGTAGGCCATTATTATGCCCATTGAACATTATCTTTTTTAATCCAAAAGCATGTGTGGTAGGTTGCATGTAAAAAAAAAACAAGCATGTGCAATTGGTTAATTTTGAAGTTTTATTGCTACATAACTTGTTGCCAATTATATGGGATTGTACTAATTTTGGGTATTTTTTCATTTTCATGTCCTGACCACTCGAGTGGTTTGTTTGGTTATGGATTGTGGATCTTAACAACCTTGCCAACTAGATAGTGACACATGTTAATTGGTTCGAGAGAAAATGGCATCCAAAGTTATATACAATTGATGATGTTACAAAGCAATTTGGGAATGATGAATCTTATTGACCCACTAATATTAACTTCATTATCCCCCTCTTGAATGTTTTGCACATTTCTATAGAATTTTGTTGAAATCTCAAAGTTGCAATATGCCATAGAAAAATAATTTCATCCCTATTTCAGCAATTGTCTTTATTTAGTTCATTATTTGCCAAAGAAATAAATAATATATTTTATGCATTCTATGTTAGAGATTGGAGTATTGTTTCAATATTCCAAAGGAAACATGGGAATGTAGAGTCTAATTATGCAAACTTCATTACTATTGTAAGCAATTAATTATCTTATGATATACAAAGTGACATCGATTATGTGTCTAGATATATCAATATGCAATAAATCAAAAGGTAATACCACAACATTAGGTAGAAAGAAAGCCATTTGGGAATTTGTTTTTTGTTAAACAACAAAAAGCCTTTAGTGTTGCAAGAGTTTGAGATTTGAATTTGATTGGAGATTTTTTTTTTTTCCTACCAATTCAAAGTGGCTACAAATTAGAATTTCTACTTCCATACACATGCAAATTAAGAAACATGACATAAGATAAAAATTTGTCTTTTTAATGTATGTATTTGAATATGAACACCTAAGTGTTATAACATTCATTGCTAGAGTTGCTCTTTCAACAACCTTTTAAATCGATTATAAAATCTAAGTACTTGTTTAGTAATGGACCATGAGGGGATGGATCTTGTATAATATGTGCAAAATGTGCTCAAAGAGAAAGTCCCTTTGAAAAATATTGCAATAATTCTTGGATTTGAAGATCCATGAAAGTTGAAAAGGCTTATGACAAAAATTATTGGGCAAGAATTTCAATGTTTTTTATCACACAAATGTTGAGGAGTTGTCTACTACCATACAAGACATGTTTCCAATGCACCAAAATGGTGTAAACTAGGCAAGTGAAGGCTACACTTTCAAGGTGCCATTTGTGCATACCCACTTGTCAAATGGCTGTAATTTTGAAGATCATTTTAGGTTTTCATTATGAACCCAATAAACAAACAAGGCACTTGTGATGAACACAATACAATCTCACACAACTTGTGGCTCTATGGCATATTGCTTTTGAGTTTTTATCTTCGTGAATTTTGCATTTTGAATGAGGTTCTTATAAAAGATGATGTTGGTATGTCATAATATTTTATTCTTGCTTAGGGTGTAGCTTATGACAAGTTGGTGATGTATGGGTTTCAAGTCCATGCTAGAATTGATGGTGCACCCCATTATTTATTGTGCGCAAAAGTTGTTTTTGACAAAATAAAAGAAACCATGTTTTATGGTTAAAGTGTTATGGATAGGTTTGGGCTTCCACTTAGGATTTGTTCTAATTTTGTTAAAGAACATGTACCCATCAAGGACCACATTGAAGTTGTGTGAGTAGGAACTAAAAATCCATGTTTGATTAAATCTTCAACCAAAAATCAAGTAAATGAATTAATGATGGACAATATTTTTGGTGTGACATCAAACCTTTTTTTTTCTATGAAGTGTTATTATCCACTTGTTTGTTTGACTTCTTTTTATGTTCATTATGTGAATAGCTCCAATGAATAATGTAGCAAATGGAATCCATGTTTAACATTTTCATGAACTTCTAAGCATCATGTTATTATGATAAAAGTCCCTACTTTTAATTGTGATATTAGTGCATAGAACATTGATGGTGGCATTTATGGGAGAGGGTGATGTTATTATTCAAAAATTGTTTCAAAGTAATGCAAGATGCAAGAATTATGGACATTAATGACCCATATCAACATTAATCATTTATGACTATGTTTTTACCTATTTTGCAACATGTTGTAGATGAATACATTATATTAGAGTTTGTAATACACATTAGGTTCGACAAATAAATGAAAATGGTTGTTTTAGGAGAGGTCATGTTCCTTCTAGGTATTTCAAAGAATATGAATGCCTATGTGGGTAAGTATTTTATGTACATTAGGTTTTAAAGAATTATTATTCCCCTCTTCCTTCTTTTCAAATTTTCATGTAGTCAATTTGATATGTATGCATGTTGTATAATTTACCTCATTGTATTCACTTATTGAATATGTGTATATTATCAAATGTATTAATTACATAATGTCAAGGTTTGCAAGTGGCAAAGTCATCTTGAATACCAACATGGTAATGAAACCTCTTTCAATATTACTACACAAGATGGGGGTTTTTTAAGGAATTGAAAGTGGTGACCTTGTAAAAACATGAATGAATTAGATTGTTGCATCAAATTTCATGAGTTGTCAATAAACATGGTTTTGGTGGGGTATAAGGCCTACAAATTGTTTTATACATTATTATTTTAGTGGTTATTGTCATATTACAACTATAACACACATATATTTGGCTAATATTGATATCGGGGAGGTGTGTTCCAAGCTAAAGGCATATGAATTGTTAATGGTTAAGGTACAAGTTTGTTTTTGTTAAAACTAATTGGCTTTAACACAAATTAAAATATATCTATAACTTTTCCCAAGTGGTGCTTTTTAAAACACATCCATCTTTAATTTTGTTTATGTGCAGGTAGAGTAGTTCAACAAGTGTGAATACTAAAGTAGATTTAGTCCTATCTATGTACATGTCCAAGCTTTAACCTTGGATGGCTTGTGAGGATAAATCATCCACAACAAATTTTGGGAGGGTAGGTACCATATTTGTAGTTACATTTTCATATAACTTGTCATAGATATTTCATATTTTTGATTATTTTTTATGATTTTTACTTGGGTAATTTTAATTAATTACGTATTCAGAATTAAGAAGCATTTATTTGTTGATGATGGTATATGAAATATCAAGTGTGAGATTGAATTGAAAGGAGGGATGTTAATTTGCCAAATATTCCCTTACTTTCTTTTAATGCACAAAAAACCTAGAATGAAAGGGCATGTGAAACTTACCAAACACACATAAATGATTATTTAAGTTATCAAATGCAAGTGTTAAATTTTCTGTCTTTTTTGTATTTAGGGTATCATTTTGAGATGTCCACAATAATCTTATGTGTAAAATGAAGGTAATTGTTAATTTTGCAACTTGTAAATTTTGGGTAAATCATGCTTGTGGAGAATTGGATCCAAGTTTGAATAATCAAAATACTTGGAAATGTTTAATTTAATGGGGTGATAAATTAGACCTTAGAAGTTAAAACATCAAACATTGTTGAATATGGACCTTAATAATTAATCTATTTTGTATCCAAAACTTTGTTCATGGTGAAAAATCAAAATAATATTGTTTTATAGTTGGACCTTTTATTTACTTTCATGTTTTGCATTTTTTTTATGGATGTGATTATTGTGTGATTTATCTGTTAAAGTGAATTTTTGTTTGGCCTTTTTTAGGTCTCGTGTATGTTGAAGATCTACAACCATTTAGATCATAATAGATAAGGAGATTTTTTGTTATCATATGTATATCTATGTTTTTTGTCATAATTTTTCATTGAAAGGTTAATTTATGTAATTTTTGTGTTTTGTATAATTACCACATAATAGGGCCTTTGTGGTGTTTTTGATTGACTATGTGGTTGCTTACATCACAAACTTAACATGCTTCATAAGTTCGTACAAATATTGGATGAGTTTCATGATATGGTTAATATGAATGATATTTGTACATATTGAATATTCTAAATATTCAAATGGATGAAACATTGTTTTTGAATGACACATGTGAATGTTCATGTTTAATACACAAAAATCACATAGTTTTATGCAAAATTACATCATGACAATTACATAGATTTAGTTAAATTGTAAATCATATATACTTCATATCAAGACATCATAAATAAAACATGCATATCATTTATATAAAAGTAATATATTTTTTTCATGCTAATTTTACACTTTGAAATTCACAAAATTTGCACATATATATTGTTTTATGATTTTCACACATATACTATTGAAATTTCATGATATTAGAAATTTTTGATGTGTTGTCTATTATACTATTGAATAATTTGCTTGCACTAATGTAAATGAAGTTGATAAATGGGTTTATCCTTTCCAAAATGCAAAGGAAAAGGTAATTTGGTAATCTTTGCCTTCTTAGTTGATTTATTGGAAATATAATACATTCTTTTGACTAATCTTTTCACTGAATTTGCAATTATGAAATTACCAAAAATTCATAATCCCAAAGAAATCAAGTACCATGAATATGGTTCTTATGAATATGCCATGTCCATATATCTAGATCTTATATGAGATTTTAGGTAAACACAATATTTTTTACATTAAATGATTTGAAACATAAAACAAATGTCAAATAATTTGAAACAATTATAGCATAAACCTTATTTTGAATGTCTCATGTAGTTTTGAAACAATTTGAAATTTAAAATTGTGTATGTGTTTTTAGTGTGTTTAATATGTTATTATCATTTCATATTTTTTAACATCAACTTACTTTTGTTATATGAGTCTTTTGAAAATACTTTGTAAAAATGCCCTTTTCTAATCACATAAAATTTCATTTTCAAAAGTCCTTAATTAAATTAATTTAATTTTAAATTTATCAAATGGATTGTTAATTTGATTCTTTTAATAATCATATGTGTTAAAAAAGAAAAATGTGTCATAATTATCATGGTTTCAAATGAAAAAAAGAAAAAAAAACTTTTAATTTTTACAATAGTTTTTGACATCTGTCACCTTTCTCCTTTGAATGTGTTTTGATTCAAATGTCTTGCACCTTTAAGACAAATTTCTTAAATGTTTAAGACAATGACCTTGGATTAAATTGTAATAATTCCAAGCCATTGGACAAAGTATTTTTGTGTATTTGATATAAACACACATTTAAAATAATAATAATACACATATTTTGGCTTAATGTTAGACTTTAGGTAGAAAGGGTTTATCCCAAAGACAAACTTAATTTTGCATATGCATACTAGCTTAAAGTTGAAATTTTTTTGGGCACTTTGGCGTAGGATTAGAAAATTTTCAGCATTTTGGCCTGTATGGTTGAAACATTTTTTAACAATTTGGCTTGAGGTTGGAGTTGTGTACTAATATGGGCTTTTTTATATATTCCATATTGAACTTCAAGATGAGTTAGGATAGGTTTTTGCAATGAGTTCTTAAACTTCTTGAACATAGGGTCAAATTAACTAAGGCTTTTTGGACATGGGCACATCATGCCTCTTGAAAATAATGAGGCTTCTTGGATTGGGGCTTGGCTTCTTGCACTAGGGTTGAGCTAGGCCAAAACTTAAGAATCAACCCTAAAAAAGAATGAATGAAAGACACCCAAATAAAAGATGAAACTATCTAAAATATATATACCTATTGATTGACAAACTACAATACATGAAATTGCCAATGACCCAAGGTTAGATACAACAAACAATTGTACCCGAGGTTCAATTGGGACGATTACTAAAACCCATGTGTGTGAACAACCATGTGTAAAAAACAAGTACAAATTCGAGCTTACTTAACTTTTTCTTAGCCTACTACAAGTCATTCTCTTATGAATATTCAAAGTTCTCAAATTTCACTAAAGATTATTGGAAAGTTCTTAACAAACAAACATGGGTAGGCCAAGCCTTACCACAAGCTTGGCATTTATGCTTTTCCATTTCAAAACATATATCGGGGAGAGATCTTATGCCTACTCCTTAAAAAGGGTAGAGGCCTTATGCCTACTTATATGAGGGTACATAACCTTATTATTTAACTTTGAATTAAGGATTATTATGCCTCCCTACAAGTAGATGTAAGATCCCACCCACTCATAAAGAGTATCTTTAATATCCCTCTTTTTTAAGTGGGGTATTTTGGGTTATAAGATGCCCTCCAAATACACTAGGAATTTTTTCTGAATGCTTTATGATTAGCTATATTAAACTCCAAATAAAGGGGAAAAAAAAAACCCTAGAAAGTAAAACTAGCATTCTAGGCTGCCACTCAAAATTGGTTCCAAACTCAAGCTAAAATTGCACCTTACCCTAGTAAGTTCTTCCCAGAGTTGAGTTGAGTTCAGGTAGCTCCTAAAACCCTAGTAGTTCCGCCCAGTTCAATAAAAAGTGCTGAAAAGCTAAAACCCTAGTAGTTCCGCCCACTTCAATTAGATGCTGAAAGCTAAAACCCTAGTTCTACTGCTGACCAAAGGTCCTGCTGACCCTATTGCCGTGCCCTAAAATGCACATACCCCGCCTTTCTTGCATGTTTTTGGTGCAAATTCCTGTTGCAGGATTGGATTCCCGAAGCCAGCCCGGAATCCTTTCCGAAGTGTGTGTGTGTGTTTGTGTTTCAGACTGATGGGTTTTGTCTTTTTCTTTGTGAATTGTTTGCTGTTTTGCGTACATTTCTGAGGTAAGTGTCTTGAATCCGTTTTTGTTGCATTTGCAGCTTTTGCGGGGTTGGTGGGTGGGGGGAGTGAATTTCTATGCTGCATTGTGTTTGTTGTTGGAGTCTGTTCTTTTGGGTTTGAACTAGAAAAGATTTGCTCCGGAGGAGCGGAAGAGGAAGAAGAAGAAGCTGAATTTCAGAGTCTTTTTGGAGAGTGTGGAAAACGGTTCAAGGTGGAGAGAGAGAGAGAAGGCGAGTGATGATAGAAGGTGGAGTGGAGGATACAGGCAGGTGAAGAAGAGACAAGGATGAAACATGGAGAGCAGCAGGGGAATGGTCCAACGACAAGCTCTGCGACATTTGTGTAGAGGAGGAGGAGGAGGAGGAGGAGGAGGAGGAGGAGGCTCCTTTTTCATACATTCTCAACGTTTTGCAGCACCTGTTGGAACGTTTTGCATGATGACGTTTTCGTCAACATTGGCGCGGGCCTGTGAGCCCAAGCAGCTTCTTCTTCCTCCTGTATCATCGTCATCATCATCATCATCATTGCAGCAATTCTCTTCTTCCCTCCATTCTTCTGCGAAAAGCTCAATTCCTCCGACTCTGCAAGTCTCGCTCTGGTCGTCCCAGACGACGCGGTCGCAATTCTCCTCCAACAACACACGTCTGTTTGTGCACACGGAGTCTTTATTGCGCAGTGGTGGTGGTGGTGGTGGTGGTGGTGTGGGTGTTTTGGGTGGTGTTCGCGTCTGGCCTCCTCATGCCTCATCTCCTCCACCGTCCTTGGGTACCCGCTTGTTTTCCATTTGGAGACCGAATGGCGATGAAGGTCAACACTTGCTTACAGCTCGAACTCGTATGATGCCGATTCTCTTCGGTTTTTTTTTGGCAATCTGTTTCTGGATCCTACACCACGCACAACCCTTAACCCTGAAACCTTCGACCCTTAAACCCTAAACCTTACAGTTCGAACTCGTATAATGCCGATTCTCTTGGGGTTTTTATTTTGGCCCATCTCTTTCTGGATCTCCCAACCCCACGCACAACCCTAAAACCTTGGAGTTCAACACTGCTGAAAACTCTAGCTCGTGACCAACCTCCAACTTCGAATCCTGAACCCACCATGAGCCTGAACTGTGCGGGGTCCTTTGGTAGTTTGAAATCTATAGTCAAAAGAAGTGACAACGAAAGCTTTCAGATTGATCTTGCGGTTCTGACTATTGGGCAGCTTACATTTGTGGGTGACGGTCAATGCTTGCTCACAGCTCAAGCTAATATTTTTGGCAATCTCTTCTGGATCTCCCAATCCCACCCAAAACTGTTAAACCCTCAAAAACCCTAGACCCTTGAATCCTTAAACCCTAAAGTCTAAACCCTTGGAGTTCAACACTACTGAAAGCCCTAGCTCTTGACCAACCTTGAACATTGAATCCAGAACCAACTTCAAGGCTGAACTGTGCAGGGTCCTTTGGTAGTTTGAAATCTTTAGACAAAAGAAGCAACAAAGAAATTTTTCATATTGATCTTGGTTTTCTGACAATTCGGCAACTTGCATTTGTGGGTAATACCAGGGGCTCAGAAATCAGGGGAGGAATCCTCTGCAATAGAGCCAGAAAATGGAGCAGCAGAGGATTCAAGTTCTGAGGATGACGGAAATGGTATGTATGGGAGTGTGTCTGGGGAGAATCGTCCTCAAGATGCTCGAATTGTGCCTACAGAGCTTCACAGGGAGGCGTCAGAGTCGTATCTGGCTTATGCAATGTCTGTCATTGTTGGACGGGCTCTTCCTGATGCCCGTGATGGCCTCAAGCCTGTGCATCGCCGCATTTTGTAAGCTTCTATTGCATCTCTGGATTCTTGAGGGCTTGCTGAAGTGCTCTGACTGGCCAATCATAATGAAGCATTGTTGAAATTTTACTGGGGTTTTGAACCTGGATTGAAAATTGAGAGTGTGCATGTCTGCATTTGGGTTGCAGATTTGCAATGCATGAACTGGGGCTCTCATCAAAGAAACCATTCAAGAAATGTGCCCGTGTTGTTGGGGAGGTAAGCCTGTTACTCTGATCTTGGATTTGTGTGGACAAATTGGATGCCCATGTACACTTTGGGACAGGTGATGTTCAGAGCAACAATAGAGGCCTAGACTTGTCAAAGTGGGCTTTCAAACAGCTGCCTTGTATCTCTGCAGGTTCTGGGTAAATTTCATCCTCATGGTGACACTGCAGTTTATGATGCACTTGTCCGCATGGCTCAGGTTCTGCCCTGTTCTCTGTTTTGTATTTAGTCTTGACCAGTTTCCCTTTTGGGCTGTTGAATGGTTCTTGAACATTTTGGGTCTCATCTGCATCCTGTCTTTCTTGTTTTGTTGCATTATACCTCTCAGTGTTCTTTGTACAATTTACCTAAAACCTTTGCCTCCAAATGGTCAAAGAGAATTATGTTGAAGAGTATATGACATTTTCTAGAGCCTGGTGCATGAATGTGAAGTAGTCCTTCTTGATCAATGGACAGTTCAGCAAAAGAAGTAATATCTAACTGATTCAGCAATTTGTAATGCAGAGTTTTTCCTTAAGATCTCCACTTGTCAATGGGCATGGAAATTTTGGATCCATGGATGGCGATCCTGCTGCTGCGATGCGTTACACAGAGTGCCGCCTGCAAGTAAGTCATTAGCTCTGTCTCATCTTCATGAATGCATAACTACCTATGCACTCAAATTACCATCTCGCAATTTGTCAAAATTTGTATAGCATCACTGTCTTGATATTGGGCTCTTCATCTCTCACTCCTAGTTTGGAAGGTACCCTTTCTGATGGTTTTGATTCTTTCGGAGTATATTGGTTTGTCCTATGGAAACTAACAAGGGTGGTCTGTTGATTCTTTCTGCAGTCTTTATCGGAGTCAATGCTTCTTGCCGATCTTGAGTTGGATACTGTAAGATCTTCTTTGGCATACTCAGTCTTTTGAGAAAATTCAACCTTTTGAGATTGCATATTTGTGTCATGTGTGATTGTTTAAATCTGCATGAGATTAGATTGTTTATTTATTTATTTATTTATTTATTTTTGCAGGTGGATTTTATTCCAAATTTTGATGGGTCACAAGAAGAGCCAGCAGTCATGCCTGCACGGCTTCCCAATGTTCTTCTTAATGGCGCATCTGGAATTGCAGTAGAGACCCCACTTTTTATACCTGAGTTCCTTCTCATATTCTGTGCTGCATTTAAAAAACCTTTATATGATAATCTGAATTTGATTTGAAAATTGTAGGTGGGCATGGCAACAAATATTCCACCTCATAATCTTGGTGAGGTTGTAGATGCACTTTGTGCCCTCATTCACAATCCTAACGCCACTGTGAGTTCTCCCGCTATCCTGAAAGAATCCATCTTGTCTGGAAACTGCATTTTCATTGATATGTGTATATACATAGTCAGAGCTGTCATGATGCATATATATACTATCTGAGAGAAAGTTCTAGTCATGACCTTTTCTTTTCTGTTGTTATGGTAGGTGCAAGAGCTGATGGAGCATATGCCAGGTCCTGACTTCCCTACTGGTGGCAGAATCCTTGGAACTGATGGGTATGGCTAATCCCATACCCTTGGCAAATAGTCAAAGATTTTACCAAAATTGTGTTAAGTCCTTTGTGATCTCTCTCAACAATAAATAACTGCTGGAAGACTACCTAAGATTCAATAGTCACGGGCGCTCAGGAAATGGTGGGTTTTTTGTAAGAGGGGTCAGAAGAAGGTCCAGGCAAGGGTTTCAGGTGAGACATCTTATGGTGGGTGTCATATGAGTTTCTGGATGGCAGAATATTGGAGGCGTACCGAACTGGCCATGGTCGGTTAACAGTACGCGGAAAAGCTCAAATAGAACAGCTTGATCAGCGAACCAGCCGTTCAGCTGTGATTATCACAGAGGTTTGCTTGATGTTTGTCCTTCATATCCACTTATGTGGTAGTAGTTCACTGAGGTTCTTTTCTGAGTTTTGAGCTTGAAAAAGATGATGGGACAGAATTTTAACTGTCTGTGTGAATGCGCAGATACCATATCAAGCAAATAAGGCAGCACTTGTGGAGAAAATAGCAGAGCTTGTCAATAACAAGGTTGAATTCATCCAGCAGCATCTTTGTTTTGTGATGTGCGCTTTCTGCTTTCCAAATCTGGCCAAGAAGCTCTGTTTAAGTCTGTGGTAAGTCTGATGATGGGTATAGCTTTTGACAAGGCATCATGAGTCTGTGGCTTATTTTCAGTGCTCATAAATGGCAATTTGGTTCAGTTTAGTACATGTAATGCTGTTTAGTGATTAGTTTGTAAGCTTGTAGATGTCTACTTGAGTGTTAGGGGAGTACCCATTCTATGATCACTAAGCCCACTGTACTAATGGAGATGATGATGGTTGTGAATGGGCTGTTAGACACTGGAGGGAGTGAGTGACATAAGGGATGAGAGTGATCGTTCTGGGATGCGAATTGTTGTGGAGGTATGATCCGCCTTCAGAACTAATCGTACAGAACTCAACAACATAAAAGTGAAAACTGATTTGTGATTGTCCCCAATTGTTGTACTCTGTGCTTCTTCCCATGACAAATTGATTTGAATGTGCAGGTGAAAAGGGGGGCGATGCCTATGATTGTCTTAAATAATCTCTACAAATACACTACACTTCAGTCAAGATTTAGTTGCAATATGGTCGGGTGAGGACTTCAGTAACTTCACCCTTTGATCATGGTTCTCACCTTCAGGAAAGCTTCCAGCAGCACTAGGCAACAGGATGATCTTTCATACGAAAGTTATGAATGTGCAAATGGTTTTGCACATCAAAAGTTCATATGTCTGGGTCTGAAGTTGATCAGTACAATCGGGAAGCTGCTTCAGCTTTGCAAGCCCATGTTTTGCATTTCTTTCCTTCCCCTTGCACCTTACATATTTTTTGCTGCTATTCATGTTTTAACAGCATTGTGAGAGGAGAACCTCAAGTAATGGGTCTCAAGGACTTCTTAGAGGTATGTCTTGGTTCCGTACATATGGTCTCATACTGGGTGTCAATCATGTTTTCAAACATGTTAGGACTTTCTGGATCTAACCCAAGAGCCAGGAATTTGTGGTCGGCCCCATTCACAAATCCAGGAGTAAATGAAAAAATTGGTGCCTCTCTTGTGGACAAAGGGATTGATGACTCTCAAGTGTGTGATCAGGTCTTTTTGGAATTCAGATGTACAGTTATTGCAAGGCGGGCCAAGTTTCAACTAAAGCGTGCTGAGGATCGTGACCATATAGTGCAGGCAAAGCTTTTGTCCAATTCACTAATGTAGATCTTTTTATCTTGGGTAGAAATTTTTTCATATTTTCTGTTCTATGTACACTACTGTCAGTGTTCTGCTGTGTTAGGTACTTAGTTCTGTGTCTCTCTCCTGTGTTTCAGTATTGTGTCTGATGCTGATCTCATTAGCTTTTGATTGTTTTCAGGTGGCATTGTAAGCTTCTAAAAATGGTTTTCTTTCCAGACTTCGATGACTGTCACTGTTTTCTTTTTTATTACCTGTAGCAGTCCTTTTGATTGATGCATGATTGGGGGGATGGGCAGGGCATCCTGGTAGGTTTAGACAACTTAGATGCAGTAGTACAAGTCATTCGCAATGCCAAGGATGGTACTGAAGCCTCACTTGTGCTGCAACAAGGTACTGTGCTTCCTATAAATTATCAGATTTATCCCATTCTTTGGTGGCATCGCATTGAAAAGGTCTTGAGAAGCTTAAGCTCTTGATGCTATATCATGGACAATCTCAGGCACATCAAAGTTCAGACAGATGAGAGAATTTAGACCTGCAAATTAAATGTCTAAACTTGGCATTTGGGTGCTCAGCCACTGATTCAGGCATCATTGTCTGTTTTGGTTTGGCTGAAACTTGAGCACAAAGATTACCTTCAAAGTGTGCTCTTCTCTGCCTAAAAAAAGATTATTTATTGTTTGTCATGGGGGTTCCTTAAAACCCAGTTTTTTTAGTGATCTATATTTATTAAATTGTGAGCTAACTTAACTAATGTTTGTGATACAGGATTTGGCATTTCTAGTGTGCAAGCTGATGCTTTGTTAGCCATGCCATTACGCAGGCTTACAAGCCTTGAGGCATGTCCCTGAACACCCCATCTGACTCAAAGTTTGTGGCACAGCTTGCTGCCAATCTATGTGATTTTCCTGCACCAAGAATTATGTCGCATGGATTGGATTTTGCAAACATTTAGAATGTGTGCATCTTGTTTAGTAGTAAAAGCTCTACACAAGGTTTGACTTAAACAAACACTTGTCTGTATTGGCCATGTACAGAGTGGGAAGCTAGCTGAAGAGCATGCAACATTGACAGCAGAAATTTTGGACTTGAAACAGCTGCTTGGCAGCAAGCAACGGGTTTTTCAGGTAGAAGAAAGTTTCAAAATGTCAGTTTGTGTTTACATTTTGCAGGCAGGGATGATGCTGTTTAGCAAAAGCTAATTTTCAGCTCTTTTCTTTTCTTATCCTTGATTTTGTTTCAGCCCTGGATGATAGTACAGTGAATTTGAAGCCTAATCATTGGGAGTGTGAAATCACAGGTAGTGGAGAAGGAGGCTTTGGCTTTGAAGAAAGAGTTTGGTACACCTCGACGTACACTGGTTGAACAGGATCGTGATGGTGAGATCAATGATATTGATGTCATTGCTAATGATGAAACCATTGTGGTGAGTTAACACCCTTATCTATCCATTGACCCACACCCCGGAGTCCATTCTCAATTTGAATCAACTATCACACAATCACAAAATGATCAATGACATCATTCTATGGAAACCATTTGCTCTCTTTGGCAGACATTGAGCGAGAAGGGGTACATAAAGCGGATGGCATCAGATATGTTTGCACCACAAAACAGAGGGACAACAGGAAAATCAGGTGGCAAGATGCGTAGTAATGATGCCATGTCAGACTTCTTTGTCTGCCGGACCCATGACTATGTCCTTTTCTTCAGGTAAATTTTTTTTGTTGTGTATAGAAAGTACTGCTGATTCTCATATGGGTAGTTGCTTGCTGAAAATAATGTTTCCCAATTGAAGGAGGATGTGAAGAAATCATTACTGAATTTTGTTTTGGGTGTGAGTAGTGAGAGGGGTATTGTATATTCAATTCGGGCATATCAAATACCTGAGTGCTCAAGAACGGCAGCTGGAAATCCTCTTGTTCAGGTATGAACCTTTGAATTGTGCTCATCAGTCTTGGTTCATCATAGACATAAACCACAATCTTGTCTATGTTTACATGATCCTTTTTGTAGAATTGGTAATTCTGTTTGGTTGACTTGACTATTTCGGTTTGAATACCAATCTATGTGTTTGAATCTGTATGCCAGGATTACAGTGTTCTGTAGAGGAGCAGGTACATGGAATTTCTGTAGCAGAGGAAATAGGTTGATGGGCTTCTCTAGGTTGCTCCAAAATCTTCAATATCTGCCGGTTTAGTTTTCTGGATAATTCTGTATTTTGGAAGATGTGTCAAGCATTTGAGATGTTCATATGGGTCAGTGGACGTAATGTCTTCATATCTAAGATCTTCAAATGTATTTGAAATTCCATTTGTCTTGGCTGATTGACAGATCCTGCCAGTGCCACCTGGGGAGAGAATCACGTCTGTGCTGTCTGTTAGTGATTTTGCTGATGATCAGTTCTTGGTGATGCTGACAACAAAGGGATTCATAAAGCGCACTGCCCTCTCCTCCTTCTCCACCATTCGGTCCACAGGCATTGTTGCCATTCAACTGGTTTGTTCTCAATAGTTTTCTGTGCCAAGAGTTGAATGTGGGCTTGTGACAGCTTCCTACAGGGAAATCTTTTGCACATAGGACTGGATAATTTACAGATCAATTTGTATGCTTTTTGTACATATGCCTTTTGTGAAGCAATAGAGGTCACAAGTTGTGACACTGAGCTGGCTTTTGTTTGTTTTGTTTGTTCTCCCTATAGAGTGTGTCCATCCTTCATTCATACTCTGCAGAATGGCAGGTGCCTGGAGATGAACTAAGATGGGTGAGACGGGCTGCTGAAGAAGATACTGTGGCCATTGGCTCTCAACGAGGCATGGTTGTATGCATTTCCTGTGACAACAATAAGGTGTTTTATTTCTACCATTTTTTTCAGAAACCCTGGATTTCCACAGAAACTAGGCAGATCCCACATCATGTTGGAACCTAGTTTCGTCAAGTTTTTTTCTTGGTGCATTCTTTCTTTACAGCAAACCTTTGAGATGAAATTTCTAGATCTTGATCTCTGTCTGAATGGGTGTGTTGAAGGCCATTTTTTTCATCATTGTTTGTTATCTGTCTGTGCCTGGATTGGAGAAAGTACAAGATCATTTCAGTGGAGTGCTTTCAGAGGGATTTTTGCTGTGTACAATTCCCATATTTTGGTAGCTTGCGGTGATCAGTTCTTGTTTGAGCAGACAGAGAAGTACTGCAGGGCTGGTTGTTTTGAAGAACTGGAATTTTTTTAGTCTTATACAGGTGGTTTTGGTGATGAGCTTTGCAGTTAAGGGCTAGAAACCGGGCAACAAGGGGAGTGAGGGCAATGAAGTTGAAGGAGGGTGACAGATTGGCAGCTATGGATATTGTGCCTGCTTCTCTCCTCAGCAAGTATGCCCTTTGTTGGACTTTTACACCCTAAACCCTAAAAATCTAAACCCTAAACCCTTTCTTGTCAAGTAGACAGCTATACCATATATCTTTCTACTTCGTTTTGCTCTTTAGCATGAGACTGCACAGCAGATTACACATTTTTGGACTCGGAATCTTCATGTATTTCATCACTGCTATTTGAAATTTCCCATTTCTGTCCCAGGAGAGTACTTGGGACATTCATGGGCATAAAGCACCTGTTTTTGATTGTGTCTCAAAATGATGTGAAAGGTCTGCATGCATCTTTTTTTTCATGTAGTTTGAATTGTTCCGAATTATCCTTTCAAGTGGGTTTTGAATGGGGTAGTGGATTTGGTCTTGAAGGGCGCAGAAATCCAATGCACCTTGGCTCCTCATGGTCACTGAAGATGGATTTGCTAAGCGTGTGCCCATCAAAGCTTTTCCAGAAGGTGTTGTTGGCCGAGTGGGTGTTATTGGATGCAAGGTTTACTTCTTGAGATCCCTATGAGAAAGATGAACACAACAAAAACTTAAATACTCTCTCAGTACATGTTTGAATACAAAAGAAAAGAAGATATCATGGAAGTTCAAGAAGAAAGAGTTTGAGAAAGAACAGCAACAAACAGGACAAGGAGGAAACAGATCAGAAAAGGACTGCTTATTTTAAGGAAAAGGGCCAAAGAAACAAATTGTGTTGATACGTCAATGTGATTATAGTGCTCAGGGAACCGACTCATTTGTTCTCACCCTAAACTCTAAACCCTATTTTTATGTTTGTTGTGTTAATACAGTTCCATGAAGGGGACGTGCTGGCATCGCTCTTTGTTGTTGGGTCCTCAATTTCAGGTATTCTAACGTCCTCTTTCATAGTGAGTCTACATTGCACTCCAGGGTATGTACAAGTCAAGACCTTTGAGTGATTTTGTGCATAGAAAACAATTCACAGAGATCCATCAGCAGGATGTAGTGTATTTGATGCTAATCAGCATATGGTGGTGTGATCTAATTTGGGCTAAACAGAATTGGATGGGGAGAGTGAAGAGCAAGTAGTTGTGGGGAGTAATGCCGGCATCATGAATCGGTTACGTGTCAGGGACATCTCTGTTCAAAGCCGTACCGCCAAGTGCGTGCACTCTAACCTGAGGCCCTATTATCTATCTCACCCTAGATCCACATATCTTTAAGCCTTAAGACTCTTGATCATGCTGTAACATGGGTTGTCATTTTATATACTTAAAGTTAATGATGTCTGTCTGTGTGGCAATTGATATCTTCTGCTGCAGGGGTGTGAAACTGATGCGGTTAGATGGGTATGATAAAGTGAATTCTGTGTCCGTGCTTACCCAGTTGGATGAAGAAGATGTGGGTCAAGTTACACAAGAAGGCAATCTTTTGGCTGCTTAGTGCTGAAAGGAGTGAGATGTTTTTACTTCTTTGAAGTTCATCATAAGACACAAAATGCTAGCAGAATTTTCCCACAGTTAGTTTTGTTGAAGCCAAGACCCAACCATGTTCTTGATTCCTTTTGGCCAAATACATCAAATTTAGATGCACCCAGAAGAGGTCACATTTTTAGGATCGCTGAAAAGCATTTAGTGAATCCTGTACTTTGTTGATGTTTGTGAGGATGAGCCCTCTATTCTTTAAATGTTAAACAATGAGTTACATCAGTTTATTCCTGGCATCTGGATTAAGGGTTCCTTGTAGCAAACATTTGGAAAGTCAGACATGGGCCTTGTGCAAATACTACACAACTGGAACATTCTTTTCTGGATTGCTCATTGGTTCATTGTTCTCAAAAAATCACGTTTGTGTAAAGTTCTCCATGTTTTTTCTCTCCTTTCTTCATTTTTCCTTCTTTGGTTCTTTTTGGTTTTTGTTTCTCTATTCTCTTGATTTTGTTGGTCATCTCCTTCTCTTTTTATGTTTTGATGACCTACCCAGAGTCATGGGTGAAGTCTTGCTTTCACTGCTGGGAAGCTGATGAAGCCAGTAGGGTCACTATGGTACAGCAAGACAGTATCCATACACACAAACCCCCTCCATTTGCCTCTTTTTATGTTTTGGGTTGTTGAATTTTTGAGCTTCTTTTGTTGAAAGTTCTGTGTCATGAATAACAACTTTTAAATTATGGCTATCAAGGTTCTCCTGTATAACTTTAGTTCCTTTGAGGGGGCCAGTCTATAGCTAATTGTTGGAGATGGTCGGGATTGCATTTTGTTGATTTTTGTATGTTATGTTTTTGTTGAGTCCCCTCTGTCTTGTATCACATGACTAATAAGGCATTTAAGGTTCTCTTGTGTGTCATGTCTTTGGGATGCTTTTAGACTTAGCTCCTTTTAGAGTTATTCTATTGCAATACCTGGACCTGTAAGTGTTGGAAGTAATGTCCTATTTCAAAAGGGACTTGAATGCATTTGCTTCAATGTTGTTCGTTTTTTTTTCCAAATTCATGTTCTTTCATCTCTTGTTGGGTTTCAAGATCTTCCAAATTTCAATGAGCCTCTTAATGTGAAAGGTGGAGTCCTAGTTTGTGTTATTCAAATGTGTTTGTTGGGTTTCTAAGTTTGTCTGATTCAATTGAGATTTTCGGGTTTGAAACCTGTGCTCTCTGTAAGTGCACTGTGATCTCTGTGCGGTAGCAAGCAAGACCTTTTTAGGGGGTTCTTATGTTTTGTCAGATTCAGAGGTTACAAACACCATTAATGCAGTTCCTGTCTCCAGAAGTAGCAGAAAGATGGCCCAAGTTTGTCAATGTTTGGAGATTATTTCAAGACCTAATTCAGCTTTTTACTATTTTGCAAGTACTAAGTTTAGAATATCCTTTCTAATTAGGATGTCTACTTAGGAAGCTATTTGAAACAAGAAGCAACCAATTTCTTGATGGGCAAAAAATGAGATCGAACGAATTAAGATTTAGATCTTATGATTTTTAGGGTTTAGGGTTTTTAGGATCTAAATTTAGATTTTGGAAAACTTTACTTCACAAAAAGTACCTTCAAGAGACTGAATTTTATTGCAAACTAAAGCAATACAATGTATCTACAACACGAAACACACAAGTTACTACTACATTTAACCATATAGATATTAACAAACAAAAAATTGTTTGAATCTTTGTGTGGATTCAACACAAATGAAAGGATGAAAGAGGAAAAACAACTTTCAACTTGTAATAGTGTTTTACCAACATGGTGTACAATGATAGTTTCTCAAGCTTCACCCATTAACATAGAAAATAGGACAATAAAAGGTTGAGAGTATTCAAATTTCCATGTGCATGGGCAATGATGACCTTTGGATTGTGAAGTCGCAAAAATATTTGATGTGCATTTCCAAAATAGTTAGAATCCGAAAAACTCTAGTGGGAATAATTGAAGATCTAGTACTACTTACAAATGTTTTGTCCCTTTAATTGAAGCTCATTGAGCTCAAAGCTTTTGATTGCAAAATTCATTTGTACCAACCAAAGCTTTAGAACTAATGTAATGCCATAACATAAAACCCCACTCTTCTTCACTTGGGAATTTAGCACTCGCATGATCTCAAAGGCTAGATCTCAAAGACTATGCTCTCAAATACATACATGTAAGTGTGACAAACGCGGGTTGTGTTAAAAAAGGGGAAAGTGAGGTGAGGGGGAAGTGGTGTTCTCACTTTGTGCCTATGTCTTACTCTCTTTCATCTTCATGTTATGTTTTATTGAGAAACGCCTTTTTGTATACATACTTTGGATTTCAAAAGAAAGAATGAATATACATTTATTATTGTTTGTCTCTTTTCCTTGGTGGATTTTTTTTTCCCCCCCTCTACAATTATTTTTGTTGTTGATCTTGAAGGGGGGGGTGGGGAAGGGGGGGGATCCCACAACAAAAGCAGCCCACCAACATTTGTTGCTTTTGTTGCGGGGCCAAAATTTGTTAACTTTGTTTTGTTTGGATTTCTTTTAAATAATAATTCACAATTTGTGGTCACATGCAATAAATATTCTGTAAAAGTGTAGAAATTACAAGCAGTTTTTTTTTTTTGGGTGCATGGATGGATTTTAAAATGGGACTAGCTTGTCATTTGGCTATAATTTGTGCAATTTTACATACCATGTTTTTTAGGTAATCAATCCCAACCTGGGAACAATACACCTCTTTTTTAAAAATGCATGCCAAACCCAGATTAGCCAACTTATTAGTGAGAGTAATTCATTGATTGTAGGTAGGTTGGTATAATAATATGATTGTAATATCATAGTCACATGTCATGTTTGTTATGTAATAGAATTTGGCAAAATGTCGACAATAAACGAACTTTCCTCTCTTCTAGAACACAAATTGCTAAAATAATAACAAAGTTTAGACAAGCCCAAATAGTGAATACTCCAAATCTCACCTCCAATTTTGCATTCTAATTCACTCACATCCAATTTCCTCCAAAGAATGCCACTTCCATGTGTATATCAATTTCTTTGTGTCAACAAAAAGTTGGCATTTCCAAATCGCTTGGTATGGAGGTTTGAAGTTGTAGAAACATATCTTTTAAAATTAAGCTTTTTCCTGCCATAATTTAATATATTGAAATTCTATTTTATTTTTTGGAATTTAAAAAAAATCTCTTTTGTTGGTGTTGTTGTTGTTGCAAGTACCATATAAAAGGCCATTCTGTTTCCTTCAATAGACAATGACTTGGGTGTCTCTCTTGCATCTACCTTTGTACAAGGTTTCACTAACCACTCCACATGCAAGTTCTTCCATAGAAATTTCTTAGGTTGTAAAAAGAGAGATCCTTTTGCCGTACTTCAATAATTGTTGTAATTCAAACACAAAAAAAGATGCATCCATCCTCCTTTATCATTCATTGTTACAAGAAAGGTAACATTCACTCTTTCCACTACAATAAGAGTACATAACTAAAGCCCCGCTTCTTCCGATATTTTCCTTGCAACAAAATTATCCAAAATTCCCACTAAAAGGGACCATCATCATGCTCTCCTTCTAGAGCTCCTTCATCCATAGTTGCCAATTATGGAATACTATTCTCTCTTTTCTTTTGACTTTGTTACCTCTTTGAACCTTGAGGGGGAGCCCTTTCCCAATTCTAGGTACCCTCTAAAACTTTTTGAATATAATGAGAGTAAATTGAAAGGTTTTTTGAGTTTCAATTTCATGTTTTCTTTGTATTCATACTTTATGAATCGTGAGTGGAATTTGAAGCCATCGTAATGGAATGCGAGTTCATCCATGAAAATTCATAAAATCTTAGGATGAAATAAAGTTCATGCAAGAAATGTAGTTTATACTTTCATTTCATCCATAAAGTGTATAGTTTATTCACTTTTCTTTTTGTATTAAAATCATCCGAGTTCCATGGATATTCATCCATAAAAATATAATTCTTGGATTTTCCAACAGATGAAGTTCCATTGATGAAGATGGACAAAATTTCTGCATGAAAATCTGAACTTTCATGGAACAAAGGTCAACCATGAAATCATGGTTGCTAGAAGGGACATCCATGATGGGCATCAAGGCCTTTAATAAAGCCCAACATCCCTCTACATACAGGGGGGAAAAAGCCAAGGGTTTTTATTACATACATTTCAAGATGGTTTGGATTTTGAAAGGGCTTCTCTCATGCTTGAAAAAGCCATCAAGTCATCTGAAAAAATTACATATTTATCAATGAAGGAAGGTAGTTTGTTTTGTTTTGTTTTGTTTTGTAGGTATGAGATCCCACTGAACCAGGATGCTTCATATTGTGTTCTTGATTGATGTCTTTGGAAAGCTCTTGAGGAGGAGGGGTGCATGGGCTTGGTTCCATGACATTTGGACTTGCAGTGCAAAAGTTCTTTAATATTGAATGATTTCATCACTGAAAATTAAATTAAATTGTAGCTGAAAATTTCAGAGGAATTGGAATGTGCCTTTGATATTGTTGGAAAGATCTTGATGATTTAATGGAATTTATTTGGTAAGATTTGGATTCAGAATGTGGGAGATATTGATTTTCTTCAGTGATTTCTGCCACTAAAAATTCAAATAAATTCCAAAAAACCAGGTTTTGCAAGGAAAATTCAGTTGAGGACGTGGTTAACACTTGGGCCAACGGCGCAAGCCACACTAGTATAGATTTATAAGAAAGAAAAAGAAGAGAGACACTCTGAGATCTCTCAGATCACTAGACACTTTTTGCCATAGTTGTCATACCATTGGAAAGCCCTCAATGAGAAAGCAGTTTGCACCAATTCATAATGTTTTGAACTACAATCGAATGGGTTTCTGCATCAGCACAGGTTGAAATAGGGTTCAAATGGGCACAAATGAATAATATTTAAGAGCAAGCAAGTGAATACGAGGAAATTGTTTATTTTTTATTGAATGCACATAAACTGGTTGAGGTGGTAAGTGGCTGACATTACATAGTCTTCCCTTCATTGATTTACTTTCTACTTTTCTCATACTTTTTCATGAGTGAAGAAAGTATGGGGAATCAATTGACATAGCATATTTTGAATGTGAGAAACATTGTATAGGACAAAATTCTGGTACAAAAGTAACACTAGGATACCACAATAGGTATAGCACCTTTCATCAAATTCTGCAAAATCTTGCTTGGGTTGACTTCAAAAACATATTTGTTGTTGGCAATAATTGCTGGCTGCAGAACTGTCAATCATCATTCAAGCAAAGCATCATCAATCATCAACACTCCCAACAAGACAGGTAATTGATTGCAAGAAAAGCATTCTATTTGTCTGTGGAAGAAACCCAAAGAAAAAAGAAATAATTTTCTCCTCAATTTTCTTCACAATATTTTTTTCTCATTGCGAGGGAGAGAACTTATGCAAACAACAATAACCAGCACCATTTTGAAAGATAGCACACGTACAATTAGTTTACTCATCATATTCGCAGTGGTTGTTGACTGTTCCGAGATGTACAAGATTTCTTCAGTAATTAAATTTTTCCTAAAGAATATATGACAAAAGGGTGTTTGTGCTTCAAGAGACGTGACTTTCCTACCATTGTCTTCAGGGAGCCAATTGTTATTTGCCGACATAGCAAATACAACAAGCACAAGAATGTGAAGAATCAAGACTCTAAATGGTAAAAAATATGAACAAAAACTGGTTGTAAAAGAATGCCCACCACACCACCACACAGCATATTTTGCAGGAGGCAGGACTGTCAGTAACTAGGGGTGCAGGGAGGGGCTCCTTGCAACATCCCTAGAAAGTGTGGATTTATGGTGGACATCTCTAAAAATTACCATGAAGGAAGGTGGGAGGGAAAAAACCAACTCAGTAATTTGGTGGAAATATTTTGTGAAGACCAAATGGAAGACTGTAGAACTCAAGATTTCGGGCATCTTCACCAAAACTCCTGAACTTGCGTGTCCATGGTAGACCCCGGTCTTTCCTGCTTACGTGCCACAGAAGTGTATTGTCCAGAACTAATGCCACAATAAATGTGATAATGATGGGAGAACCAAAAAATATATTGAGTATATTGTTGAACTGCACCCACCAACCAGAACAAAAAGAGACCCACGTGAATTTCAAAATTGTGGAAAACAAAAGGGCACAATTATTGTAAAGAAGCCAATCCAACATGATCTGGAAAGCTGCAAATTTTACCCAAAGTGCATGTGTATGGACAGGGCCATGGTAAGCTCGTGATGCAAACTCTGAGAAATATTGAGGAACTGACAACCCAAGGAATATTGAGATGCCGACCACAAAGAGGTTCCGTGTCATATTTAAGTTGGTAAATTGAAGCACCGAAAGTCCAGTTCCCACTGTATTCAACAAGAAAATACACAATCCAAATGATGAGATTGAATGCATGGCTGTGTGTGAGTCTACTTGCAGAGTTCATCAAAAGTCATTTCCTACAAACTGAAACTGTCATTATTTATCAGGAATTACACTTACCAACCATTCCAAAAGTAATACACAGAATAGCAGCTACAATGGGTTGTGGTATGGCAGCAAGGATTCCTCCAAATTTTCCTGCATCCAGAAATTGACCCATTTGGTCAAAACAGTTCAATTCTCTACAGACAACTAAACAGCATATGTATTCACCAACAGCGTTTAGTACTCACCAAAAATAGAGAAAAAAAGCATGAAAAAGGCAGAGATCTGGATTACTCTCCGACTTCCAACACGAGTGAGTCCAACTAGCCCAATATTTTCACTGCAAAACACAACAACAAAATGAGACTGAAGGTCGACAACAAACACTCATTAGTCCTCAGAGGTAATCGAATTGAAGTCCTTCATATTCCCCTGTCGTAGGAAGTAATCATGTTTTTACACTTACGGAGCAACAGTTGCACCAGTGAAGGTGCCAAAGAATCCATTCAACAGAAGACCAACTCCCTGCCATCCAATTCCTCGACTGATGACATAAGGTGGTGGGGGAGTTGCTCCTGCCAATCGAGACAGAGCATAAAAGCCACCAGTTGACTGTAAAAAGGCACCACACCACATACAGATATTCAGAAAAAGAACAGAAATCACAAGATGTATGTCATTGCAAAAAGCACCCATTTGAGGGAAAACTGATTACCTCGACAAGAGCAGAAAAACCTGCTGACATAACTCCAAATGCATTCCCAGCATCAAAAGTTGGAGCACCCCATTGAAGAGGATAGGAAATCCTAACCCTGTGTTCGAAACAAAACACAAAGACAGAAATTCAGATCTGAGGGTGCTTCAAAAGAAAGACTCTCTTGAAGCACATCAAGCAAAAGACATATTCATTTGGCACAATTACAATATACACCTGCACTTCTTTCAAGAGAAAGGTAAAGAGCTCTTCTTACTTCAAGCAAGGTCTTCAATCAAGTAGACGATAAAATGATGGGAGTATAAATTACCAGGGAGCATGTGAAACAAGACCACTTCGGTCAGTGCGACAATGAAGTTGTCCAAGTGCAGATGCATGGTCATAAGCTCCAGCTACGGTTAAAATAGTCGCATAGACCCATACAATCACAACTCCAAAGATAATAGGGAAGAGCTCAAAGAAGTGAATTTCGTGTATGAAGGGTACACGGGGTATGTGGATGTGCTTCAAGTGCTGTGCCCATCATCACAACACAAATAAAAAAATCCATCATCATTGAGCAGGAGGAGAGGATGGAAGAATCCCAAAAGATAAAGAGAGCACAAGACAAGCAACCACTACTGTACATAGAGATATCAAAACTGATACTCAAAATACAATTCAACAACAGGCCGTTTGCTTTCTTGCTCAAGATTCTATTACCTGGGAAAAGATCAATATAAATAGAAGAGCTGGAATGCCAATTTCGACACACTTCCCAACCTGATGGAACAGGAAAAACATGGGAATATCGTCAGTCATCAGTCAAATCAATCAGGTTGTATGAAATAGACAAAAAAAGAATCTGAAGAATGCAAACCAAAGACAGGGTATCAGGAAGATGAAGATTGAAAGGAGGAGAAGAGAAAAAAACAGTACCCCAGGAAATCCATATTCCAAGAGACCCAAGCCCACAATTGCTGTGACAGGAGCTATAACAATGGGGTTGATGAACCTGCAAGTAATTTTCATCAAGAACAAGCACTGCAACTCTGTTGAGAATATGTAGTTTATCAATGGCAGGAACTGTGGTAACACATTCCCATTAAAAAAGAAAAAGAAAAAACAAGATCGTCATTTTTTTGTGAGTAATAGTTTGCCTCATAAGCTCTCACAGCTCCCGCATTTGTTCAATGCTTGATCAGTAGAGCTGTGATGCCATCAATCAAGCAGCCAACAGCAGCAGTTCAATCACAACCCATGAAGAAGAAGAAGAAGAAGAAGAAGAGTGGTAATGTATGTTGACATCAGAAACAGCAAAAAATTTAGGTCTGATGGAATCCATGAGTCCTCCCTCCACTACAAAACTGGGGTTTGGATTTTTACCTTGCAAAAAGGCCCCACAGGCCACTAAATCCTAGTATGATGTTCAGTGCTGAGCCTGCTATGAAGGCTCCTTGTGTCGCCCTCATTGCATGACGAAATCTCTGCAGCGGCACACAAGGAGAAGGGAGAAATTACTACTTGTTGTGTAGACAGGAATACGATTTGACAGTGTATTTATTAGACTCTTCTGGGGCTCTGAAAGCTGTGCATTTTTTTGTCAGGGCCACAGCAGTCTTGCAGTGGATGGAGATGCTGAACGTTGGTGGAGATGATGTGGGGGAGAGAGAGAAGGAGAGAGAGAGAGAGATGGGGAGTGGGGTTTGCTTACCTCATGTGAGTCAGGAATGTTGATGATTGAAGGAGCATTGACAATAGAAAGTGTGATAGACAGAAAATAGAAGGAGTTTCCCATCACTGCCGGCAACCGAGAACCCAGTACAGTCTGCAACAGAGTATTGATCGCTGAAACAAAAAGCGCACTCTGCACCACTCGCGATAAATCACTCTGCAATCACACACACACACACACACACATATACACAAACGATGATGCAAAGCTTGAAGACTTTTCTTGAAACCAACATCATATACCCACTTCATCTGCAAATTAATAATACTCCGAAAAGCAGCAACACCATTGCCAACCCAAAAAGAAATGGAAAACAAGACAAAAGAGCTCATGCTCAAGCTCAGGAAGAACCAACCTACCGACTCTCCGAGAATGTTGCGGAAAACAAGAGTTGGGATTAGCACCGTCGTCCCAAGCATGGTAAGGTAGTGCTGGAATCCTAAGACGATTGATTCAGCTGCACAAACAAACAACAAAACACCCGCAAAAAGTTTCTTCCGAATTAGTCTCAAATCTGCAAAACAAATACTGCTTCTTCTTCTTCTTCTTCTCCCCCATCACCATCACCAACTCAAACCCAAGTAACCAAACCAGCAAAACTAAATGATCAGCCATGTCCTGCATCATTATTCAGCTCGTAAACCAAACCCAAAAAACTCAGAAACCCATACAACAGTTCCAGGAAACCAATACACAACCCCCCCCCCAAAAAGAAAAAAAACAAGAGAAAAAACAGAAAGAAAGTCCAAAACATAGCACCACAAAGCTCAAAAGCTTGCAGCTAGCTAGCTAGCTAAATTTATTTTTCTGTTTCATGTTCTTTGCTTTCTTTTTGTTTACTTACCCCATCGAGGGTTGTCATTGATACAGTAAGCCAGGTGAGGAAGCTGCTCCAAAGCAGGATGATGCAATTCATCTTGCTTCATGGCCTTGAGACCAACTACAACTGGTTCCCCCATTTAGACAAAAGGAGTCTCTTCTAGCACCTACTACTCAAAACCTCCACTCCAACTCCAGCAACAACAACGACAACAACAACAACAACAACAACGTCACAGTCCCACTTCCTTTCTCCTTCTCCAACAAAATTGATACAAAGAAATTGGAATCAGCTGGAGAAGCTCCTCACAAAAGCCAACAACAACAACAACAACAAAATCACCACACTCCCGTTGCGCATCCAAAGAGAGAGAAAGAAATGGGAGAGAGAGAGAGAGAGAGAGAGGAGGAGGGGTGTGGGTGGGACCAGAGAGAACTAACTGCGGTAATAATAATGACCGGGAGAGTTAACTGGTCAGTTACCAGTACACACCAACGGACAGGCGGCAGTTAACTTATTACTCCTGACCAGAGTCCCAGTTCAGTCACCAGTTACCTGACCGGAGTCCAGAGTGACCTGACCAGTTACCTCCTTTGACTCCCAAGTCCCAGTGTTTTTTTTTTTTTTTCTTGTTTTTTTTTAAT